>Ga0315289_10005559_pt1 | contig 18609 bp, 14 predicted proteins | sample YL17G11_40_MG_FD_203452 | JGI IMG/M metagenome (GOLD analysis project Ga0315289, IMG submission 203452) | Sediment microbial communities from Yellowstone Lake, YNP, Wyoming, USA - YL17G11_40 | ecosystem: Environmental > Aquatic > Freshwater > Lake > Sediment | place: USA: Wyoming | collected...
CGAGCGCGGCGGTGTCGCGGTGGACGTCCTTGCCCGCCGCGAAGGCCTCCTTGAGGTGCCGGTCCCCGGCCACGTGGGCGAGGATCCGCAGCTCGATCTGGCTGTAGTCGGCGCTCACCAGAACCACGTCGGGGGCGCCGGCCACGAACGCCCGCCGGATCCGGCGGCCGAGGACCGTCCGGATCGGGATGTTCTGCAGGTTCGGATCGGAGGACGAGAGGCGGCCGGTGGCGGCCACGGCCTGGTGGAACGTCGTGTGGAGGCGTCCGTCGGCGGCCAGGAGACCCGGGAGCGCCTGGACGTAGGTGCTGCGCAGCTTGGCGTAGAGCCGCCAGTCGAGGAGCTTGCCGACCATCGGGTGCGCCGGGCGGAGCTCCTCGAGGACCGTCGCGTCGGTGGAGTGGCCGGTCTTCGTCCGCTTCCCCGTCGGCAGGTTCAGCTCGTGGAAGAGGACCTGCTCCAGCTGCTTCGGGCTCCCCAGGTTGAACTCGTGGCCGACATCGGCGTGGATCTCCGCCTCCAGGCGGGCCAGCTCGGCTCCGAACTCGCGGTCGAGGGCCGCGAGGGCGTCGAGGTCGAGGGCGACGCCCGTCGCCTCCATGCGGGCGAGGATCGGGATGAGGGGCAGCTCCAGCTCCGCGAAGAGCCGGCCCAGGCCCTGCGCCTCGAGCGCCGCCCCGAGGGGGGCGCGGACGGCCAGCGCCCCGAGCGCCTCGAGCGCGGCACGCTCGCCCGGGGCGAGGCCGGCCGCAGACGGCGGCAGGTCCAGGTCGAGCCGCTCGTGGACGACGTCGGCGATCCCCTGGCTGCGCAGCGCGGCGTTGAGGAGGTAGGCCGCGACCTGCGTGTCGAAGGCGACGGGCGTCGGGGCGGCGTCGAGGTCGTCGGTGAAGCGGGCGACAAGGAGCGGCTTCACCTCGTGGCCCACGAGCGGCGTCCCCGCCGTCTCCAGCGCGCGCCGGGCCGCGGTTGCGGCCTCCGCTCCCTCGAACGCGACGACGCGCCCGTCCTCGCCGGCCAGGGCAAGCGCGAGCGGCGTGCCGGCCCACGGGCGCGGGTCGTCGAGGACGAGAGCTACGCCGACGACCGGGAGCATCGCCAGCCACGCCGCCAGGTCTCCTGCCGCCTCGGTGTCGCCGCGCTCCACGCGCCCGGGATCGGCCACGAGGGCGGCGAGGGCGGCTCGGAGGTCGCCCGCCGGGAGCGGCTGGACGGGTCCGGCGTCCGGGGCGGGGGCCGGACCCACGGCGTCGAAGTCGAGCGAGAGCTGCAGGCCGTCGGACCGCGCGGGCCGGGCGTGCGGCGCCGCCCCGGGAGCGCGCGGCGTGACCCCGGGAGCGCGCGCCGCGGCGACGTCGCCCGCCGTCTCCCGCACCCGCGCGGCGGCCTCGTTCGCCGTCTCGCCCCGGAGCGGCGGCAGCCGGTCGATGAGGGTCCGGAACTCGTATTCGCGGAAGAGCCCCACGACCGCGACGCGGTCGTAGACGCCGAGCTGCGCCGCATCGAGGTCCAGCTCCACCGGGACGTCGCGGATGAGCCGCTGGAGCTCGCGGCTCTCCAGCACGCGCTCTCGTGCCTCGAGGAGGAGTGGGCGGAGCCGCTCGGGGGTCACCTCGTCGAGCCGCTCGTAGAGAGCGTCCAGGGTGCCGAAGGTCGCGACCAGCTTGGCGGCGGTCTTCTCCCCCACGCCGGGGACGCCGGGGATGTTGTCCGTGGCGTCGCCCTTGAGGGCCTTGTAGTCGAGCATCTGGTCGGGCCGTAGCCCCCACCGCTCGTCCATCCGCGCCAGGTCGTAGACCACGGTGTTCGCGACGCCGCCGCGCAGCGAGACCACCAGGTGGGTGCGCTCCGTGACCAGCTGCAGCATGTCGAGGTCGCCGGTCACGATCGTCGTGTCGAGGCCGCGGCCCTCCGCCTGGCCGGTGAGGGTGGCGATCACGTCGTCGGCCTCGAAGCCCTCGCGCTCGTAGACCGGGATGCCGAGCGCGGCGACGACCTCGCGCACCTTCGGGAACTGGTCGCGCAGCTCGTCCGGCATCCGCTGCCGGGTCGCCTTGTACTCGAGGTAGCGTTCGTGGCGGAAGGTCGGCTTGCCGAGGTCGAAGGCGATGGCGACCGCGTCGGGCTTCACGTCCCCGATGGCCCGCAGCACGATGTTGGTGAACCCGAAGACGGCGTTGACGAGCTCGCCCTTCGACGTCGTCAGGGGCGTCGCGATGAGCGCGTAGTAGCCGCGGTAGATGAGCCCGTTGCCGTCGAGCAGCATCAGGCGGGTCATGGCGGGCAGGATCCTCCGACCGGCGGGCCCGCGTCGGTCACGCGTCCCTGCCCCGAGTGTACCGGTCCGGGCGCGACCGGCGGCCGTAACCCGGGAACGGCGCGAGGCCGTCGGGCGTCCGGAGGGCCGTGCTAGACTCGCCCCGCCTCGCCGCCCCGACGTTCCCGGGCGTCCGCGCCGGAAGGAGCCGAGTCCTGTTGGACGATCCGCGCTCGACCACGACCGGCGAGCGCACCGCCGCCGAGCGTCCGTTCACGCGCCCCGGCGACGAGGCCGCGGCGCGCCGCGACGAGATCCTCGTGGCGCGAGCCCTGGACGGCGACTTGACGGCCTTCAACCAGCTCGTGGAGGCCTACCAGGACCTCTGCCATTCCCTCGTGGCGCGCCTGGTCCCCGACCCCGACCAGGCGGCCGACGCCGTCCAGGAGGCCTTCTTCTCGGCCTATCGCCACCTGCGCTCCTACCGCGGACCCTCGTTCCGGGGCTGGCTCACCCGGATCGCCGTCAACGCCGCGATGGACCTCCAGCGGGCCCGGAAGCGGCGGCCGGTCTCGCCGTACCCGGAGCTCGAGGACGAGTCCTGGCAGCCGCCGGCAGGCCCGGAGACCGATCCCGAGACCTTGACCGTGGCCGCGGAACGCGGCCACGCCCTGGCCGCCGCGCTCGCGGCGATCGGCAGCGACCAGCGGGCAGCCATCGTCCTGTTCGACGTCGAGGGCTACGACTACGCCGAGATCGCGCGCATGACGGGCGTCTCGCTGGGCACCGTGAAATCCCGTATCCACCGCGGCCGCCTGGCGCTGCGCGCCATCCTGGCCGAGCGGATGGAACTCTTCCGCAGCTGAGGCCGTCACAGGACCATGCCGCCCGCCCCGCACACCCCCGCCGCCGAGGCCCAGGACCACGCCGCGCTCGTCGTCGCCCTCGACGCCGGCGACCTGGCCGGCGCCGAGCTCCTCGCCGCCGAATCGCTCGCGGCGTCGTGCACCGGGTGTGCCGCCCTCGTCCACGATCTGGCCGCGATCCGCGGCGCCATGACGGCCCTCCCCGTGCCGCCCCGCCGACGCGACTACCGGCTCACCGCCGACGATGCGGCCCGTCTGCGCCCGTTCGGCTGGCGCCGCCTGCTCGAATGGCTGGCCGCTCCCGGGTCCACCGTCCGGCCCCTCGCCGCCGGCCTCGCGACCCTCGGGGTCGTCGGCCTCCTCCTGACCTCCGGCCTCCCCGGCCTCCTGTCCGGGTTCGGCGCCGGGGGCGCTGCCTCGAGCCCCTTGATGGCCCCGGCGGAATCCCCGGTCGACAATGCCGCCCCCGGCGGGTCCGGCGACGTGCAGTTCCAGGGTACCTACGCTCCGGAGGCGGCGCCCTCCGGCGCCCCCGGGAACGAGCCCGGCCTCGCGGCAACCGCCGCCCCCGCAGCGGTGCCCAACGCGGCCCCGAGCGGCGATCCGGCGGCGGTCGCCGGCGAGGCGGCGACGGCGGATCCGACGGTCGAGCGCGTCGGCGCGACCGGCACCTCCGACAGCCCTCCCGAGCTCGGGAAGGCGGCGGGGCCGGACGCCGCGTCGACGGTGCCGCTCCCGGCGCTCGTCTCCCTGGCGCTGCTGGCGGCCGGGCTCGCGCTCCTCGCCGGCCGTATGGTCGCGCGGCACCGCCTCACCTGACGCGGGTCAGGCACCGGACGCGAAGAGCGCCTCCTCGAGCACGCCCAGGAGCAGCGCTGCGTCCTCGCGGCCGATCACGAGCGGCGGGCGGATCTTCAGGACGTTCCCGGCGCGGGCGGTCGTCCCGACCAGGACGCCGCGATCCCGCATCGCGTTCTGCACCCGGGCGGTGAGGCCAGCATCGGGCTCCCGCGTCGCCGGGTCCGCGACCAGCTCCACGCCGATCATCAGCCCTCGCCCGCGGACATCGCCGATCGCCCGGTGGCGCGCCGCCAGGGCCCGGATCCCCGCCCGGATCTGCTCGCCCATCGCCGCGGCATTCGCCGTCAGCCCCTCGTCCTCGACGACGTCGAGAACGGCCATCGCCGCCGCGCAGGCGACCGGGTTGCCGCCGAACGTGCTGAAGAACTCGGTCTTCGCGGCAAAGCGGTCGACGATCTCCGACCGGGTGATCACGGCGGCCACCGGGTGCCCGTTCCCCATCGGCTTCCCCAGCGTGACCACGTCGGGCACGATCCCGGCGACCTCGAAGCTCCAGAGCCCGTCGCCCATGCGGCCGAAGCCCGCCTGGACCTCGTCGGCCACGAAGAGCGCGCCCGCGGCATGGGTCCGCCGGACGAGGTCGCGCAAGTAGGCCGGCGGCGGGGCGAAGATGCCGTCGCTCGTGAACGCCCCGTCGACGAAGACGGCGGCCGGCCGGTACCCCCGCGAAGCGAGATCGGCGACCGCGTCGTCCAGCCGGGCGGCCGCGCCCTCGGCCCAAGCGGGCCCCTCCGGACCGGGCAACCGGTACGTGTCGGGCGGCGGGATGGTCCCGACGTGTGGCGGCCCCTCGCCGCGCGGCCACTCCTCCGGGGAGAGGTCGGCGATCGCCGCCGAGACGCCGTGGTACGCCCATTCGGTGACGATCCCGCCGCGGCCGCCGCTGACGGCCGTCGCGAGGCGCCAGGCTAGGTCGTTCGCCTCGCTGCCCGAGTTCACGAACATGACCGTGTCGAGTCCCGGCGGCATCGTCGCCACGAGCCGCTCCGCGAGCTCCACGACCGTCGCGTGGAGGTAGCGCGTGTTGGTGTTGAGCGTGGCCGCCTGGCGGGCGATCGCCGCAACCACCCGTGGATGGGAGTGGCCTGCCACCGGCACGTTGTTGTAGCAGTCGAGGTAGGGCCGGCCCTCCGGGTCGTACATCCGGGCGCCTTCGCCGCGGACGAGGTGGAGTGGCCGCTCGTAGGTGAGCGCGGAGAGCGCCGACCCGAGCACGCGCTTGCGACGGCCCAGGAGCTCCGTGTCGCCGATGCCCGCTCCACCGGCGGGCTCGGCCGGGATCCGCCAGGCCGGGACCCGGCGGGCCGCGGCGGCGAACCGGCGGCGCACCTCGGGCAGTCCGACCGCCTCGAAGAGCGCGAGCATTGGCCGGGCCTCGGCGTCCCAGCTCGAGAGGTAGGCGGCGTTCTCCGGGTAGATCCCGATCCGCCAGGCCGAGATGAGCGTCGTCTGCGCCAGGCGCGCCGCCACCAGGTCGCCGAGGAGGGCTGCCTCCTCGTCCTCCAGCGGCGTGACCGCGGCGTAGCCGGCGATCGCCGCTTCGGCCGTCGCGAAGAGGTCGGCCGGGTCGTCCCGCCCGCCGAGGAGCGCGACGAGCGCGGCCACGAGATCGAGGACGAGCGCGGTGTGGGCCATGTCCCCGAAGTCGACGATGCCGCTCACCCGGTCCGTCGGGTCGAGCAGGGTGTTGTCGAAGGTCAGGTCGTTGTGGATGACCTGGGCGCGGAAGCCCGCGAGCGAGGGTGCGACGGCGCCCTCGAAGCGGTCGAGGATCGTCTCGACGAGCGCCCGGCGGCGTTCGTCGGCCACGAAGCGGAGGTGCGGCCGCAGCTCGGGCAGGTGCTTGACGTCCCACAGGATCGGGCGGCCGGCCATCGGGTGGAAGAAGCCGCGGGTGGCCCGCCCCAGGCGCGCCGAGACCGCCCCGAAATCGCGGATCGCCTCCCGGGAGAGGTTGATCGCCGATCCGTTCCGCCCGGGCATGAGGGGCAGGAGGCGCACGAAGTGGTCGGCGCCGTGGACGCCGGCGATCGTGCCCCAGGGCGCCCCGTCGCGCGTCTCGCGCGGAACCGCGACCGGCAGGGTCGGGTCGACGGCCGCGACGTGACGGACGACGCCCGTCTCCATCTCCACGACGCCCTCGCGCTCGCCGGAGTTCGAGACCTTCAGGACCCAGCCCCGCCCGTCGTCGGCGGCGATCCGGAAGTTCTGGTCGCGCTCGCTGACAAGGGGGGTGGCCGCTCCGCGGACGCCGAAGAGGTCGGCGGCGATGGCGGCAGCCTCCTCGAGGCCGAACCGCGGCGGGGCTGACCGGAGAACGTCGCCGTCGGCGGCCGATGCGGCCTCCACCGGCACGTCGCCACCCATCGGCACGTCGCCACCCTTCGGCACCGCGCTGCTCTCCATGAGGTCGATGGTACAGGCCGGGCCGGTCGCGCCGGACGACGTCCCAGGGTCCGGGTCGCACCGGCCGCGCCGGTCCGTTCCATGCCCCGGCGTCTGCGCGTGTCGGGAACACCCCAACGGGGCGCCGGGACGAGGAATCGCACGTGAAGTCAACACCCCGGACCGTCATGGCCCGACTCGTCGGGCCATGACCCCAGGATCTGGCGCTGGACGCAGTGCGGACCGAACGCCTCGAGGCTGTTCACGCACGCACGAGAGGACGGCGCGGGTCCGCGGGGCATCGATCGGGTGGCTTGGGCCTCCAGGCGACGGAGACATGTTCACTTCACGTGCGATCTTGCCGACGCGCCGACGGCCGTCCCATCGAGGTCCAGGTCGCCGGGAGGCTCGGCTAGACTTCGCGGTGGCCCGGGATGGCGGAACGGCAGACGCACCCGACTCAAAATCGGGCGATCGAAGGATCATGGGAGTTCGAATCTCCCTCCCGGGACCAGCCACGGACGGCGCGTCCGGGGCGGCCGATTTCGGCCTCCGAGATCACCGGAGGCGCCGCGGAACACCGGCCGGGCGGCCGTCGCGGCATGCGTCGGACTCAGGCTCGTGATGGCGACGGATCCTCAGCCCTCCCCGATGTCCTCGTTCCAGACCTCGGGGTGCCCGGCGATGAACGCGCGCATCAGCTCAACGCACGCGTCCGAGTCGAGGTTGACGACCTCCACGCCGCGCGCGCGCAGGTAGTCCTCGCCCCCGACGAAGGTCCGGTTTTCCCCGATGACGACGCGGGGGATCCCGTAGAGGAGGATCGCGCCGGTGCACATGTCGCACGGCGAGAGCGTCGTGTACATCGTGGACCGGCGGTAGACGGAGGCCGGCAGGCGTCCGGCGACCTCGAGCGCGTCGGTCTCGCCGTGGCGGATCGCGCTCCCCTGCTGGACCCGCCGGTTGTGCCCGGCCCCGAGGACCCGCCCGTCGGCGACGAGGGCCGCCCCGATCGGGACGCCGCCTTCGTCCCGGCCGATCCGCGCCTGATCGATCGCCACCTCGAGGAAGGCGCGGTCGACCGACCGCTGGTCGATGGACGACTGGCTGGTCGCGCGATCCATGATGGCGGGCTCCCTTCGGTCGGCTGCGCACGCAGCGTGCGGGGCTTGCTGCCGAGTGGCCGGCCCGGAGGGCTCGTGACGTTGTGCGGCTCCGTCAGGAGCCCAGCGCAGCGCGGAAGAACTCCCCGAGGCGTCGTTGGTACTCCTCGGTGACGAGGAACGGTCCCTGGACGTGCTCGGCCCCGTCGATGAGCCAAGCCCGGCTCGCCGGGTTGGCGACCTGGAGGGCGGCCTCGAGGTCCTTCGCGTGGTGGAGCGCAACCCGCCTGTCCTTCGTGCCGTGGACGACCTGGAATGGGCGGGTTCCGATCCTGTGGGCCTCTTTGAGGGGGCTCCGGTTGATGACGTCGTCCCCGAAGAGCCACATCCAGGCGATCGCCCCGGGGATCAAGATCTCGGGGAGGCCGTTCCGCCGGGCCTCCTCCACGGCCACCGTGGCCAGGTCGGCGGCGCCGGCCTCCTCCCAGCCGGCGGCGACCCGGGAGTCCTCACCCATCGTGACCATGACCGCAGCGGCGCCGCCCGACTCTCCGAACAGGCCGATCCGGCCGGGCGGCACGCCCCGGGCCACGAGCCAGTCCCACGCGCCGAGGACGTCCCGGTACTCGTCGCTGCCGAAGCCGTAGCGTCCGTCCTCGCGGGTCGAGTCGCCGTTGTCCCGCATGTCGATGAGGAGGACGCCGAACCCCTCCCGGTGGAGCATGCCGGCCGGCACGAGGATGGTCGGGTCCCGCCGGCACGAGCCCTGGCCGTGCACGACGACGACCGCCGGCCCGTCCGCCGTCGGGCCGGGGACCCACCAGGCGCGGATCGTGATGGACGGCTCATCCCGCGCGGGGAACGTCACCTCCGAGAACTGTGGCATCAGGTACGGAGCCACGTCGAAGTCGGGCGCCTCCCAGTCGCCCGACAGCCACACGTTGGTGGCGAAGCTGACCGGCGTGAAGCTCGCGTGCTCCGCGTGGCAGGCACCCGGCTCGGCGGTGCTTAGCTGGAGGGCGGCGAACCCGGCGGCCGCATAGCCGATGACTCCGAGCGCGAGGACGACACCCAACCCGATCGCGAGCACTCGGCGACGGCTGCGCATAGCCACCTCCCGTGCCCGGCGCAGACGCACACGGGGCGCTCGGCCGGGCGGTCGCCAGCGACGATGTTCCGGCAAGGGGGAGTTGCCTAGAGCCGAACGGATCACGCGTGCGCATCGGCGTGCGTGGGCCGTTTCCCGTGAGACGCGGGCGAGTCCTCCGCCGGCCCGCCGAACCCGATACGCTCGTCGGGTGACCGCCTGGCCCCGCCGCGCCAAGATCGCCTTCGTCGGCTCCCACGGGATCCGCAAGACAACGGCCGCCTACGCGTTCGCGCACACGATCCAGCGCGCCGGCCGCTCCGTCGAGTTCGGGCGCGAGGTCGTTCGCGACAACCCGCTCGGGATCAACGAGACCGCGACCGGCGAAGCCCAGCTGTGGGTCCTCGTCAGCCAGATCCGCCAGGAGCTGGAGCTGGCCCCGAAGGCCGAGGTCCTCGTGACCGACCGCGGCGTGGTCGACAACTACGCCTACTACCTGCGTGCGTGCGGGCTCACGGACCGGTTCTCGGCCGAGCCGCTCGTCCGTGCGTGGGGAGCGACATATGACCTCGTCGTCCGTCTCACGCCGGACATCGCGCTCCGGGAGGACGGCATTCGCAGCACGAGCGACGCCTTCCGGGACGAGATCGAGGCGATCCTCGACGACGTCCTTCCCCGCTTCGTCCGCCCCGAGCGGCTCATCACGATCCCCGCCTCGCAGATCACCGACTCGTTCGAGTGGTGGCCGCTCGCGGAGCGGCTCGCCGCCGTCATCGGCGCCCCCCTGCTGGCCGAGGGCGTGGAGGGCCGGCGCCGCTCGCACGCCCGCCGCGCCGACGCTCCCCGACCGCTTCCCTCGCCCGACCAGCTGGGGCTCGACCTCACGGATGAGGAGCGCCGGGGCCGCTGATCCCGGCCTCGGGCCGGGGGCGGCCGACGCGCGCGAGCATCGCTCGGCCGCGCTGCGGTACGCTCCACGCGATCCGACCAGCCCGCGCACCCACGGAGCCTTGACCATGTCCTTCCTGCGCCGCCTCTTCGGCGGAGCCGATGCGCCGCCCAACCCGGCGCCCGCGGACGCCACGGCCGCCCCCGCGAGTGCCGCCGAGACCGCCACCGTGCGCAAGATCGTGGCCCAGCTCGAGGCCCTCCCGCCCGACCGCGCCCGGCTCCTGGCCGGCGCCGCGTACGTGGTGAGCCGGGCGGCCAATGCCGACCTGACGATCACGCCCGACGAGACGGCTCTCATGGAGCGGACGCTCGCCGAGCAGACCGGCGTCTCCGAGGCGGAGGCGGTCATCGTCGTCGAGATCGCGCGCCAGCAGGCGCGCCTCTTCGGCTCGACCGAGGACTTCCTCGTCACCCGCGAGTTCAAGCGGGTCTCCACGCCGGAGCAGCGCCTCGGCGTCCTCCGGGCCTGCTTCCTCGTCGCCGCCGCCGATGATGAGATCTCGTCGCCGGAGAGCGCAGTCCTGAACCAGATCGCCGCCGAGCTGGATATCGAGCCCGCCGACTTCGACACCGTCCGGACGGAACACCGCGAGCAGCTGTCGGTCGTGCGCGCCGCACGGGCCGCCCGCGGGAGCTGAGGGTCCGGGGGTCTCCCCGGGCTGGCGGGCTCCGCGCCGAGCGGGCCGCTACACCGAGGCGGCGAAGCCCTCCGGGTCGGAGGCCAGCGCCAGGTCCACGAGACCGGGCCGCAGCCGGCGGGCCACCTCCGCGGCCAGCTCCGCGTCGTAGGCGACGCCGGCGCGCAGCTCCATCGGGAGGGTCGGGCGTCCCGGTCCCTGCGGGAGGTGGATCGTGACGCGCGTGGCGCCGGGGCGGCCGCGCAGGACGTCGCGGACCTCGGCCATCGCTGCCTGGAGATCGTCGGCCGGGATGCCGGCCGCGAAACGGACGTGGAGGCGGCTGTCCGGGCCGGCCTCCCGCGGCGCGGTCGGGGCGGCGGCCGCGCCCAGGGCGGCGGCGCGCGCCTCGTCGGAGAGCGGCGGCTCCTCGCGGTCCGGTGCCGCGGCTTTGAGGTCGGCCGGCTCCAGCGGCCCCGGGACGGGCTCGGCGGCCGCGCGGAGCGGGGTCACGCGGGGCGGGGCGGCGACGGGCGGCGGGCCTGCGGCGGTCGGCGGCGAGGCCGCGCGACGCACCGGTCCGCCGGGATCGACGCCATTCCCGGGGCCGTGCCCGTTGCCGTTGCCGTTCGCGCCCGGGCGGCCGCGCGGGCGGCCCCGATCGGCGGCCGCGACCTCCACCGCGAAGGCCTCCTCCCCGCCCGCCTCCGCGACGTCGAAGTCGCGCACCAGGTCGGCCAGGAGAGAGACCTCCTCGCCCCGGTGGTCGATCCGGCCGGCGACCAGGAGGATCGCGCCCTCCTGCCAGGTCGGCCCGGTCTGCTCGTGGAGCTTCGGGAAGATGACCACCTCGACGGCGCCCTGGAGGTCCTCGAGCGTCGCCACGGCCATGGTCGAGCGCGTCTTCGTGATCACCATCCGGACGCCGGTCACCACCCCGCCGACGACGACCCGCTGGCCGTCGAGCGACTCGTCCTTCAGCTCGCCGGAGTAGGCGGAGACGAACTTCCCGATCCGCTCCGCGACCTCGCCCAGGGGGTGGTCCGAGAGGTAGAGGCCGAGGAGCTCCTTCTCCCAGCGGAGCCGCTCGCGGACCGGGACCTCCGTGGCCGCCGGGAGCGGCGCCTCGAGCGAGGCCGGCTCGGCCGCGAGGTCGAAGAAGCTGATCTGGCCCGAGGCGCGCTCGCGCTGGTCCGACTGGGCGGCCGCGAGCACGTCGTCGAGGGCGACGAGGAGCTGGGCCGGGTGCCCGAAGGCGTTGAGCGCGCCCACCTTGGCGAGCGACTCCAGGACGCGCTTGTTCACCAGCCGGAGGTCGATCCGGTTGCAGAAGTCGGCGAACGACCGGAAAGGACCCTCGCTCTCGCGGGCGGCGATGATCGATTCGATGGCGCCCTGCCCGACGTTCTTCACGGCCAGCAGCCCAAACCGGATCGCCGGCCCCTCCACGGTGAACTCCAGGTGGCTGGCGTGGACGTCGGGCGCCAGGACGGCGATGCCGAGGCGGCGGCACTCGGCCACGGCCGCGGCCACCTTCTCGGCGGTGTCCCGAAACGCCGTCAGGACGCTGGCCATGTACTCGACGGTGTAGTTGGCCTTGAGGTACGCCGTCTGGTAGGCCACGAGGCCGTAGGTGGTGGCGTGGGCCTTGTTGAAGCCGTAGCGCTCGAACGGCTCGAAGGCCTTGAAGACCGCGTCGATCGTGTGCGGAAGCACGCCGCGCTCGCCGGCCTGCTTCACGAACTGGTCCTTCATCGAGCGCAGGACGTTCGACTTCTTCTTGCGGATCGCATAGCCGAGCGTGTCCGCCTCGGGGCCGCTGAAGCCGCCGAGGGCGACCGCGGCGGCCATGATGTCCTCCTGGTAGACGAAGATCCCGTGGGTCCGCTCCAGGAACGGCTCGAGCAGCGGGTGGAGGTAGGTGACCTTCTCCTGGCCGTGCTTGCGCCGGATGTAGGCCGGGATGTTCTCCATGGGTCCCGGGCGGTAGAGGGCGACCATGGCGGCAAGGTCGTACACCGAGGTGGGCCGGAGCTCGCGGATGTAGCGCCGCATCCCCGCCGACTCCAGCTGGAAGACGCCGGTCGTCTCGCCCGATGCCAGGAGGGCGAACGTCTTCGGGTCGTCGAGGGGGATGCGCTCGAGATCGACCTCCAGGCCGCGCTGCTCGCGGATGCGGTCCACCGCGGCCCGCAGGATCGTCAGGTTGGAGAGGCCCAGGAAGTCGAACTTGAGGAGCCCCAGCGCCTCGATCCCATGCATCTCGTACTGGGTCATCGTGGCGTCGGAGTTGGTCGCCTTCTGGAGCGGCATCAGCTCGGCCAGGGGCTCGCGGCTGATGACGACCCCGGCCGCGTGGGTCGAGGCGTTGCGCGCCACCCCCTCCAGCTGTTTCGCGAAGTCGATGATCCGGTGGACCGCCGGGTCCCCGTCGTGCATCTCCTTCAGCTGCGGGCTGAGGTGGAGGGCCTCGTCGAGCCGGATGCCGAGCTGGTTCGGGACCGCCTTCGCGATCCGGTCGACGTCGCCGTAGGAGCTCCCCAGGACGCGGCCCACGTCGCGGATTGCCGCCCGGGCCAGCATCGTTCCGAAGGTGATGATCTGGGCGACGTGGTCGGCGCCGTACTTGCGGGTGACGTAGTTGATGACCTCGTCGCGGCGGCCGTCCTCGAAGTCGACGTCGATGTCGGGCATCGTGACGCGGTCCGGGTTGAGGAAGCGCTCGAATGGCAGCTGGTAGTGGATCGGGTCGACCGGGGTGATGCCCAGGGTGTAGGTGACGATGGACCCCGGGGCGCTCCCCCGGCAGGTCGTCTGGATCCCCTGCTCGCGGGCGAATCGGACGAAGTCGGCCACGATGAGGAAGTAGCCCGCGTAGCCCATCGTGGTGATCGTTCCGAGCTCGTAGTCCAGGCGCGCCTGGAGCTCCGGCGTGACGGCCCCGTAGCGGCGCGCCAGGCCGCGCTCGCATTCGGCCCGCAGCCAGCTCTCGACGGTCTCCCCTTCCGGCACCGGGAAATGCGGGATCCGCAGCTGGCCGAGGGGCAGCTCCAGGTCCACCATCTCGGCGATCCGCCGCGTGTTCCGGTACGCCTCGACCTGGTCCGGGAAGAGGGCGAACATCTCGGCCGCGGACTTCAGGTAGAACTCCGCGCCCTCGAACTTCAGCCGGTTCGGCGTGTCCAGGTTGCTGCCGGTCCCCACGCAGAGGAGGACGTCGTGGGCGTCGGCCTGCGCCTTGTGGACGTAGTGGAGGTCGTTCGTCACCACGAGCGGGAGGCCCGCCTCCGGGGCGAGGCGGAGGAGCTGCTCGTTGAGGCGGGCCTGCTCGGGGATCCCGTGGTCCTGCAGCTCCAGGAAGAAGCTGCCCTTGCCGAAGATGTCGCCGTACTCGCCGGCCAGGCGGCGGGCCGCCTCCCAGTCGTCGATCTCGAGGGCCTTGGGAATCTCGCCACCGAGACAGGCGGAGAGGCCGACGAGGCCCTCGGCGTGGCGCGCCAGGTGCTCGCGGTCGATCCGCGGCTTGTAGTAGTAGCCGTCGAGGTGGGCGTCGGTGAGGAGCCGGCAGAGGTTCCGGTAGCCGACGAGGTCCTTGGCCAGGAGGACGAGATGGAACGGCTGCGCGTCGGCCTTGCCCTCGCGGTCGCGCATGGAGCGGCGGGCGACGTAGGTCTCCACGCCGATGATCGGCTTGATCCCCTTGGCCCGGGCGGCCTGGTAGAAGGCGACCGCGCCGTAGAGGGCGCCGTGATCGGTCAGGGCGAGGGAATCGAACCCCAGCCGCTCGGCCTCGTCGACGAGGTCGCCGATCCGGCCAAGCCCGTCGAGGAGCGAGAACTCCGAGTGGACGTGGAGATGCGAGAAATCGTTCGGGGCGAGGGTCGTCACGGGAGGTCAATGGTACCGGCGCGGCCGGCCTGACGCGGCGGGGCACGGCTGGGAGAGAGACACCGAGGGCCCTGGACTCTGGCCGATCTCGGCGCCAGCCAGCCTCTCCGACACGCCCTCTCAGCGGTGGACTCCCAGCGCCGTTGCCGGTAGGCTCGACCCATGGGACCGAATGAGCCGCTGGAGCCGACACCCGGTGAAGTCGCGTCGACGGAGGAGGCGCCCACGCCCGGCATGCAGATCGTTCGGAAGGCCATCGCGCTTTCGACCCTCGAGGAGATGGCCGAAAGCATGTTCGGGAACCTCGTGAAGGCGGTCGTGGACGTCGAGCGCGGCATCATCGCCGTCGCGGGTGAGATGCACGCCGACGAGGAGGCATTGCTCCTCGATGACGGCTCCCCGCAGCGCGGCCTCTGGGGCGTCAACCTCTACCCGGCGGAGTTCCACACCCCCAGGTTCATCGAGTTCGACTCCGTCATCAACATCCGCCCGAGGCAGGGCAACCGCACTCGCTTGGTCGATGACGCGGCGGTCCGCGCGGCCGTCACGTCGATCGTCGACCGATTGGTGACGCGATGACGATGCACGCCGGCCTGGCGAGCGGTCGCTGGTGGACGCTCAGCCTGGCGGAGCAGCTCGCCAACGCAGGAGCCGATGTCGGCCGTGCGGTCCGGGCCAAGCAGGAAGGTGACCAGGGGCGCTTCGACGCGGCCCTTGACCGCGCGCTGGAGCTGCTCGACCTGACCCTCGCGGACCCCCGATGGAAGGGCCCCCGCCTGCGCGAGATCGCCCGGACGCGAGAGGTCGTGTGTGACTTCCTGGTCGGCGACAACGTGTACCGATCCACGCCCGAGCTGCTCGACGCCTACTTCCTCGCCTTCGCCATTGCCGCCCGACGCGACAGGTAAGGTCGCCGCCTCACCTCGCGGTTCGTTTCGGCCAGCGGCGAGTCGGATGCCGACGGGCCTGCAGCATTCGCGACCGTCCGACGGAGCTGGAAGACCCTGCCTCCCACATCCTGCCTCCCACATCAGGTCCACGTGCTCGAACTCAGGGGTATTGGCCGGTGGAGGTGGGTGAAGTCGTTCGGGGCGAGGGTCGTCACGGGAGGTCAATGGCACCTGGGCGGGCGGCGGGGCGCGGCTGGGCACCGGCGCCGCACGTGCACCGAGTCGCGGGGCCCGCAGTCGTCCGGCGGACGGAACCGAGGCGCCTCCCCGCTCCCCTCCCCCTACTTCACGACGACGAAGGCGTCGAGATCCGCCCGCAGCCACCCACTGGTGCCCACCTCGACGAGCTCGATGCTCCGGGCCGTGGGCGTAGACCAGGTCTTGTGCCAGCGACCGGAGCTCGAGGTGCTCGAGACGGTCGCCGTGGAACCGGGCACCCGGCTCGCCCGGCGCGGGAAGCCGGCGGTTACAACCTCCTGTGGCCGCTGCGGATCCGGGTGACCGGACCCGGGCTGGCTCCACCTGACCGAGTACTTGACATTCTCGATTCGCGAAACACAATACGCACATGGACCACCGGCTGGCCCGTGGCGGCCTGAACGATGCCCTGGCGGCCCTCGGCGAGTTGCTCGATGCCCGCGGCCTCCACTACGAGCTCGTGCTCATCGGCGGGGCGAGCCTCCTGCTGCGCGGCGTCATCGCGCGCCCGACCAAGGACGTGGACGTGCTCGGGGCGCGGGAGGCCTCGGGCGGGGTCGTGCGGCTCGAGGCGCTGCCGGAACCGCTCGCCCGGGCGGTCGCCGACGTCGGCCTCGCCTGCTTCAAGCTCTACGCGGCGGCCGACCGATGGCCGGCCCGGGACCGCCACCTCGACGACCTGGTGGCGCTCGCGCCGACCCCGGACGAGTTCCTGGCCGCCGCCAGGTGGACGCGGACCCATGACCCTTCTCCGGCGTTTGCGGAGAACCTCGGAGCCGTGCTGCGATCCCTGGGCGTGGAGGATCCCGATGCGCGGCGCCGATAGCCTGCGTGACGCGCTGCTCGACCGGCTCGCCGCCCAATGGGTCACGCTCGGCGTGGCCATCACCGGGCCGGCCGACGACACGCTCGTTGACCTCGAGGCCCTGGTGGTCGCGACGGCGCTCGCCGGCCGCGACGAGCCGCGGGTATACGAGGGTGCCATCGACTGGTGCGCCCGGTACGGCACGGCCGTCAACGCCGCACGCCTGAAGGCCGTGGCCGGCGAGATGGGCGGCGACCCGGTGGCGCTGGCGGAGTTCGCGGCGCTGGTCGCCGGGGCGGGTGGTCCGCGCTGGCCGGTCGCGGGCGGGCGGTCGCTGCCGCACGCGGTGCGCGGGAAGGTGAAGCTTCCGGACTTGCTGGCGCCTGCCCTCCTCGCCTGGCGCCTGCGCTCGGCGTTCGGCGTCGCCGCCCGGGCCGACATCCTCGCGGTCCTCGCGGCGACGCCGGACCAGGCGTACCCGCTCGCCGACCTGGCGCGGCTGACCCGATCGACCAAGCGCAACGTCACGCTCGCGGTTCGCGCGCTCGCCATGGCAGGCGTCGTCGACGTGGACCGCGCCGGCAACGAGCAGCGCGTGCGGCTGACGCGCCACGCCGGGTTCCGCGGCTGGCTGGGGCGTGCGCCCGTGCCGCTCGTCGACTGGACGGCGCGCTATGCGGTAGTGGTGGCGGTGCTCGGGTTCGACGCGGCGGTCTCGCCGGTCGTGCGGACGATCGAGGCGCGGGCGCTCGTCGCGCGGCTGCTGCCGGCGATCCGCCGGGCCGATCTACCGGCGCCCGAAACGACGATGCTCGGCGAGGCATTCACGGAAGCGTTCGACGCCTGGCGGGAGGCGCTGACGGCGGCGGTCCGACCGTAGAGCGGGCGGCGATACCGCTCTGCCGCGTGGGCCAATACCGCCTTCCCGCGTCGGCAGGGGCCCGGAACCGGGACATTGGCGCACGACGACCACTCTTCCGCGGCCTGCAGTACCACTCTCCCGCACTCCGACGCTGGCTACGCGGTAACCCGTGCCGTGCCGGCTGCGTCCGCGTGAGCGCCCGGTGCGGGCGCGGTCCGGCTGGCCGACGCTCACGATCGGGCGTCGCGGATACAGACTGCCCGCCGGGCGCACCCAGTCGTCCGCCGCGCTGAGTCTGCCGGGCATCAGCAGAAGGGGCATCACGCTCCAATGCCCCGTCGATCGCGGGGGTTCGGCCCGTTCCGGCGGGGGTTTCATGCTGACCGAGACACCCGGCGAGTCAGGAGGGACTCGCCGGCATCGGCGCCGACTGCGGGTCCCTTACCGATGGCCGCTCGCCATCCGCACGGCCTCTGGGCGTCGGCGCAGCCGTGACATGGCGATGATGCCGGCCAGCGGTCCGAGGGCCAGCAATCCGAAGGCGATCCGCCAGCCGTTCGCGTCACCGGGCCCAAGCAGGCCGACCGCGAAGATCGTGACCCCGGTCAACAGGAACCCGACCGCGGCCTGGATCGCGAGAGCCGACCCAGCCGTCCCGGGTGACGCGAGCTCCGAAACGGCGGTCGAGAACTGCGCCGAATCGGCCACGACAGTCACGCCCCAGACCACGCCCACCGCGAGCACCAGGATCGGAGCGGCGCCGAACAGCAGGCCGACCACGATCGCGCTCGAACCGGACACCGCCATGGCGATGATCGTCACCGTCGTTCGTCCCAGCCGGTCGGCGAGGATGCCCGCCACCACGCAGCCGACCCCGCCGGAACCGACGACCGCGAACGCGGCCAGGCTCGCGGTCGTGGGATCGTCCGCGCCGGCCGCCATGAAGCTGGCCCTGGGTGACCGACTTCCGGGTCATCCTCCGCGGCGACGTCCCGTGGCTCGTGTTCCCGGCCGCCCCGGACGGGTTCGAGGTCGAGCAGCCGCTCGTCCCCCGCGCGGACGGCTCATTCGGGGTCGGTGACGACCCGGCCGGCCCCGAGGACCTCCGCTTCGACACCGTCGTCGACGGCCGCCCGCTGCGGGCCTGGCTGTCCGGCTTCCCGTACTACCGCGTGGGGTGACCGGGCCGGCGGCTACCCGATCCCCGCCACGCGCCGCTCCGCCAGCGGCCGGCGCGTGGGTCGAGTGCGCAAACTCCCACCTATTGACAGGTGGAGATGCGTGAAACCTCGAGGGCTGAGGGTCGTCACGGGAGGTCAATGCCAGCCCGGCGATCAGTACCGGGCTGGCAACCGCGGCGAGCAGCCGCCGGAGATCGCCGGCGATGGGCGGGGTCGGCTCGGCTCGGCCTATCCGGGCTCGCCCAGGTGTTCCCTGATCGTGGCCACGATCCGACCGGCGACCACCACCGCTCGCTCGGCCTCGGCCCACGTCGGGTCCTCTGTCTCGGTTCCCGCGTCGAGCACGTAGCGGGGGCCCGTCGCGTAGGTCGTCAGGTCGGCCAGGTCGCTGCCGCTGACGTTGAGCGAGAGGTCGTCTGGCATGACGGCGGCCAACGCTCCGAGATCGTGCGTGTACGGGGGCTCCGTCCCGCGGGCCACCAGGCAGGCTTTGAGCGCCTTTTCGGCTGCCTGCTGGGCGTGGAAGCAACAGGCCCAGGGGTCCATGTCCGGGCCCTTCTCCAGGACCACCGTCGCGAGCGCAAGGTCCGTCCTGGAC
>Ga0315289_10005563_pt1 | contig 18601 bp, 19 predicted proteins | sample YL17G11_40_MG_FD_203452 | JGI IMG/M metagenome (GOLD analysis project Ga0315289, IMG submission 203452) | Sediment microbial communities from Yellowstone Lake, YNP, Wyoming, USA - YL17G11_40 | ecosystem: Environmental > Aquatic > Freshwater > Lake > Sediment | place: USA: Wyoming | collected...
CCGGATTTTGGCGTCAGGTTTCCGTAAAGAATATGAGGCATCTTCTCATTCATAGTCAACGAAAGGAGCTTGGAGCCACCAGCCAGGACGACGAAGCAAAGGAAGAAGGCAGATGAACGTATCGTGGAGCTCGAGGCGGCCCTAGCAGAAGCCAACAAGAAGGCTGACGGTTACCTGAACCAGCTCAGGTACGCGAGGGCGGACCTCGACAACCTGCAGAAGCAGACACAGCGACGCGCAGACGAGGCGGCCGAGAGGGCGAACGGCAGGCTGATCCAGGAGCTCCTTATAGTACTCGACGAGCTGACGATAGTAGCCTGCTCAAGCGAGGCCAAGGACGCCAAGCTGACCGAGGGGTTGGCGATGGTGAGTGGTAAGCTCGCGAAGCTCCTTGAGGCCGAGGGTGTCAAGCCGATAGAAGCCCTTGGTACTCCATTCGACCCATACAAACACGAGGTCGTGGCCGAGGTCGAGACCCCTGAGGAGCCGGACGGCCACGTGATCGAAGAGATAAGGCGCGGTTACACGTACAAGGGTAGGGTGCTCAGGGCGAGCATGGTCAAGGTGGCTCGGAGCTCAGAATCAGGTAAAAAAAAAGGTTAGTGACGCGACATGAGCGAAGGAAAGCGTGAAAAAATCATAGGGATAGACCTAGGGACTACGAACTCCGCGGCGGCGGTTGTAATGGGTGGAAAGCCAACTGTGATCCCGAGCGCGGAGGGGCCTACGGTCGCAGGAAAGATGTTCCCGTCTGTGGTCGCCTTCACGAGGGACGGCCAGCTTCTCGTAGGTGAGCCGGCGAGGAGGCAGGTGGTGACCAACCCTGAGGGCACTGTGATGGAGGCGAAGAGGCTGATGGGGACGGGCAAGACCATCACCCTCCTCGGCAAGACTTATACGCCCCAGCAGATCAGCGCCTACATCCTCCAGAAGATCCTAAGAGACGCCGAGACATTCCTCGGGGAGAAAGTGACTAAGGCCGTCATCACCGTGCCCGCTCACTTCAACGACAACCAGCGGCAGGCGACGATAGACGCGGGCGAAATAGCCGGCCTCAAGGTGACGAGGATCGTCAACGAACCCACAGCCGCCGCCCTCGCCTATGGCCTCGACAAGGCGGATCAGGAGCTGAAGATACTCGTCTTCAGCTTCGGAGGCGGCACGAACGATACTACAGTGATGGACTTCGGCGGAGGCGTCTTCGAGGTCCTATCCACGAGCGGTGACACCCAGACCGGTGGGGCGGACGTAGACAAGGTCGTGATGGACTACCTGGTCTCAGAGTTCAAGAGGGGGACCGGTATAGACCTCACCTCAGACCTGAAGGCGATGGCTCGGCTGAAGGAGGCGGCGGAGAAGGCGAAGATAGAGCTCTCAAGCGTCCTCAACACGGATATCGACCTGCCCTACATCGCCATGGGCCAGGATGGGCCGAGGAACCTCCACATAACCCTGACGAGGGCGAGGCTTGAGCAGATCGCCCGTCCCATCGTCGACAAGATCAGGCAGCCAATAATGAAGACGATAAACGACGCGAAGATCACCCCAACGCAGATAGACAAGGTGATCCTCTTCGGCGGGATGACGAAGATGCCGATGGTCCAGCAGGCCGTCGAGGAGACCATCGGCAAGAAGCCTGAGAGGGGCATAGACCCGATGGAGTGCGTAGCAATAGGCGCGAGCATACAGGGCGCGATCCTGGCCGGGGAGATAAGCGACATCGTCCTCCTCGACGTGACGCCCCTCAGCCTGGGAGTCGAGACCCTAGGGGGCGTCATGACGAAGGTCATGGAGAAGAACACGACGATACCGACGAAGCAGACCCAGACCTTCACCACCGCGGCGGACATGCAGACCGCCGTCACCATCCACGTCCTACAGGGGGAGCGGGCGATGGCGAGGGACAACATAAGCCTAGGCCGCTTCGACCTGACGGGCATACCGCCGGCGCCCCGAGGAGTCCCCCAGATAGAGGTCACCTTCGACATAAACGCCGACGGCGTACTCAACGTCTCCGCGAAGGACCTTGGCACGGGTAAGCAGATGGGGATCACGATAACTGCGTCGACGAAGCTGAGCCAGAACGAGAAGGACAGGATGGTCAGGGAGGCGGAGCAGTTCGCGGAGCAAGACAAGAAGGCCAAGGAGGAAGCCGAGACCCGAAACACGGCTGACAGCCTCATCTACACCACTGAGAAGACCCTCAGCGAGGTCGGGGACAAGCTGTCTTCGGAACTGAAAAGCCGAATACAGGGCAGCCTCGACGAGCTGAAGAAAGCGGCCAAGGAAGGCACCATCGATGAGGTAAAGGCGAAGACAGAGGCTCTGATGAAGGTGGTGCAGGAGGCCGGTGCCGAGATCTACAAGCAGACCCAGGCTCAACAGGCACAGCAGCAGGCGTCGCAGCAGGCGCCCCCGCCTCAAGGCGGCGATCAGGAACAGGGCAAGAAGACAGTAGACGCTGAATACAAGGTAGTCGACGAAGAGGAGAAGAAGAAGTAGCCCCCTCAGCCTTGTCACGTAGCCTCCTAGGTGAAAGTGACAGCACATTTTCCGCTTAACCCATGCCCTTCAGCATGGAACCGTCGAAGCAGCGGAGAGGTCAGCTGGTATGAGGGAAGACAGGAAGGGGCCGATGAAGATAGACGCGCTCGACCTCCTCATCTCCGTCCTAAAGGAGCACGAGAAGAGCCTCGACCTCATCTCCGCTAGTCTCGAGGAGCAGTTGAATAGACTTGCGGACACGGTGACGAGACTGGAGGCGCTCACGACGGAGGCGGGTGCCATGAAGCTGAAGAAGAAGCCGTTGGGGCGCCGCGAGCGGCCGCCTGAGCGGCGGCCTAGGTAACCTTTTTAAGCCCTCTTCCTCGGATGAGTTTTCGTACACCTTGAGGTGTGTACCTGGGATGCGCCCATAGGGCGCCCTGCGTTGACACCAGTCCAAGGTCTACGGTGAGTCAGGTGACCGAGAAGAGGGACTACTACGAGGTCTTGGGCGTCGACAGGAACGCATCCCAAGATGATATTAAGAAGGCATTCAGGAAGCTCGCCTTCAGGTACCACCCCGACAGGAACAAGGAGTCCGACGCGGAGGAGAAGTTCAAGGAGATAAGCGAGGCATACGCCATCCTCAGCGACCCGGAGAAGAAGCAACAGTACGACGTCTACGGCCACGCGGGCATAAGCGGCCGCTACACCCAGGAGGACATCTTCAGGGGCGCCGACTTCCGCGATGTCTTCGGCGAGATGGGCTTCAACTTCGAGGACATTCTAAGTAGGTTCTTCGGCGGCGGAGGCTTCGGCGGCTTCGGGTTCCAGAGGGTCCAGACGGGGCCACGGAGGGGGAGGGACCTTGAGATGGCGGTGGAGATCACCCTGGAGCAAGCCGCACAGGGCGCCGAGGTCGAGCTCACCCTCAACAGGCTTGAGCCATGCACACGCTGCGAAGGGAGAGGCGCGGAGCCGGGTTCTAGCCTCACCCCTTGCCCCAAGTGCGGCGGCACCGGTCAGATCCAGACGAGGACGAGGTCCGTCTTCGGCCAGATGATAAGCATAACGACCTGCGACAGGTGCCAAGGACGGGGCCAAATCCCCAAGGAGCCTTGCGCCAAGTGCAAGGGCGACGGCGTCGAGCAGAACAGGAGGAAGATCAACGTGAAGATCCCCGCTGGCGTCGAGGACGACATGTACCTGACCCTCCGCGGCCAGGGGGACACGGGTCTCTACGGCGGCCCGGCAGGCGACCTCTACGTCGGCATAAGGATCAAGCCCCACCCCTACCTCCTGAGACGTGGGCTTGACATCATCTATGAGGCTGAGGTAAACTTCGCCCAGGCTACTCTGGGAGCCGAGATCGCTGTGCCCATCCTCGGAGGGGAGTCGAAACTCAAGATACCGGCTGGTGTCCAGAACGGTACAATCCTCAGGATGAAGGGGCAGGGGATAAAGAGCCGCCGCGGCACCGGGGACCAGCTCGTCCACGTAACCGTCAGGGTGCCAGAGAAGCTGAGTAAGAGGCAGCGCGAACTCGTAGAGGAGCTCGGCAAGGAACTCGAGAAGGACCCTGGCAGGAAATCCTGGTGGGGTCGCTGAACCTTACCGTCTGTCTATGATCTCGTTGTAGTTTGGGCCTGTCCCTATCAGTGTTACCGGTAGGCAGACCTGCTCCTCGATTCTGTCGACGAACGCCTTCGCCTCAATACCCAAGTCATCGTAGCTGTTGGAGCCTTTACACTCGGGGAAGAGGACGTCGATCTTCGTGATGGCTAATTGGGTCGCGCCATTAATCATCGCCGCCCTCTTAGCGAGGCTGTAGTTGAAGGGCGCCGCCCTCCTCTGCCTGCCCGTGACGGTGCCGTACTCGTCCCACCCACGCCTCTTGGCCTCCTCTGGGCCGATCTCCCCCTCGAGGTCGCCTGCGCCCACCCTCGTAACATAGGCCTTACAGACGAGGACGACCTCGTCAACCCTCGTGGGGCCTACGCCGACGTCGCTGCATGCAGCGGATGCGCATACGTCCTTCGACGTCACGTAGGGGTACTGGCCATAATAGAGGCTGATGAATGTGCCCTGGGTCCCCTCTACGAGGACGTTCTTGTCGTCGTCTAGGGCCCCGTTGACCACCGACGGGACGTCCGTGAGATACCTCTTCAGGCTCGCTATCTCCCGGGCCATCTTGGCGACCCTCATAACCCTGTCCGCGTTGCACGGGCCGGTTCCGGTCCCCGTGGTCTTGACCACGTTCTTGAGGTTCGAATCGCTCTGGTCGAGCTCAATGTGCTTGGGCTCGATGACGGCGCACTGGGGATCTAGGCCGAACCTTTTGTCTATGCCCGTCTCCTTGACCTCCTTTAGGACGACGTCGGGGTTCACGAGGACCCCGGGCCCTATCAGAAGAAGGGTCTTTGGGTTGACGAATCCGCAGGGAACCATCCTCAGCTTGTAGACCCTGCCATCCTTCACCACCGTGTGACCAGCGTTGGGACCGACGCCGGCCCTCGCGCAGACAGCCACGTCATCGGCGACCGCGAGGTAGGAGACTATCGTCCCCTTCCCGGTGTCGCCGAAGAAACCGTCAACAACCACGGTGCAGCCCAAACAGCGTCACCTGAGACACCGAGATTAGCCCGCTTAGCCGATTTAAGCCTTCCCGAGTGATCTTTACACCTTTAAGGAAAATTACATCTTTGACGTCGGGGACCCAGTAAACGTTTTCTCCCTATAGTCTCCCTTTATCAGGGGCGCTATCTTGGCGAACAGCGTAGGGCTGTTGGTCGCAGGGAACGAGATCCTCGACGGAGTCGTCCTCGACACGAACAGCCAGTGGGTAATCAACAGGTTGAAGGCGCTGAGCTTTGACGTCAAGGAGGAGATGACCGTGCGGGACGACATAGCCGAGATCTCGAAGGCGATCCACAGGATTGCTGAGGACGGCTGCGGCATCATCATACCCAGGGGCGGCCTGGGGCCGACCCACGACGACATGACCCTGAAGGGGGTTGCAGAGGCCTTCAGCTTGCCCATGGAGCTGAATGAGGAGGCCCTCGCGATAGTCACTAGGCAGTACGCCGGGCTCCACAGTAGAGGCATCATAGAGTCAGGCGAGATCACGGAGCCACGCCGCAAGATGGCCGTCTTCCCGAGGGGCGCGAGGCCGCTTGACAACAGGGTGGGAGGTGCCCCCGGGGTTTTACTTGAGTCTGGTGGCATTATGATCATCTCGCTCCCCGGCGTGCCGACGGAACTGTACTGGATATTCGACAACCAGGTCCTCCTCCTCCTGGAGTCGAGGGTCGAGGGAGTCTTCGCCGAGAAGATCATCAACCTCCCCCTCAGGGACGAGTCTACGTTGGCCCCAATAATCGACGAGGTGATGAGGCGCTCGCCAGGGGTCTACATCAAGTCGATGGTGAGGCCCTACGGCGAGTCGGGGATTAGGCTCTGGATCTCGGCCCGCGGCGACTCAAAGCCGGAGGTCGAGGGGAGGGTGAGCGTAGCCGCGGACCTTCTCGAAGAGCTGACGAGGAAAAGGCTTCCGAGGGGTTAGAGCCCTATATTAATATCCGCCACGACGAACTACTACCAAAAGGGCTGGCGCAGTTGAGGGTATCTGAGCTCGACGTCCCGGAGCAGGTGAAGCAGCTCATCGAGTCTAAGGGGATAACAGAGCTCTACCCACCACAGGTCGACGCGATTAAGACAGGTGTTCTAGAGGGGAAGAATCTGGTCCTGGCCAGCCCGACGGCGAGCGGGAAGACCCTCATCGCGGAGCTCTGCGCCCTGAAGCACGTCCTGGAGCGGAGGGGCAAGGTCCTCTACTTGAGCCCCCTCAGGGCGCTTGCCTGGGAGAAGTACGAGGGCTTCCAGGAGTACGCTGGCCTCGAGAAGAGGGGCGGCGGCAAGATCAGGGTCGGCGTCAGCACAGGCGACCTCGACAGCAAGAGCACCTGGCTGGAGGGCTACGACATCTTAATCACGACCAACGAGAAGTGCGACTCCCTCTTGAGGCACAGGTCGCCGTGGATGGGCGGCGTCACCCTCGTCATCGCAGACGAGATCCACCTGATAGGAGATGAGAGGGGCCCGACGCTGGAGATCACCCTGGCCAGGCTCAGGCAGATGAAGCCCGATGTTCAGGTACTCGCCCTAAGCGCCACGATCAAGAACGCGGACGAGGTCGCCGAGTGGTTAGACGCTGACGTCGTGACCAACGAGTGGAGACCCGTGGAGCTCAGGGAAGGCGTGGCCCACGGCAACACCGTCATCTTCAGGGATGGATCGACGAAGAAGCTCAGCCCCCTGCATGGCACGGACGCCCTCAACATATCTCTCAACTCGGTCACAGACGGGGGGCAAGCCCTCATCTTCGTCGAGAGCAGGAGGAGGGCCGAGAGCGTCGCCAGGGAGGCGGCCGGTGCCTTGGCGGGGATCCACCTCACCCGAAGGGCCCAGACGGAACTCGAACAGGTCAGCTCAGATATCAGCTACCATGGCGAAAAGACGAGCCTTACTGACAGCCTCTCGTTCGCGGTCTCCAAGGGCGCGGCCTTCCACCACGCCGGCCTGAATACTGAGCACAGGAGGCTCGTCGAGAAGGCCTTCAAGGCTGGGACAATCAAAATCCTCGTGGCTACCCCGACGCTGGCCGCGGGTGTGAACCTGCCGGCCCGAACCGTAGTAATCGGCAGCTACAAGCGGTTCGTCGCGGGCTACGGCATGTACCCGATAACGGTTCTCGAATACAAGCAGATGAGCGGGAGGGCTGGGAGGCCCCAGTACGACCCGTACGGCGAGGCGATACTGATAGCTTCGACCTCGGACGAACAGGACTACCTGATGGAGAACTACGTCCTCGCCAGCCCCGAGAGGCTGTACAGCCGTCTAGCCCAGGAGTCGGCGCTGAGGGGGCACACCCTCGCGGCGGTTGCCTCGGACTTCGCCCACACCGAGCAGGGGCTCCTGGACTTCTTCGGCGGCACCTTCTACGGCTTCCACTACCCGGCCGCGAGCATCAAGCTGATCCTCACCGGCATCCTCAGGTACCTCGACAAGGAGGGGATGCTCGAGGAGAAGGGCGACTACCTCTACGCAACCGACTTCGGTCGAAGGACCTCGGAGCTCTACATCGATCCCCTCTCGGCAACCATCATCAGGGACGGTCTCAGGAGGGGCGCGATGGACGTCTCAGACTTCACTTGGCTCCACCTCATCTGCCACACCCCCGACATGAAACCCATCCTCCGTCCCCGTCGAGGGGAGACGGATGAGGTAGAGGGCTACGCCGAGGAGCGAAAAGAGGAGTTCGCCTGCCCCGTCACAGGCGAGGGCGACTACATCGAGTTCGAGCAGTTCTTGGGCGAGGTGAAGACCGCGATGGTTCTGGACGCATGGATAAACGAGAAGACTGAGAACGAAATTCTCGAGCGGTACGGCGTCCAGCCCGGCGACAGGTACGCCGCCGTCCACAACGCGGAGTGGCTCCTCCATGCGACCCACGAACTCACCGACATAGTGGGGGCCCCTGACCACAAACGCCACCTAGGCGAACTCGAGGACAGGATCAAGCACGGGGTGACAAAGAAGCTACTACCGCTGGTTAGACTGAAGGGCATAGGACGCGTCCGCGCCAGGGTCCTATACAACTCAGGCTTCACCAACATCTCGGCCCTGACGAAGGCGCCGCTTCAGAGGCTCGTAGAGATACCCCTCATAGGCCCGCGCCTCGCGAAGTCCATAAAGGAGCAGGTCGGAGGCCTCGTCGAGGAGGAGGAGTGGGAGAGGCTGAAGAGGCCCGAGACCGAGCAGCGCGCCCTCACGGAGTTCGTCGAGGAGAAGCATGAGGACGAGCAACCAGATTAGCTTTAATATTAATTAAATGTTTGTAATACCGATGTCAACCGAGGATAACCACGGATACATCCTCAGGATAAGCACCGACGAGTGGCTGAAACAGGTCTTCGAGAGGGGAAAGTACTACTCAGGCGTCATGAGGAATTGGAGGAGGGGGACCCCGATCCTCCTCGCCAAGAAGGCTGGTGCCTCAGATTGCTTCGTGGGCTACGGCGTCGTCGACAAGGTCGAGATGCTCTGGGTGATAATATATAAATCTGTCGTCAATTATCCTCATTCCAAGTGAAAAGAAAGAACTATAATGGAAGGAAGCCAACTGAAACGATTGAATTATCTTTATTGGTAGACGTTTCTCAATCGCGCTTTTTGGCTACCTTGTTAAGATACTCTTCTAGGGCGCGAGCTGCGATAATTGAAAGATATCCTTTGATACCTGAATACTCTTTATCCGCGTATTCTCGAAGCCTTTGATCTAACTCATCGGGCAAACTAAAGGATCTTCCATGCTGAACTATATTTCTGAACATTGTTCTGAAAGTTTTATATAGAAGTATATTTATGACTATCGATCGGAGGCATAAGATGAAATCAAAGCTCGTTTTTCTTATGCTCTTTATCGATTGTAGAAGGTGGAGCTATTGAAGAAATTTTTCTCGTCAGTGGCGATTTTTGTGATGATTCTATCCATGTTTTCCACACTTCCTCCACTATTCAATACTCAGGCATCACCAGACATCATTTCTGGCAAAGTTCAGATTCTTCGACCTACTGATGGTTTTGTAGCGATCGGCTCGATGGACATAACCTTTAGCATCACCAATACCGGTGATCGAATTGAATTTCTAAAGGGAGATTCACAGAATAGGATTGACCTAGAGGTGCAATATGGGGTGGGAGGTTGGGGGGTACTAGTCTGGTCAACATTTTTTTCTGGGCTAATACTAGACTCTCAACAGAGCATCACAGAGACGGTGACTTACAACATCGACCTTTGGAATGCATACGGAGATGTCATTGTACGAATAGTTCATTGGCGCGCGTCCGCGAGTGGCTATGAAATTGGCGAGTTTGGAATTCATGAGATAAGAGGCAAATTCGATCGCGCGATCTCTTGGGAATACGTATTCAAAGACGCAAAACGGAGTACCGTGCTGAAGATAAGCACCGATGACAAGCATTTCCAGTTCATTGCTCTTGACAAAGATTTCGGAGTCATTTATGATCCTAACATGAAGGTGTTAAAGAACACTGTAATCATATTTTATACAGACCGCAAAATGTTGATACAGGCTACAGTCATAGGCAAGAACTTCTGTAGTGCATTTGTACTAGACAAACAGACAGGCAAAATTTATTGGCTGATATCGCGCGCGTGATAGCCCACTAAGATAAGGAATATGACATATACTGGAAGGAGATTCAGTACTTTCGTGGGTTACCGTAATCGGGCGGCGTGGTTATCAGATTGTAATAAAGCCTACAAATATGCACGCAGGTAATCTCTTAGATCCTTTAACTTCGGTATCAAAGAGGTTAATCTTTCTGTATATCCACCAGTTCTTTGAGGAGGAGGGATACCAAGTTTAATATACTCCGGAATATTCATCTGTTCCATAATCATAACGTTAGTTTGACTATTATGAGAAGAAATTATTTCATAGACTTCCTCCAATAAGTTTCTAGTCTTCTCGTCAAGTAATATGAAATATCCTGAACGTTTGAAATCTTCATAGCAATAGGTATATAAACGTTGCAAATCAAACACAGTGCCAAGACTCTCTTTTTTCTTACCTGATATAGCTTCTGCAAGTGGCAAGAGATTTTCAGCAATGAGTAGATTAGATTCAGCCTCACTATAAAGCGTATTGAAGTACTTCTTTTTCTCATACCATCTTTGTAATTTTAATATGATAAATGCAGCTAATATTGATATAAGAGGAGATAAAAGAGACGGGAGGATTTCTATCATAATGGACCTATCCTTGTGTCATGTGTATATGTGAAGGAATGATGTTTCTGTAATGAATCAATAAGGGAGTGTCACCGGCCATGGAGTAAAGCTGGTAAATCCCCGGGAGCGGGGGCCCGCCTGGCCGGGCCATGAAAGGGCCGTTGGATGCTCCTCCCTGCAACGATTTACCCGACATCCAAGATCCCGAGTCTCCATTGGGCTCCTAGCCCTCCCCGCCGTAGAATGGGGCGCATAACTGCTTAAGCCTTACTGCGCGCGAAGCTCTTTTAAGTATATTCGGAAAGGAACTCTCCAACGATTTCTTCCAAGCACTCCTTAGGCACGCCTGCCAGCATGTAATGGGATAACTCATCCTCGTTTTTCAGGATGATTCCTTTGTGCTGTCTCCACCCTTTTACTAGGGAGATTTTTATGGTTTCTAGGCTGGGCTTTATTCCACTTACCTTGAGCACCTCATCAATTATCGGTTCAACTGAACAGTTTCTGGTATTTGCGTATAACCGACCTGTGACTATTACAACCTCATCTTCAAGAGATTTTCCAAGAGCCGGTATTTTTGTATATTTTTCGGGCAGTTCATATTCTTCTCCTTTACAGACACTATCTCTAAACCTTCTATAATTTTCACAGGCCTCTTCAAAAGAATCATAGGTTAAAATTGCGAATTTCCTGTCAAATTCAGATTTATTAGGCATTATTTCTCTGCATTCCAAAACGTCTTCTTGTAGCTTCATCCAGAATCGCTCTATCTCCGATCTTGTTGGTCTCCGAGGGAAAGGTATAGCCTTTGAATCTTTTCTTAATTTAACCAATTTTTACCCTCAAACTACGCGTGTCCACCGTAGCCTGGGGCGCATCACCGCTTAAGAGCGTTGATCGGCTTGTAGATCGACTCGGAATTACTCCAGCCCTCTGGCTAGTCAGACGTTTACAATAGGAGACTTACAAGCGCATGCATGTATTTTATTAATATAACAATCTAGCTGAATGCTCTCGCTCTACGTCATAACCCATTAGGAAGTGGATTTCCTTTTCTACCTTCTCGTAATAGATGTCTGTATTTTGAATTGATGAGTAATCAGAGGTCACCATATCTACCCACAGAGCTTCTTGGCAAAGCTTCCCTACGACCCAACAACATACGCGCCAACTGACAGCCTGATGAATATCTGTTTTCTTAGAGCCACGACAAATATCCAAATTGGAGATCAGAATCCTTTGGTCTACTTCGTAGATTTCCAGAATAAGAATCCAATACGGTTCGACGAAATCCTTGAATCACACTTAAGACCTCTATGGATAAGGTCGTTGATTTTTCTATTTACTGTACTATCGTCCCCGTAACCTAACTCTTCACTGATATCAGAAATCGTTCCCTTGTAACCGCCCTTCTTCCCGATAAAATAAAGTAGACGGGTCTCACGGGTAAGCATATCTTCACTAGAATATCTAGCAGGCAAATCTCTACAATAAAAAATGCTTTAAAGTTCTATAAATGTTTATCGCGCGCGTATCCCGGCCCAGACGAGGGCGTTGGCGATAGTGGAGCCGAAGTATATCTGGGGCGTGTAGGGCTCCACCCCGCGAGTCAAAGGGCGCTGAAGACAATCGGATAGCTCAGCAGTAGCGATATGGGGTTGTATAGCTAAACCAAGCACATCCATGTAAGACTTTACGAAGCGACTGGAATCAGGGCTAATCTGGCTGCAGGGATCCGGCCACCTTCAGCGCCTTCCCCGCGACATCGACGGCGTCGACGCCGAGGATCTCTATCATAGGCTCCTTCCCCCAATCCCCGTCATGGAAGATGATATCTGGGGTCGAGCCGAGCTTCCTTATGGCGATCCGTGTCCCCCATGGAATGGTCCCGCCCTCGATCGCCTTCACCTCCTCAGGTTCCTCCCTCCTGTCGTAGGAGGATACCTTCAGACGACGACCTTCGAGACGTTTTCCAAGACGGCGTATCTCTCGGCCTGATTGTAGAGCCAAGCCATGGGGTTCGTGGGCCCGTTTCCCTTCCCTATCCTTAACCCATGCCTGATTGAAAAGGAGTCCATGCGAAGCCAGCTAAAAAATCAGTTTCGCAGTAATAATTTATTTCCTTGAATTTGAAAGCAATTCATGCAATAACTTTTAGCGTGAAGCGAGTGGAGAAATCTATCATTCATTGTTTCCCGATAATAGTATTCTCCTGAATTAATTTCAGAATTGCATTTATTGCAATAATGATTAGTTCTTGCTTTTATCTTTTTAAGATATAACATATCGCGATATTTACTCATCGCATTCATTCCTCGTTAAAATAATCTGAATCAATTTTCTTCATTCTGTAATTGAAGTGATCTGCAACCCCAACGCCGTAGTCAACCATCAACTTCGTCAACTCCACACCATCTATCAGAATAACTCTCGTATCAAGATTTGATGCATACTCAATAGCCTCTTTCGTAAACCCTGAAGTCGTTATGAATATCCCCCTCTTAGTTTTCTTCCCAGCTAATGCGCCGACAAAGGTTTGAACTTCAGGCCTCCCAACGACTCTACCCCATCGCTTCGCCTGAATCCTGATGACATCAAGGCCCAGCTTATCCTCTTTTATCTCCCCATCAATCCCCTCATCACCGCTTCTGCCAGTGACAGTACCCGCGTCAGGTCTGAACCCGCCGTAGCCCATCGCCTTCAAAAGGTCGATCATAACTTTCTCGAACGCCTTCGGATCGACGTGCCTAAGTCTCTCCATTAGGTCACTGTACAATTTTTCCTGATACTGCTTGAATCCAAGCTCAATCAACTCCTCAGGCGTAGCGGTGGAGTTGATCTTAGCGTCTTCCTTCTCATCCTTTTTCCGTCTGAGTGATCTGAACTCCTGAAAGTCTGGAAACTGGTTTAGATACTTGACATCGATCTTTGTCGGTTTCTTGGCCAGTATATCAAGTCCTAAGGGGGTGATCAGGAAAAAACCTCTACGTGGAGAAATGAGGAGTCCTGCCTTTGCGAGATATGTTTTTGCCCATCCCACCCTGTTGTCGATTATCGGCTGTCGTCCGCTTGGCAGAAGCTCCTTTCTATCAAGATCATTGAGCTTGAATTGTTCGGAGATGAATTGGATAGCTTCGGTAATGTTGTGTGGTTTTCCGTCAGCGGCGAAGCTTAACAGGGGAAGCATTATTGTCTGGTAGTCGGGGATAGGCATCTTGAATCATGAAAGGTTTCTTTTAACAACATTTAACGTTTTTCAAAACATCGAGTTATAAAGTCTTTTTTTCTGGGGAAGAAATGAACTCAAATCTACTAGCACATGCATATATCTTTTAACCATTTAACATGCCGTGGATTCGCAAAGGATTTAAAGTAAAACAAACGTTAAGGATGACCATGACAGTTAAACTCAGAATCGACACTTCTCAACAAGGCTTGAGAATGGTTCTCAAGGAATACGAGGAGCAAGCTCTGAAGGTATTTTGGGATGACCCGCAGAAAGAGTACACGAGTAAGCTTGTGTGGGATAGGGTCAACCAGAGACTTGGACTTGAAAGCATCTCAAGGGCTTCGATAATTAACTTCCTTGAAGATATGGTTGAGATGGGTGTGCTGAGTAAGAGGGAGACTACTGGGAAAGGTGGCTACAGGGGAATATATTCGTCTAAAATGGATGAATCGGAGCTCAAGAAATTCATAGCGGAGACAGCTCTAGAAGCCCTGATGAGTAACTTTCCAGAGGAGACAAGGCAGGTGTGCGCGCTTTTTCAATAGGAGAATCCAAGTCGTTGTCCTTACTTTGGGGTTAAATTTTATCCTTCTCTCTCTTCCTAACTAACTCTCTCTATTCTTCTTCTCTTCTTCTCTTTCTCTTTTATATTCATTATATCATATTATAATACATAATAACTTACTTATATATCTCTATATATGCATACACAGAGCTAGGGAGCGCATGCGCGATTTCGCGTGTGCGCATTTGATAAGAGAAAAATTTATAGTTTCTATTAATACTTTTTTTCTCAATGGAATCAAACAAAAAGGAGGGCGTGTGCGCGACCTCACCAAAAAAAGAAGAAATTTGGCATGAACCCGATTACCCTCATGCATTAAGGTGTTCCAAATGTGGGACTTTGTTTCCACCTTCCTTTAGTGAATGTCCGGGCTGCGGGGCTAAATATGATTGGGGATCTGGAGAAAGAATATATCAAAATCCAAGCGAAACAGCTTTCGGGTATGTATCTAAGACGGGAAGTAATATCCAAACATTTTCTGGAACATTATCTACAACGATTACTAGTTTAGAAAAAATTCCTATTCCACAACGAAAAGAATTTGAATTGGAGAGTTTAATAGATGATCTTACGAATTTTAGATCTCAAGTAGATATTTATGAGAAAAGACTGCAGAAGATAGAACGTAATTTTAGTTATAAAATAGATAAATTTGATGAATTAAAAGAAAAATTAGAACTGAAAATTCCGGAAGGCGTGTGGAAGTCTTTACCCTTAGAAATTCAAAAAAACATAGAATTAGTTAGAAAATTATATTTCCAAGGAACTCCTGAAGCTTGTTCACCGTTTTTAAGGAAAACTCTTACAGTTGCAATAGTTATCCGATTTAAAATGGATAAAAAAGAAGATAAAATTTATAATGAAGATAAGCAACTATATGATTTACCAAAATTACTTGAGATTTCAAAACAAGAAGGATACATCACTAATTATCTATGCACACAGCTTTTAAGGATAAAAATATTTGGTGATATTGGTATACATGATTATAGGATAGACTTAAAAGAAGAAGATGTTATACCATTATTTGAATTATTGAGATTAGCTTTAGAAAGTCTTTATAAAGAAAAATCATATTAAAAACTCAAGCGCGAGAAATAGAGGGTATTCTTGGAACTCATGTCTTCAGTTCTCCATAAATACTTGGCGAATAGCTGGGTTTCCTCGTTGATCAACGTCGTCAATGCCTGCCTCTGACCACTCCTGATCCTAGGAACCTCAAACTGCCTCTCAAACAGAGAATTAACACCATAAGCAAGCTCATCAGCCGCGCGCGATGACCGCACAATGGTGGGCCGGGCCGGATTTATCCGAAATATGGGGTGAGTCTCTTTTGGGGGCGTATCATCATATAATCCTCAAACGATAGGTGGGGAGTGTTGCCGGCTCTGGCAACGATTGTGGCGGCCTAGAACTAAACCACGTCCCCCTTTTTTTATTTATGAAATATATCTCTACAAGTAGAGGTGTGTATCACCTACGTTTAAGAGCGTGTTTCTAGGAATCATGCAAGATGAGGTGATCGGATGACCGAGAACGCCGAGGTATCTCCAAAGCACCCTAGAGCAGAGTCTATTCGCATCAGGGAGCGGCTGACTAGGCGAGTCGACGGCGGCGTTGTCTCGTTAGCTGGCCTCATAGCCCATGGCAGGGGAGAAGCCTTCGACTACATCCTTGGGGAAAGGACCACTCCGTCTGCAGCACATGCGATCAGAGCTGCCGCGGGAGCTCTTCTGATCGCCGAGAGGCCGGTCTTATCTGTGAACGGTAACGTGGCGGCCTTATGCTCAAGGGAGCTCGTAGAGCTTGCTGGCGTGACCGGAGCCAAACTTGAGGTGAACCTCTATCACAGGCTGCCCGGCAGGGATTCAGCCATCGAAAAGCTGTTGAGGGATGAAGGGGTGAAGGAGCTTCTAGGAGTCGGAGAGGCTGCCTCCGCCCAGATCGAGGAAGTGAACAGTGATCGCAGGAGGGTTGATCCCAGGGGCATACTGATAGCGGACACTGTGTTCGTCCCACTTGAGGATGGCGACAGGACGGAGGCCCTTAGACGTATGGGTAAGACCGTGATCGCCGTTGACCTCAATCCTCTCTCCAGAACGGCTCAGCTCGCCTCCATCACTATCGTGGACAACGTGGTGAGGGCGATGCCTCTGCTCATCTCGGAGGCAAAAAGGCTGAAGGGACATGGCATCGAAGAGCTTCAGAGAGAAGTCTCGTCTTTCAACAACGCGCGGGTCCTGTCGGACGCCATGCGCACGATGGAGGAGCGCCTGAGGGAACTCTCGCGAAGAGGGGTGTACATAGGACCGCGTGGAAACGAGTGAAAATACAGGCGTTGAGCACGTCGTCGTATTGGGCGCAGGCGCGATAGGAAGCTTCTACGGGGCCGTCCTCTCCAGAAAGATCGATGTCCTCCTCGTCGGCAGGAGGAGCCATGTCGACGCGATAAACGACGGAGGCCTCATCGTTTTAGGTGCGAAGAGAGAGGTTTTTCACATCAGAGCCGTCGACGAGCTGAGGTCCATACCCGACAAATCATTGATAATTCTCGCCACGAAGGCTCAGGCCTCGGAGAAGGCAGTAGGAGGCATCAGGAACCTACTGAGGCCGGGCGCTAGGATACTCGTCCTTCAGAACGGGCTGGGGAACGAGGAACTTGTCAAGGAGCTAGTCGGCCCGGATGTTGAAGTTATCAGAGGCTTGTGCTCCAGCGCCGTGGAGTTCATGTTGCCTGGCGAGATCTGTGTTAAGCATATTAGGGAAACGATTCTCCCTAGAACGCCCACGGGCGAGAGCATAAAGTATCTGTTCGACTCGTGCGGCTTAGAGACTCGCCTATCAGACGAGATGAACGTGGAAATCTGGCGAAAGCTGACGCTGAACTGTGTCATAAACCCTCTGACCGCCATTTTCAGGCTTCCTAACAACGAGATCGCGTCGAACTCCCTGAGGAAAGTGAAGAGCATGATCATGAAGGAGTGCATCGAAGTGGCTATGGGGGAGGGCGTGAACCTGAGTCCCGTCACGGTTGAAGAGGTCGACGCGGCCGCCGCGTCGTACTCAAACCTTTCATCCATGTGCCAAGATATTTTAAGAGGAAGGTATGTATTTAGCTTATGAACTTTGATCTCGAATATTTACATCTATTTCAGCGAAATAAGTTTATTTTATGGCGTTTTTCCTCACCTCTCATAAATCCCGTTAAAGCCATAATTGGTCTTAACACAGCATTTGAAGCCTATTTCTCGGTTCTCGTTTCACGGAAGCTAAATACGTACAGAGGAAGGAAGACGGAGATCGACTTCCTGAATGGGAAGATCTCGGATCTGGGTAGAAAGCACGGCGTCGACACGCCAGCTAACGACGTGATGGTGGCCTTCATCAGGTTCATGGAGGGTAGAAGATGGACGTTGAAGGATTGAAGCGCCTGAAGGGAATCAGGAAGCTCGTTATGCTGACGGCCTACGACTATCAGATGGCAAAGATCCTGGACGCGGCGGGGGTGGACGTCATCCTCGTGGGCGACAGCCTCGGAATGATCGTGCTCGGATACAGCGACACGAAGAGCGTGACGATGGAGGACATGGTGAGGCACACGGGAGCCGTGGCCCGGGGGACGAAGTCAGCCCTCGTCGTCTCCGACATGCCCATAGACACGTACAACAACGCAGAGGATGCGGTAAAAAACGTTGAGAGGCTTATTCACGTGGGAGCCGACGCAGTGAAGCTGGAGGGATACAACCCCGAAGTGATAGACGCTTTGACCTCATCGGGGATACCCGTCATGGGCCACGTTGGTCTGCTGCCCCAGACTGCCGAGCAATACATGGTCAGAGGCAAGAGTAGAGAAGAGGCTGAGAGGATCATGAGCGACGCATCGGCGCTTGACAAGCACGGCGTCTTCTCCATAGTGCTGGAGTCGATCCCCCTCGGATTAGCTAAGCTAGTAACGGAGTCCGTGGGCGCCACCACCATAGGGATAGGGGCGGGCATCCACTGCGACGACCAAGTCCTCGTCATCAACGACATGCTCGGCATGGATACGAGCTTCAAGCCCAAACACGTCAAGAGGTACGCCTGCCTCACCGAGACCATCAGAGAAGACGCCAACAAATTCATTGAAGACGTGAGGAATGGAAGATTCCCCGATGATGCGCACTCATTCCACTGAAAACCCGCTGATGACTATCAACGCCGCCAGGATAACTCAGTAGTAGCGCAACATTTATGGGCAGTGTTAATGGGCGAAGTATAGAGCCTATTATGGGAGAAGCGTCCGCCTTCGTTCCTGGGCACCTGACAGGCCTCTTCCAGATCTGCGATGAACTCGAAGACCCGCTGAAAAAGGGGTCCCGAGGCGCAGGGTTATCCATCACCCGCGGGATACGCACAACGGTTCGAGCGACCGAAGCGGAGAGAGGCTCCGTCACGATAAACATCAACGGAAAGAGGACCAAGGCCGCCGTCGTATCGGAGAACGTAGTTTCAAAGATGGCCTCGGTAT
>Ga0315289_10005565_pt1 | contig 18598 bp, 21 predicted proteins | sample YL17G11_40_MG_FD_203452 | JGI IMG/M metagenome (GOLD analysis project Ga0315289, IMG submission 203452) | Sediment microbial communities from Yellowstone Lake, YNP, Wyoming, USA - YL17G11_40 | ecosystem: Environmental > Aquatic > Freshwater > Lake > Sediment | place: USA: Wyoming | collected...
CGGATTCAAGTGATAAATATACCGCCGGGCAGGTAGTTCCATCCGTGGCCGAGGCGCTGTTTAGATGGCCGTTTATCAACAAAAACATCGGCACACCAAACCCACCGCCGCTATCCTGGGTGAGGTTGGTTGTCTCGCCGCAATAGGTGTGGTCTACCGATAGGCCAGGCACCAGCCTAATATCGGCACCCTCGTATCCCGTGTATTGCCCGACCCCCTTGCCGGTGGTGTGGATCGACTTACTCGCGTCGTGGATGATCGAAATCCATTCGGTCGGCCCGGCAGTGGGGCCGGTCGCAGAATAGATCAGCAAGCGCGGGTGAGAGGAGGCGCCGGAACCGCTGTAATCCTGCCCGATATTTGCCAGTGAAGTGAGTATTAAATTGTAGCGTGAGTGGCTGGCGCTGGATGGCACGCCCAGCACCATGCCTTCGCTGTTACGTGGTACAAATCGCATAAAAACATTACCGCCGTCATCACAAAGATTTTTGCCGTAATATCCGATCCGCTCTTGGATGGCGCCGGCGCCATTGGCATCACGCCAGATATTGAGATCCTGGCCGGGGGTATTGGTGAGATAAGCGCTGCTGCTCGCTAACAGCAGTTTTTTGGCGACCGACAGCGAATGGAAAACGCCGACCGGCTTTCCGTTGATGTAATCAGCCATGGTTAGATTTGCCTCCAAATTGCGCGTACTCCCCACGTTCGGTTATTGGCGTTGGCGCTCCCTGCTATTACGATTTCATCTCCGTTCTCGCAGACCACCGGAGTCTCCGGGATATACGCGAGATTCAATAACCCCTCGGATTGAGGAGTCCAGGATCTCAATACGGTATCGTAGGCATCGCCATCGAGGGCATTCAGGGTGATCGCCACTGTCTCTGCCGCCGCCATCGCTCCACTAAGGTGGATTGTGATATTGCACAACTCAAAATGCACTACTGGAGTAACGGTCAGAGCAATCGGCTGCCCAGCGCCACCTGAAGAGGCGTTAGCGACCTGCGGTTTATAGGGGTTGACAACCTCGCAATGATCAGCGCCATCATCCCAATCATCCATAATTTCAGCAGCGGTCTGCGTGGCTGCTACTGCTTCTCCGATGAACCGTTGCTGTGCATGCAACACGCCATCTACATCCGCAGCTGCCCCTACCGCGCCCAGGTGGGTGTCGTCTGTAGCAATCGTGATCCTGGTAGTTAGGGCATCCATTGCCCCTGCGTTGGCCGCAATCCCCGCTTGCCCAGCTATGGGGCTGACCTTGGCTCTGTCAGATTCATCCCAATCATCCATGACTTCAACGGCAGTTTTGATCGCGCTGCCGACATCTGCCGCGCCTGCCGGATCGGTGAGCACGTTGAAGAGCACGCCTGATCGACTGGTCTTAATTCGGGTGGCATCGCCATCCGCGTCCACAGTGCCGAGTGAACCCAGCGTCTCGGCCTCGGCCTCGACTACCAGGCCGGTTGTACCTACCCCGGTAGTGATCGCCGCATCATGCGCAGCCAGCGGAGTACCGCTGCCTATCTTGTCTACGATCATCGTGTAGGCTACGCCGGAGAGCGTAGCCGCCGGGCGCACGGCGTCCCCCTCTGCATTTACCGCAGCGGGCAGCGCCGCGCCGTCAAAATCCTTCGCCTCGACCGCCTGCATGATCCCCACGCTGCCACCTGTGGCTGCTGCGATCGCAGCATCATGCGCAACCAGCGGAGTCTGCGCGCCATCCTCAGATACCGGCATGGCGTAGATAATACCTGTCAGACTGACTTTTGCGGCCGCCGCATCCCCCTCGGTCCCCGCCGCAGCGGGTAACGCCGCGCCGTCGAAATCAGCAGCGGTGAATCCGGCCATCACTCCCGCCGTACCCACTCCAGCAGCCGGGGCCGCATCCAGCGGGATCACCGGACTGGAGCTGCCGTCCGCCGTCGAGAGTAATGAGAATCTTACACCCTGCGCACTAGCTGCGGTCGCCTGTGCGTCGCCCTCAGTGCCCGCCAGGGTAGGGATTGCTGAGCCATCCAGTGTGGCTGTCCGCACACCGGCCATCACCACCGCCGTACCCACTCCAGCAGCCGGGGCCGCATCCGCCGTGATCACTGGGCTGTCACTGCCATCAATATCAGTTAGAGTGGCGATCGTCACACCGGAGAGCGTAGCTGCCGGGCGCACGGCGTCCCCTTCGTCAACCGCATTGGGCAACGCCGCACCGTCGATCGCTTTGGCCTCCACCATCGAGGTGCAACCGTCGGTTGCGGCGGGCGAGTGTTGCACGGCATCCCAGTCGTCCAGAATCTCGGTCGACACCTCGACATCTCCGATCGAGATCTCCGCTGTTGCGACGCCGCTCTCGTCGAGGTAGCTCAGTCCCTCAATCGCCAGTTTCGCAACCGTGGCATTAGCGCTGGCCTGAAAATAGACGCGGATCGTTTCGAGCGGCAGCATACCGGGAACAACGATCGAGCGCCGCTGAGTGATCGTAAAAGCGTCGCCGGTATCCCAATCGTTATCAGTCCCACCGGCGAGCGTAGCCGTCACCGTTATCGCGGTGTTGGCCGTGATCCTACCGCTCGATCCGTCCGTGGTGTTGTAGATCGTGCTACCGACAAGCTCGTTGATTCCCCACGTGCCCGTCGCGAACGTAAGTACCGCTGCGTTGTTCGCGCCCGTATGCGCGCCGTGCAACACCGGGGTGAACGGCACGGGGCCAAACACCTCTGGCGATTCGTTGCCGGAACCTAAAATGAAAAAGGTTCCTAGCGCCCCTGTGGTATCTGTCTTCGCGGTATCAGGGCTGTGCTCCAGATACAGGCTCACGTTGCCTGGTGAGGCAACCGAGCTGGTCAGGTAGAGGAGCAAGGTATTAGCCTCTGCCCCTCCCCTGATCACCGTGGTGACTGGATACCAGACATTAGCGACGGCGTAGGTTGCCGCCGCACGTAACGGTTGATGGGAGCCTTGACGATTCGCCATTTTTGTGTTGCCTCTGTTGCGCCGTTATTTCGCGGCGGTTTTGGTCCGAGCCGGTTCCGCGTGCGATTGTGGTAGCCGGTAATCCGGCGGCACCTCACGAAACCAGCGGTTACTTATTTTCCGTGCGGGTTTTTGCCCGAGAGCTACTAACCCTTGGCGGCGAAATTCCGGGAACACCCAATCGCCACGCCGTGTCAGCATCGCCTGCGCGACATCGAAGGGCGCGAGGATGCAGCGATCCGCATCCACGGTGTACTTGAGATAGAGGTATTCCCTGATCCCTTGTAGCTGCCAATCGCGTAACTGTGTGGCGCTCAAATGCGGCTCCTTGTCCGGCGGCCTCATTCTGTCTTTCCATTCGATCCTATCCCCCGGCTCCGGCAGCTCGTCGCACGTGGGGCAGATAGCGCCTGGATTATTCGCTGCCGCGATCTCTTCGTTCAGGATCTTTGTGCCCGCCGCATCGGCACAACACGCCTGCCGCGTGAGTATTTCGAGCCGGAAGCGAAACGGCTGGCCAGCCTGGTCCATCAGCGGGCGATCCACACCGTCTAAGCGGCCGACGGCGTTGGTTCCCAATATAACTTGAAACGCGATGGTCCGCGCATGTTCGGGAGCACGGATCAGATCAGTGAGCGTCCATTGCCCATCGGCAAAGCCGTAGTTGCCCGGCAGCCAATCGCGCCAGTAGTTTTTGTTGTATTCGCGTGGTGCCGACTCTTTTGTTTTGTCCCAGTTTACGTTAGGCATTTTTTTCTCTCCTCTCCTTAGAGATTTAGTAAAGTCCAGCGGCGGCCGTGAGCGAGGAGAACAGGTTGTGCCCACTCACAGATACAGCGACGCCGCCGGAAAACAACGGTGCTCGCCCGCACCGACCTCGGATTTTTTTTTTCCTACGCTGCCGCTACCTGCGTCCCCAACACGAGCATCTGCCACACGTACCCGCTGAGGTTTGTCGTGTCCGTCACGTTGCCCAGCGCGGTGGAGACCACGGCACCGGTCCACGAGAAAGTCACCTTGCCGCTCGAGGCAGTGCCGAAAGCGGTCGTATGGAAGGTGGGGATGACAAGCGCATCCGCCTGGGCGTCACAGCCGCCGAAGAAGACGCCATAGATGTCGTCGTAATATGTGCTCAAGTCGCACGGCGCGCCCGGATCGGCGTCGTAATCCGCCGGGCCGGTCATCTGGAACACGCTGAGTTTGAGTCCCTCGCGCAGTGTGAACGAAGCGAGGTGTGATAGGGTTACTGGATCGTCCGCCATTTGATATCTCCTTGGAGGCTCTCAGCCTCCAGTTTGTTGTTGTCGTTCGTTGTCGCTTACGCGGTCAGGGCGCTGATACGCGCTGCCCGGTAGGGATCTCGGTGATACAGTTTCGCGGCGCAGGTGATCAGCACCCGCTGCGAATCGTCCACCGGCCCCAGCTCTTTCAGCGTGATGGGTCGTTTCATTTCGATGACCAGGTCGTTTTTCCGTGTCAGAAAAATATAGGTATTGGTCAGCGTCGGAATGCAGTACCACGGGATCGTCTCTAACTGGACCATCGGTTTGACCCTGCCAAGATCGAATACCTGGTTATTAGGATCGACCTGCCACGGGATATTGTTCACACCAACGAGGTCGGTGTAATTCCTGATTTGTTCGAAACTCGACATCACGATCAGATCGCCTTCCGTCTCGCTTCTCACACGCGGAGACACGCGCAGCGAATCGGTCATCTCGGCGAGCTTCGCCAGGGTAGGCGCAGCGCTCCCCCCCGCCACATCGACGCTATCCAGGTGGTAGGTCGAGCGGTTCACGCCGCCGTAGTTGGTGGTGTCGTCGATCGCCGAGATAAGATCCGCCACGCAGTTGTTTTCGATCTTGTACCTCACGCCGTCCGTCGCGCCGCGCATCTCTGATTCAACGGGATCGATATCCCCGCCCTTCAGAGCGTCGATCGCGTGCCCAGTTATTCTCGCCACATCCCACGCATAGATGTATTGGAACGTCGGCGAAGCGTAGGTGTTGTTTCCCGGTGCGGGCGGTGTGTGATCCTCTTCGTAGTTGATCGCCGTGTGTCCCGCTGACCAAACGCGGTAATCCACCGAGTCTCCGTCTTTTGCCGGGGGTCGTGTTCCAAGCGTCGCCATCAGGGGCAGCCCTTGATAGAACGTCTTGGTGAGTTCGTCCTGAAAATAATCCTGGATAAACTCGGTAAGAGTAGTAATTGTTGCACCAGCCATTTTTTTTTACCTCATTTTATCTCGATGATTTTTCCGCCCGCCACGCGCTGTTTCCACAGCATTGCTCGCGCTTGCGCGCGGATTTTCGCATCGTCACTTTCGAGGGCTTTCCTGAAATCGCCCTCAGTTTGGGATCTGATTGCACCTGCGATCCCTGTGGGAGCTGCGGCTTTGATAGGTAGCGTCGCGCCACGACTCGGCTCGAAGATGGCCTTGTGGTTTTCGTCGGCCTTCAGGAGCGCCACGAAATCACCAGGCTCCACTTTTTCGTCTGCCGAGTATCCGTGGTATTTGGCGAGCGCGCCCTCGATGAACAATTCATTGCTCACCCCGGCGCGTGCCAGCTCGTACCGTACCTGCTGATCAGTCAGCGCCGCTTCCGATAGTTTTCGCACCGACCCGATCTCACTTTTGAGTTTTGCGATCTCATCCTCAAGCTGCGATTTCGCCGCCGTCCACTGTCCCTGTTTTTCCAGCTCCCCAAGTTTCGCCTTTTTCTCGATCTCTTCCTGCGTGCTCTTGTGTTTCGCGATCTCTTCCTTGGCGGCTTCCAGACGCGCCTGCATCCGTTTTAGCTCGACCCGGAGCCGGGTATCTTTGGGATCTCCAGCCTCGGATTCAGTCCCACTTTGTTCGCCTGATTGTCCCGCCTCGGTGTCACTGATCGGTTTGTCCTTGTTCTCCATTTGACATCCTCTCCACAGCACGACGCCTGCGAGTTACGCCCGCGAGCCGCTCGTCGTAGCTGTCGGTTGGTGCGCCGCACCGGTAACGCCCGGCTGGCGTGGGCGGCGCTGTTGCTCTATCGATCTATCGTATGGCCTGGCTCGAAGCGATAGCGGCGTGCATCGCATACGCACGCCGCACCGCTTCGGCCTTTCCATATTTTGCAAACGTGAAGCACTTGATCGGCGTTCCCGGCGCCTTGTCGATCTTGCTGCCCTGCTTTCTCGGGTGCGCGTGCACCACACAGGCGCGATCCTGGAGTATCTTGACCACGGTTACTCCCCCTCCCCCTCTTTGGCCCCGCGAAATTGGATCGAACTTATGTCCATAAAATTGTCCAGGAGTTGCCCGCTTGCAACACACACGGGATAGACAAATCCAAATTGCTTTTGCTTTCGTTTCGCGTAAGCCTCGCTGAGTTCCGGTGGGTGGCGACCGTCGACCAGAACCTGCCCCTGGATGCGCTGGCGTACATGAAAACAGTACGCCAGCATCGCATCTCGTTTCGCGACCATATCGATATTACGTGCCTGCCGCGCAATCTGCTGGTTGCTGAGAGGTACAGACCCGTGCTTCTTTTTCGCAGCCTTCCTCGCCATATCCTCGAACCCCTGCGTTGCCCGTCTCACGTATACCGCAGCCAAGTGAGGGCCGTCCGGGTCGGGCGTGAAAAAATCATGGTCCTGCTCGATCTGGCCCGCGATGATCTTTTTATTGTTCAGTTCTGTTTGTAGCCGATCTTTGGCTCGGAGCTGGCAGACCACGGGGGAGGCACCAAATTCACGGATCATCGCCAGCACCTCTTCCACCGCTTCGAGTCCATGCACCTTGAGTGTCAATCCAAGCATGATTAATCAAACGCCACCAACGAGCAGCGGCAACGGTTGCCGCCCTCACAGATATCCTCCGGCATACCAGTAGCCGCTAAATCCTCGAACGTCCCCACGGCCCCGCCCATCGCCGCACAGCTATCGCAACTCGCCTCGTCTCCCTCACAGATCCACGCCAACTCCTGCGCCGGGTTACCGGCCGCTACCTCGTAGGTCTGGTATTGCCGCGCTGTCTCACGCGCCAGTCCTACCAGCTCCTTGCGCAGCCGTGCCTCATCGAAATAGTCGGCAATCAGTTTATCGGCCACCGGCCCAGGCGGTAGATTTTGGAGCTTCGAGGCAAACGGCATAACCGTCGCCAAAAGCTTTTCAGGCGACATCCCGATCCCATAGACCCTGAGAGTGTCGTAGAGCGCCGCATCCGAGAGACGATTAAAATCCCTCAAACTGGGAAGTGCCCGCGCCACCGGCACCGCACCTGTCTCCCGCGCCAGCGTCGGCGCGATCAAGCGCCCCTGCTCGTCGAGGTACTTCGCCGCCGGTGGTGTCTCCGGCTTAGTTGATCGAGGCATTTGTCATCCAACCTTGTCGGCCGAGTTGTCGCAGCTCCTCGTTGCCGAGCGCCGCTGCCAGCTCGGTCAACGCCGCCCCGCGCCCTTCCGAGGCAGCCAGCAATTGCCTGAGTAGCTGTGTTTGCGCTTGCTGCCGAGCTGTGGTCAGCAGCGCCGCGAGTTTCGACAGCCAACCCAAGCCGCGACCCTCTACCGGAATTGCGCAGAAATCACCGACCGTCATACTCAAAATCTCCATCATCTGCTGCTCATCGAATTCCAGATCGCTCAACACAGCGACCCAGTAATCGAGATCACGCGATTCTGGTTGTGCCAACAGATCCTGAGTATCTCGCGCTACCTGAGCAGCCGCGCGTTCGGCCAGGCCGTCAATTACCTCGGATTGCGCCGATAGCTCTGCGGCTAACTGTTGACGTTTACTGCTCACTGTGTAGGTGTCTCTTATCGCAATCGTCGATGAGCTGCCCGGCCTCAGTGCGCTCCTCGCACGACGGCTCCAAGTCCCGGCGTTGCTGCTTGCGATTAATCGCCCGGCGAATCAGTCGATAGATGCCCTGAGCCGCATAAATAGCGGCTCCACCCAAAATTTCGATTACCACTTTACGCCACATACTCAGCCTCCTAGTCTGTCAGCGCCCCGGCTATCTCGGCCCGTGACATCAATGGATATCGATAGCGCAACATATCGTGCTCGGCATGGAGCCGTGCACACCACCGAGACCAGAGTAACGATTGCGGTTTAACCAGCCAGCTTCCCCCTATCCCACAGCCGGGATCAAACCTTACGACGTGAGGGTTTTGGGTCGCGTGCCCGCTTGTTTTGTGCGCGTCCACTTGTGCCTCGATGCCGCACAGCGATAGTTGATCCCTCAGCAAATCGGCGAATCCTCCGTCCGTCGCGGGGCCGATCTCCTCTGGTCCATCCTCTGGTCCATCGGCGTTTTTGCAGCAATAGAGCACCACACGAAACAGGCCGTCGCGCACCGCCAACCGCGCGAGCAGCTTTGCTAGGCGCTCGATATGGGCGAGATGAAATCCAAACTGAATTCCTGTACTCCAGCCGTGGCAAAGAAACGCCACCAATGAAACAGTCGGGCCGATATCATCCGCCAATCCTGCCAGTCGATCGGCTAGATAGCGTCGCAACCTCCAGGCCGACATTGATTTACGCTCGAATGCGACGCAATCCACAAACCAACTCATTTCGCGTGCTGTCGCCCAAGGCCGCGCCAGTTGCGCAGCCTCCGGCAGAAAGACACGGCTCGCATCACGTAGTCCCGCTCTATCCACACTGCTGGCGATGATTAACGATTTCATTCCGTCACCTGATCTCGCGCCGGAGGTATCCGCGCCATGCTTTGCTGTCGACGGCGAAACAGCGCAGCCATCGGGTTGGCGCTTTCTTGCGCACTCGAAGGCGGTAACTCAGCCTCGCGTGCGCGGATACGCTCCAAATATTGCCGCGCTTCATCCTCGGTCAAATCCCAAAGCGACATACAGATCTCAACGTCGTCCACAAGCCCCATGGCCTTTTGTTCCTTGAGCAGCGCCAGCTCCTCGGTAGGGTTGACCGGGATCTCGTAGTCGCCCAGGTAATAGTGTTGTGTGATTTCGTCGCCTATCTCGATCCCCCCAGCATAGGCATTGTGGAGCGCCCGTTCGATTTGATAGATCCGCTCGACCGCCGTTTCGTTCAGCTCCGCGCGCTCACGCCGCTTTTCGATCAGTGGCCGATATTGGATTGAGAGCGCATATCCCGACTCCGGGGTGTTGGTATTGGAGATATCAACCAGAAAACCAGGGACGCTGTAGCTCTCAGCCAGACTGCGAGAAATCGCGTTGATCGTTCTCATCGCCGATTCCGCCTCAGCGGCGGGTATCCCGCCAAATATCAGCTCCTGCCCTTGATGCAGCACCACCGCCCCAAACAGCGAGGTAGGAGCGCCCGCGCCCGTCGGGTCTTTGATTATTTTGAGGCCACGCGCCGCCTCAACAGCAGCAGTCAGCACACGGCTCTTTGCAATGTCGATCTCAATACAGTTTTGAAACAACGATAGTCCGGTATCAGTCAGAAGCGACACCGCCTGATCGGAGCCCAGTAGGATCGATACAGGATACTCGATTGTTGCGCTCAGCCAAGTGAGTGGGTTACAGATCTCCCCCTCCTCAGCCTGGCGACACTCCTCTAGGATCTCCTTGCTGCCCGGCACCGGGATCGGCTGCCAATCCGCGCCCTGGTACGTCACACACCGGCCCTCGGGATACTCCTCACACCGCCCGATATAGGCGATATAGGTACGCTGCCGGGTGCCTGTGCTCGTGAGCTGTGAGGCGAGCTGTAGCACCACCGCGCTCGCATCCTCGATATCCTGCCGGTCTACGGCCCTCGCGCCGTACTCGGTATCCTCGATCCGATCCGCCATCACGATCCAGATGCACTGCGGTGGGATCGCCTCGTAGGTGATCCTATCCGGGGCGCGCCAGCCGAGCCGCAGGATACTGGAGCCGAGTGCCATCGCCAGCCGGTCCGCGCGCACAAACTGTTGTTTGGCCCGGCCGCGCGTGCGGTAATCGGTGATGATCTCCTCAACCTCCTCCACCGTATCGCCGGTCGGCCCCTCGAAATCGAACGAGTGTGACTGGGTAAACAGGCACGCCGTGGTCTGTACGATCCGTTGATACGAGTGTGACAGCACCAGCTCGATCAGCCCCTTCTCGATGGCTTCCTTGATCGCCCCGTGGTAATACTGCTCGTACCCGGCGGTGCCGTCCTCCTTGATCTCGCGTCTCAGTGCTGTGCCATATCGCCCGATCACATAGGCTTTAAGAATCTTTTGATCCTCAACACAGTCCAAGTAATCAAGCGCAATATCGGCGTCCCCTGGATTTTTTAGTTGGATCGCGTCATCAACGTACTTGTGGTAGTCGATGTGTTTTTTCATGCCGCCGCCACGTGCTTGGTTTTGAGCATCCTCGGTGGAGCCATGCCGATCACAAGATAGAGCAGTGCATCTCTGATATGTTCGAGCCGCCCTTCCTTGGGCAGATACTCGCCGACTTTGGGCTGCCCCTCGGCCCAGTGATCCTGCTCCAGCATCTCTAGTACCCCGCGTCCATGCTCGGGATCTCCCTGTCGCAATCGACATGAAACCATAAGCCGCCGTGTGCCGCGCGCATCAAGGATCAGGCGATTAAGTCCGGATTCTTGTAGCGTTTTGCTCGCCCAGTCACCCGTTATCGGCACCACCTGAGTTTCCGCGCCGAAATGCTGGCGTATAAAATACGACGGACGGATCAGATCACCGTCGCTGCGTTTCTCGATGTCAGTCCCGGCGAAAATCATGCGAGGTACTCCATAATCGGTATGTATACGGTGCATTAACTGATCTACCCCGTGACTCTCCGGGGTGTATTCGCCAACTACCACTAGCAGGTTCTCACGCGGTCCCGCTGGCCCCCCTTGCTGCGGTGAGGCGTACTGTACGATCACCGCAGCGCTATGGCTTGATCCGATATCCAGGCCAACGAAAAACGATCGACAGGGATCGAACTCCGCATGATGTCGATTCCCCTCGGGGTAAATTTTATCCACCCAGTTGCGCCAGATCTGCCCACTGAGCGCGATAAACTTGCCGTCAATCTCGCGTTCCGCCTCTTGGGGGGTGAGGTCGGAACGGAAATCATCAATCTGTTGTTTCGCGAGCCACGGATTTTCATAACTGCTCCATCTGATCGTTGTCGCATTTTTTTTCTCGACGAGTCGCTGATACCAGCCGAGCACAGGGGTCGAGATCGACGCCGCAAATTTTGCATCACCCAGCCGAATACCACCTAAGATATCTTTCCACGCTTGGTCGTTCCGGTCGCTCGCAAGCTCATCGGCAATATGCCAGCCTATATTTAGCCCGCGTCCTATCCGTGCGCGCGCCTGCACCCGCCGACTCTCACGCGAGAGCAGATAGATTTGAGTCGGAGGCGACGAATGCAGCGTCAACACCAGCCGGGGATTACGCTGTAGACTCCACAGGCTGGCGGGCACCACATCGGCCCAGTCGTCGAGAAAAACGTTGTAACAATCGCCATAGCTGGGCAGGGAGATCGCCCCCCGGATACCCTTGTGAGTTTCTAGCGCGCACTGCAACGCCGCGAAAACCATAGTCCGTGATTTTCCCCCGCCGCGCCCCGCGATCCCGTGCACGACAGAGACGCCCTCTCTCTCCCCTGCTGCCCGGAGCGCCTCGAGAAACTGAACCTGCTTCTCGTGAGGCGGGCCGCTCGCGCACTGAATCAGTTCGGTTCGTCCTACTCGACTCGTTGGACACATTGAGCCTCGTGCTGTACGACCGGCAATGCTGGAGGAGTGAGACCCCACTGGATCACAATGTTTTGCGGCGGCGGCTCGACGGCCTGCGGCAAGAAATCCCCACAGGCACGGCAGAGAATTTCTATAGCCCGGAGTCGGTGCATCGTGTCGAGCTTGGGGTTTTCGACCCACGCTGAGAGAATTTGTAGCCGACGGATGCGATCGAGAACGAGCGGATCGTCTGCCTGGCGCTTCTCGATGGCTTCCTTGATCTGAAGTTTCCCGAGGTTCTCAGCTCCGACGACGCCCAAAGTAACAGCGTTACCTCTATACCCAGCCATTCGAGCGGCTTGAGTTGCGTTGCCTTTGGCCTCGCCCATGTAGGCGTCGACGAAGCGCTGTTGCTTCAGCGTGAGTTTCTTTTCCATTTTTGGGAGAAAATAGAGGTGCATGACGCACCTCTAGCTAGATCTATTACAATAGTTAACTCAGAGATTTTCGGCTGTCAAGTGCTTTTTTGAATGGCTTACCCTCCGTCGTGCCCCTCTTCCGAGCGCATCAATCGCGAAGTCTAAGTCGGTGCGCGCGTGCGCTTCGTGGCCGCATGTGCATTCGCCCGGTTCGTGGTCACACAGGCCGTCGAACTCACGACGGAACCACGCCTCGGCCATTGGCAGCACACGGCGAAGGGCGTCTTGGAGCTGAGCGGCGGCCATTGCCTGATCGCTGTGCCACTCCTCCTCCCGCACCGCCGCCAACACCACCCTCGCACGCGCCTCTTCCACCTCCTTCTCGGCCGCCGCTTCCACCCACGGTTTCTGCGCGGCTTTCCACGCCTCCAGTGCTGCCGCCGCAATCTTTTTCTCTTTACCGCTGCCAAAGTATTCGGGGAGCTTGCTCTTGAGGTAGCTGCACAGCTTGTCCATCAACCGCTTCTCTATCTGGAAAACCTGCTCGTGGGTAACCCCGAACCTATCGCCGATCTCCTGGAGCGTGAGAGGATTTTTCGCAATGAGGCGGTTGCAAAATATAAAGTCTTCCCTGTCTGTGAGCGGCTCGTCAAAGTTCTTAAGTTGTCGCAATATTACCTGTATCGCCTTTGCCTCCGGTGACACGCAGGAAACCAGCACTGTATCCGAGGACAACGAATCGTATAGCTTCTTATAATACTCCTCCTCCCGCGCAGCCTCCCACTCCGCTAACGTCTTTACCACCGCCTGTGCCTCCTGTGCCTTTGATATCTTGTTCATTTGCTCCCTCCGCTTTCGCTGCCTTTGTAGCCGCCTTCCAGGCCACCTTCCACGCCTTGTTCGCAACCTTCCTCGCCTCCTCCTCCCTTACCGCTTCCTCCTGGCGGAACACTTCCTCCCAGACTCTCCGCGCCCTTCCCCACGCTATCTTCTGCGCTTCCGCCGCCTTCCGCGCCGCCGCTGCACGCACTTCCCCCGCAATCTTTCTCTCAACCGCCTCCCTCACCGCCTCTTGTTCTATTTGCGCCGCAACCACCGCCAAAATCATCGCCGCCGCCTCCTCCGGCGCCTCTACCCAGAGCGCCTTTACCGCTGCCCTCAACGTCTCCGCAGTATTCCGCACTTTCGAATACGCCGCCCCGGCTTTTTTTGTTGCGTCTGTCCACTCTGTTTTTTTCACGTCCGTCCACGCCGTTTTTTTCGCGTCCAGCTCTATCCACGCCGCAAACGCCGCCGCCGTCCATGTTTCGTTCGCCGCAGCCCTCCACTCCGCCAAAACCGCTGCGATTTTCATCCACACCTCCGATGTGTGCATTTGCTCCCTCCGCTTAAACCGCGATGATTTTTACCGCCGCCTTCGTTCGTAAATAATTATTCATCATTTTCCTCCGCCCTCGCTGCCGCTCGCGCCCGCAGCGCCGCCTCGGCCTCCACATACGCCGCGTTCGCCCTCCTCCACGCCGCCTCGGCCTTCCTCAACGCCTCCCATTTCTTCTCCGTCCAAACCGCCGCCTCCTCCCGCGCGGCCTTTCGCTTTACCGCTGCCGGTTTCATTTGCTCCCTCCGTTCTGTGTTGTAAAATCCGAATCAACCGTGGCGCCCACTCACCCAGCTCGGCATAATGCGTGTCGATGAATTCTAACGCGGCGTTGATTTGATCAAAATACTCATTTTCGTTTTCCTCGTGGATTTCCATTATTTCGTTGAGAGATCGGATCTCAACCATCGCATCACTCAAGGTGTATTCGATTGGTCTCATTTAATCTCTCTCCTTCTCCTTCTCTCCTCTCCCCATAGGGAGGAGTGCAAAATGGCATCGTTATGTTCGATGCCATCTTAAATCCCGGACCGAGTAGGTATGTCCGTGAGCAGAAAGAAGGAGGACCTCAGTCCGAGATTCAAAATGGCATCGTTATGTTCGATGGGACCTACCCATTTCCATACCTAGTGTTTTTTTACCCCTACCCACTAAGCGATGTCAAGTTTTTTTTGTGCCGCTGGTGTAAACACTTTTTCCCGGCCGACGTTGCCCCCCTGTTCGCACCCGGCCGACGTTGCCCCCCCCCTGACCGCTCGGTAGGGAGAAATCGGGCTGGTAGGGGCAGTGCCAAAAGGTGCCAAAGGTGCCAAAAGGGGCTTTTGGCACTTTTGGCACCTCCTATACTGACCACTTTTGGGTAGAATATCGTATGCCACTAGAAATTCAGTAGCGGTGGTTTTTGGCGAAAAGGACCTACCACGGTCAGTCCCAGACGTGCCAGACGGGGCTTTTGGCACTTTGGACACCTCCTACACTGACCACTCGTGGATAATATATCGTATACCTTTATAAATTTAGTAGTGATGGTTTTTGGAGAAATCGAGCTGGTAGGGGAACTGACAGACCTGACAGACCTGACAGACGGGGGGGTGTGGCACGTCTGTCAGGTCCCCTGGTGACCACTTTTTGGCGAAAAGGACCTACCATGGTCAGTGCCAAAAGTGCCAAAAGGGGCTTTTGGCACTTTTGGCACCTCCTATACTGACCGCTTTTGGGTAGAATATCGTATGCCACTAGAAATTCAGTTCTTGGCGGTATAGTTTAGCCTCCCCTGGTTAGCTTCCTCAATCGCCGTTCTGAGCGCCAGGCGGTCGCCTTCTAAGTAGGCGGTTTCGACGAGCTTAAATCTCCGCTTGAACTCGGCTACAGACAAGTTGTTCGTCACCTGGCGAACGCAAAGGTCAAATAAAACATCGTATACCTCTAGAGACTCAGTAGCGGTGGTTTTTGGCGAAAAGGACCTACCATGGTCAGTGCCAGACGTGCCAGACGGGGGGTGTGGCACGTCTGGCACCTCTGATACTGACCGCTTTTGGGCACGCGCGAGATAGCTTGCGAGATAGCTCATGAGGTCCCCCTTGGGTTGATTTGGTATTGACTTGAGGGCCGCCCGCCGGTCATGACAACGTTCTCCCCTATCCAGCCGTATTCGAACAGCATATCTAGCGCCTCTTGTACTGTCTCGATGTCGGTCAGCCCTGCCCAGTGCTTCCGTTGGACATCGCGCCGCGTGAATGTTTCCGGCAGGTCGCCACGCCGGAGATGACCAAGGATATTTCTCGCCGCCTCGGATTCGGCGCTCAGTCCGGTGAAGTAAATCCGCTCCGCGTGCTTCTGAAGATAGACGTCCCAATCAAGCGCCCTGGCCAGAGCAAGCTCCGAAATTGGGCCGACGCCTCGGTCGGCCAAGTGGTTTACCAATGCCAGGGCAGGAATGGTTTTTTTGAACTTTGCATAGTGTGCTTCAAGCGCTGGATGCAAGTCGCTGCGGAGACGGCGTTCTAGGTCCGTGCGCCACTCAAGGACCATCTCCAAGGCCGCTTCAGACAGGCGAAAATACGCGAACCCGTCCGGCTCGTCGCGTGAAGCCCCGATCGATTCGAGGTTGATATTGCTCAGAGCCTCGAAGATCTCGAACGCCTGGCGAGCGGCCGGGCCATCGGGCCGCACGTCCACGTTTTTCCAGTCCGCTAGATTTTCCGGCCAGATCATTAGACTGAATCGTTGCAGAAGCCCGTCATCGCCTAGCCCGCCTTGAACGGCCCGCCGCACGTACTCAGAAATTCTGCCGGGTTGCGTACTACCGAGCAGTGAGATACAAGTCGCTTTGACATGTAGGTTCAGTCCACGGCCGATTCGGTCGCAGGTATAAGGCGTATAGCCGTTCCAGCCACTCAGAAACAGCCCACGTGCATCGCAGTTATCCTCGCGATCAAGGCTCATGAGTAATGAGACTAGCTCATCTCGAACGACAAGCAGACCATTCGGATTCTGCCGTAGTAATTCAGCGAGGCTAGCGGCGGTGCAATCGTTGGCAATATATCGCCGCAGTGTCGGCGCCACCAACTCGGTGACAGTGAACATACTGTCAATGTCTGCGGTGGCGTTTTCTTTAATCACTTGCTGGGCCTTTTTCTGTGCAACTTCTGCCCGGATTTTCGCCGCGCGAACTTGCACCGTATGCTTTCCGCCTTCAGAATCGAACACCTCGCCTGCCCGTGCGGAGAGCCTACGGAGCGGCGCCAGGGCGTTCTCGATCGCCGGACTTTTCATTGTACCCGGACGGCCGACGAGCATTGCCCAAAGGTTCGCGACTTCAGTCCAACTTGTTTTGGCTTGCGGCCTGATTCCGACCTGACGCCCGATGACCGAGCCGAGTGCGACTATCGCCGGGATTGCAACGTAATCAATTGGGCATTGCAAGCGCATGGATATGTCCTCGACCCATGGCCGCAGCGAATCCGGCAGGAGTTCGGGATTAAATGGATCGACCGATGGCAGCCCCGCTGGCAATGGTCGCGGCTCCGGCCAGCCGTCCACAACAGCGGCCGCGACCTTCGAAACAACCGGCAACGCAAGGATGTCCTCAGCCGTCGCCTCAGGGTGTAATCTTAGCCAATCGCAAGCGTCGCCTTTCTCGGCCAATCCGAGCTTGGGAACGTCGATGATTTCGATGGTGCATCGCTCCAACGAAAGCTTCTTGCCGACCTCGGAGGCGTAGCGCTCGCCAGCGGAATCGTTGTCGGCCCACATGATTACAGACCGGCCCGCGATCGGTTTCCAATCAGCGACCCCCGCACTATCTGCCGCGCCGGAAGTTGTCGCCAGCAAGCCGAGCTTGGCCAGGACATCAACTTTGTTCTCACCCTCAACCACAATGATCGTCTCATCCGGTCTTCTGGAGATCTCATGCAGATTATACAGCGGTTTACCGCTCTCAAACTTAGGTTCCCCAAACTCGTACCCGCTGCCGTTCAGTCGAATCGGGCGAATCCACTTCTCACCCGTCGCAAAATTCTTCAGCCGGATCTTCCAATATAACGCCGTTCCCGTCGTATCGATGTAGGCATGGAGTGCTTGCGGTTCATACCCCTTGTCTATCGCGCGTTCGGCCAGGCGGCGCGCGGCCTGCTTTACGGTTTCAGCTATCATGATGATCTCTCCCACGCTCCAAGGTCAGAGCAAGCTTCAATGAATGTTCGATCGAATCTCAGCCGGTGGAAATCAATAATGTCCCCGCCGTGAATACCGCACGCCATACAGCGGAATGCACCGGACAGCACGTTCACCCGTAACGATGGAACATGATCTTCGTGAAAGGGACATAGGACCGAACGCCAGACTCCGTGGCCGATGAGAGGAGACGTCGTGGAATAGTACTTTTCGGGAAGTGGTAAACGTTTTCGGTTCAGTTTGTGCATGTTCGCCACTTGCTTTCCTCGCCTCCTCCTCCCTCTTCAGCCTTGCCTTTGCTGTGCAAGGCCATGCTTTGCCTCGCCAAGCCTTTGCTGTGCAAGGCCATGCGGCGCTTTGCCTTGCCTTTGCTGTGCAAGGCCATGCTTTGCCTTTGCTGTGCAAGGCCATGCTTCGCCTTTGCGGCGCGTAGCCAAACAGGGCCTTTGCTTCGCGGCGCCCCGCCTCGCTCAGCCTTGGCTATTCGGCCTCGACCCACTCGAAGCGCCCCTTTCCCGAATTCCGCCACTGCCCGAGTCCCTTGTGCTCCCCGAAATCCAAACACTGTCGAATCAACGGTTCGAGCACCGGCTCAAATAGCGTGATTTCGCAATCGAACGTTGTACCAGCGGAAATTTGCTCGCTACTCGCTAGCGCGATCCTCTCTCCTCGTAATGTCTGAGCGCGTAACGGGCGGGTGCAAATCGTGATACCGTTTTTGGCTGGTAGCCACAAATTGATTTCGCGCGGCATCACAAATATGTAGTTGTCGATCACTCGCTTGTACGTGTATTTTGAAATCAGCAACTTGCCGCCTCGGCTACCTTTCAGCTCAATTTTTCCGGTTTCGACTATCGCACCCAGCGCCTCTTTCAGAAATCCCCGGACCTGATAGTCGTACAAAATCGGCCTTCCATCTCCGTTACGCGGGAAAACCGTAACGGCATTTTCGATCAGCTCCTCTGCGGGGAGCGCCTCCAGCTCTGCCTTTGCCTTTGCTTTATCCGCGCTTTTTGTCGCGATGAACTTTTCGTGGATCTGGGGATCAGCACTCGCTGTCCCTAGCAGCGGATCTAAAAATGTCACCCGAATTTTCAATTGTTTCGTTTGTTTCGATTCCATTTTTTTCTCTTTCCTCCTAGTGTTGTTGCTATTCCTTTGCCTCCGCTATCGCCTCCTTCGCCGCCTTCCAGGCCACCTTGCGCGCCTCCTCCGCCGCCTTCCAGGCCACCTTGCGCGCCTCCTCCGCCGCCTCCCACGCCGCCCACGCCTCCGTTTTTCTATCCACCACCTCCCACGCCGCCCCCCATGCCGCCTTATACTCCCGCGCGGCCTCCCGCGCCACCTCCCACGCCACAGCCGCGTCCTTCGCCTCCTCCCGCACCTCCGCATATGCCTCCTCCACCGCCTCCCACGCCTTTCTCACCTCTTCAAATTTCGTCATTTTTTTTCCTCCTCCTCCCACGCCGCCTTATACGCCTCCTCCCACGCCTCCCGCGCGGCCTCCCTCGCC
>Ga0315289_10005566_pt1 | contig 18598 bp, 14 predicted proteins | sample YL17G11_40_MG_FD_203452 | JGI IMG/M metagenome (GOLD analysis project Ga0315289, IMG submission 203452) | Sediment microbial communities from Yellowstone Lake, YNP, Wyoming, USA - YL17G11_40 | ecosystem: Environmental > Aquatic > Freshwater > Lake > Sediment | place: USA: Wyoming | collected...
ATCTCGCATTATAGTCTTTTTAGATTCTCTTTTGCATCTTGATAATCAGGCTTAAGTTTCAGTGAGTCTTCAAACAAACTCCTCGCTTTATCTTTATTCCCCTTATAACTCTCAATAATCCCTAACGCATTATAGGTTACCGCATCCCCATTATCAAAACTCAAAGCTTCCAAATAATATTTCTCTGCGCTCTTTGAGTCTCTCGCTTTTAAATAGCATTCCCCAATCTCTTTGTCTATCCTTGAAATAATGACATTATAAACAATATATTTTTCTTTTAATTCTTTTAGAACAATTTTAAACTTACCTACTGCTTCTTGAAACCTGAAACTTTTTTTATATACATTCGCAAGGACATAATGCGTATCCATATTATCACTTCTAATCTTTTCCGCTTCCTTTAATTCTGTAATGGCTTTATTAAAATCTCCTTCATCATAATAAACCAAGCCCAAGTTATAATGCGTCCACCAATTCTCCATCGTCTTCTCATTCGGCTTAAGGGAAAGATAGATGAACAAACACATTATAAAGATGCTACATACTATTGTTACAAATAAACTATTCTTTTCCCTAATCTCCTCAATCCCCCTGATAATCGTATAGGAAGCAAACATTATCAACACAGGAACAACTGGTAATCTGTATCTGGAATACACAGAGAAGAGGATTACGCTAAAAGTAAAGACTCCAACAAACAATATCAATAAGCTATTCTCTCGAAATTTCCTGATGGCAAAGGCAATCCCAATCAGTGAAAGCGGCGATATGATGTAAAAACTAATAGGAATTTTTAGTATCGGTGATTGTTTAAAATAATAATCATACATCTGAATTTCTCTGTATTCATAACCGTCAAAAAAATTATATAGATTAACCAATTTATCCAGTAAAAAAATAAACGGACTTTGTTTGATATATTCTAAATACTTTTTTCTCCAGAATAATTGAACCTCTTTTTTGCTGATGTTCTCGCCCAATTCCAAATACGGCGTCTGCAAAAACATCTCCCATTCCAGCCCAGGTCTTAGATTAAGCGTAAACACCTTGTCGGGATTGTTCGCTAAATAAAAGTTCAAATCGCCATTCGTCGCAATAAGATAAAAATCTTTTTCCAGATGATAATTTCTCAATGTTATGGAACTAATGATTACAAAAATCGGAATGAGATAAATGATTATGCTAACGGCGACAAATTTCCATTTCCGAATTAAATCAGAGTAAAGATGCCGACATCCTGCCGGCATTACTAACACACTTGCTATCCACACAATATGAAAAGGAATAAAAATCAATAAATTGGGTCTTATAATACAATTGAGTGCCATAAATAAACCGGCAAGAAATACCCACAATCGTGTCTTTTTCTCTTCTATTTTCAAAGAAAAAAACAAGACTAACAAGACAAGAAAGATATAAAAAGTGGTATCCAGCAACATCGCATTGTAATATACAAAAAGTGGATAACAAGCTGAAATAAATCCCGATAACATAGATACTTTTTTGCCGAATTTTTTCTCGGCAATTAAATAAATTAAGATAACTGAGAATGAGCCTATAATTGCCTGTAAAATCCTGACTAAAAACAAATTCTTCCCTGTAATAAATAGCAATAATGCGAGAAAATAAGGATACCCTGGAGACCTGAAAAATGCCCCCTTGTGAACGCTGAATAAATCCCCGTCAATTATCTTCAATGCCCACTCATAATGCTCTTTCTCATCACCAACAGGATGATTAAAAAACGGATTGGGGATGATAAAATAAATGTGGAGAATTCTTAATAAAAGAGCAAGAGAAAAAAGAGAAATGATTAACCAGTGCTTCTTATATGTCGGGGCGTATCGCATAATCTAATTTATTGGAAATTTGAGATTGGAAAAATGTCATTCCAAACTTGTTTCGGAATCTCATTAAGGATGAAAACAAAAGATGCTGAAACAAGTTCAGCATGACAATTTAACATTTCTAATTTGCAATTTATAATAAGTAGGGGCGAGGTTACCTTGCCCTTATTTGAGGGCTGGGCAACCCAGCCCCTACTGACACAATTTTCTTGTTATTTCCCTTGCCCATTTGTCAGTTTGGAAAATGTCATCAAGGCTCGGAGTAGGAACAATCGTATGCCCTTCCATCACATTTGATATAATCGAAGGAATGTCAAACAAAGAAATTCTGCCACCAAGGAATTCCGCCACAGCAATCTCGTTTGCCGCATTTAGAACCGTTGGCATCGTCCCGCCTACTTTTATAGCAAGATAGGCATACTTAAGGCAGGGAAATCGCTCCAAATCCGGTTCTTCAAATGTTAGCTGAGACAATCGAACAAGGTTAAGAGGCTCAAGTGGTGTCTGCCATCGATCCGGATACGACAGAACATATTGAATCGGAATATACATATTCGTCTGCCCCATCATCGCAATAATAGAGCCATCCACAAACTCAACCATAGAATGCAAAACGCTCTGTGGATGAATAACAACCTCAATTTTTTCTGGTGGAACACCAAAGAGATGGTATGCCTCTATGACCTCAAACCCTTTATTCATCAATGTTGCAGAATCTACCGTTATTTTCTTCCCCATATTCCAGGTGGGATGATTAAGAGTTTGAGAAATTGTCGCAGATTTAATCTCTTCTAACGAACTTTCCCTGAAAGGACCTCCAGATGCCGTCAAGATAATTCTCTTAATCTCCGCATCCTCATTCCCCACTAAACACTGAAAAATCGCATTCTGTTCAGAATCAATCGGCAGAATTTTTTTCCCGCTCTCCTTAATTTTCTTCATCACAATATCACCAGCGGTAACAAGCACTTCCTTATTCGCAAGGGCAATTTGCATCCCTTTCTCAATCGCCTTAATACAGGGTTTCAGCCCTGAAAACCCAACCGTAGCCACAATAACAATATCGGCTTCTAAGTAAGTAACTAACTCTGTGAGTGATTGTTCGCCCAAAAAGACTTTACAGGAATGTTTCTTTTCATTCAAAAGTCCTTTTGCATCTCTATCACTGATTGCAACAGCCTCAGGTCGAAACTCTTCTATCTGATGTAATAGTGTTTCAACATTTCCCCTTGTTGACAATCCGACAACCTTAAATTTATCCTTGAAATCTCTGATAACATTCAAAGTTGTCGTGCCAATCGAACCCGTAGAACCAAGGATTAGGATTTTCTTCATTATTAAGTCTCTTTCCAATCAGCGAATAGGCACAGATAAATAACTTACTCAAATTTAATTGGGATAATTTTTTCAAAAGTTAACTATCTTATGATGGTAAAAGAGGATAGGGATTGTCAATAAATTAAGCATAGAAGAGTCTGTATGGGGTTGGGGTTTGAAAGTATGATCATCGCGGCTTTTTTATTGACATTTTAATATAGAAAATAGAATTATTCCGCTTAATCACAAATCTTATATGAAAGGAGATATATAATCTTGAAAAACAACAAAAATTTTCTACTCTACATTTTTTTGCTTCTTACCATTTTAACAACTTTTAGTACCCTTTCTCTTGCCCAAGTATTAACCTTCCAATCTCCTGCTCCTGTATCGGATGGTTTGTTCGGGATAGCGCCTTGCTCACCAGGAGACCTTAATGGTGATGGAAAATCAGAATTGATTTTCTCAGAAATAGCTGGAACAAATTATAGTGGCAAGGTTCATATCTTTTCAGGAGCCAATGGCTCTATAATCAGAACCCTCACTTCTCCTAATCCCCAAAATGGTGGTATTTTCCTATACACAGCCATAATCAGCGATCTCAACGGAGACACTGTCCCGGAAATAATAGTCGGGGCATCAGGAGAAGATATAACACAAGGACCAACGACTTATTATATGACAGGGCGGGCTTATCTATTCAATGGAGCAACAGGAGCTCTCGTTCATACATTCGAACCGCCTACTCCTGAAGACTATGCTTCATTTGGTATCAGAAGTTGTGAAATTGGAGATAATAATGGGGATGGAACTAAAGATATTCTAATCGCTCAAAATCAAACTTCTACAACGAATAATATAAACGTTCATATCTTCTCCGGAAATGGGTTTTCCCTGCTAAAAACACTCGAAGTTCCCATCAGTGATACAGATAGCGATGGATTAACTGGCTCTGTTTCTGGAATCATTGATATGGACTTCGATGGCAAAGAAGACATAATCATTGGTCTTCCCAGACAACAAAATGGGTTAAGTGTGGAGACAGGTGCTATTGTCATTTTCTCAAGTAACACTGGGAATCTAATCCGACAAATCGATGACCCAGACCCGAGAGATGACAACTGGTTTGGCACATACTTTAAACTTCTTCCCGATAGAAATAGTGATGGTAAACCCGAAATCATCACGTGGGCTTATGAAGCGACTCAACCGGGTTTTTCGGGTTACAATCAAGGAGTCGCTTACATCTTCTCCAGTGCAGATGGCTCTCTGCTAAACACTATTTTTACTCCTAATCCGGAAAATAATGGATATTTCGGAAGCACTGTCTGCACTATGGGTGATTTAGATGGCGATTCTACATACGAAATCGTTATAGGTTCGCAAGAAACTTATCAATATTCTCACGATGAAAAGGTTTATATCTTTTCGGGTGCAACACTAAGTCACATAACAACACTTCACTCACCCACACCCGCCTATGAAGGTTACTTCGGTGGTGTTAATACCGTTCCTGACATCGATGGTAAGGGAAAAACGATTTACTAATTGGTGCACCAGGAGAACCAATAACCTATATGTCCGATGCTGGTAAGGGATACCTTTATACCTCATCCGGGAGTAATGCCTCTGTCAGTCCAGCAAGTGTGGATTTCCGCACTCACTTTCCTGGCACTCCTCCGAAAGGTCCTGTTACAGTAACTCTGACCAATACAAATTTCGGAGATTTAACCGTCACAGGTCCTTATCGAATTACGGGTCCAAACTCCACAGAATTTTATACTACTTCCACACCACCATCTTCGCCATTAGCTATGTATGAATCCACAAATATTGAGCTTTATTTCAACCCTGATTCACTGGGAACCAAGTTGGCAACTTCAGAAATTGATACAAATGACCCTGATACACCTACAACAACAGTTCCATTATCTGGCGAAGCAGTAGAACCTCCCTATTGTGGATTAGGCTCAATGTATGCAAAAAGTGATGGCAGTATTGTGCATGCTGACCCTTCTGATGGAGATAGAACAGTGATTTTGGATGTCTTCGACATCTATGCAGCTCCTACATTAATATTTGGACTTGATATATATGACGCTTATGATTTGGTTACTGTTACTTACCTAACTCAGCACACAATAATGAAAGTTGACCGAATAACAGGCACAAAGAGCATTATATCTTATACTGGCACCCCATTTTATGAACCAATTACAGTTTGTGTAGAAGCTGATAAAAAGATTTTAGTTGCAGACAACTACAATGGACTTTTAAGACTCGATCCTGTAACAGGAAACGTATCGACATTAACTATGGGTCTTCCTGGCTGGCATCCTGGCAGTATGGACCTTGAAGACGATGGGGATATTGTTGTGGCTGATAGTAATAATTATATGATTCTCAGGTTCAATCCTGTCAGTGGAGCATTAAGTATAGTTCCCGGTTCATTCCTTCTGATCAGCCATATTGCTGTATTACCTGATGGCGATTACGTTGCAACCGGATCAGCATCAAATCTGTATATTTCACCTATTGTTTATCGTGTTAATCCAACAACTGGTGCAAAAACATTAATCTCTGGAGAAAGTGTAGGATCAGGAATCGAATTCCTGGATGAAGATATGTCAATTGCCATTGATCCCTCTGGGAATATAGTCGTTTTTGACCAAGACCTTGAAGCTCTCATTGAAGTTGATCCAATTACCGGAAATCGTAATGTTATTTCAAGTTATAGTCAAGGGGTAGGAAACGGTCCCGATTTACTTAATGGTGGAACACATTATTACTTCACACACTTAGCTATTGATAACACAGGAACTCCTGTTTCCGTGAACGAAAGCAGCTGGAATTTATACGAATAAACAGAATTGTGACATTAGTAGGGGACGCATATATGCGTCCCCTACAAAACTCTATCCCATATGGATTCCCCTATACCTCAGATATATATAAAGAATTGGTGTGCAAAAAAGTAAGCTGTCAATAATATCAAGCATCCCACCGTGTCCTGTGTAAGTCCTTCCCGAATCTTTAACCCCGGCATCACGCTTCAGAGTTGATTCCGCAAGGTCTCCAATCTGTCCAATTGTCCCAAACAGCACCGAAAGAATAAAAGCATCATAATATGAAAAAACATTATGCATCCCTGGCCAAAACCTTACTAATATAAAAGCAGAAACGATCGTCCAGATAAAACCACAAATCCCGCCCTCCACAGTCTTGTTCGGACTTAATTGCGGACTCATTTTATGCCTACCTAAAAAGTTCCCACCAAAATATCCACCGACATCCGTCTGCCAGGTCACAAGAAATAAGAAAATCAAAATCTCAGGTCCGCTCTTAAAATTCAAAAACCAATACAAAATCGCAATCGGTATCCCAATATATAAAGGACCAACCACATTGATGGCAACATTGGAATAAGCGTTCTCGAATCCCGAACGAAGCAACTGCATCGTAAATGACAACATTATCAACGCAGAGATTATCACAATTAAATCTGACGAACTGCGAGTTGCCGCATTATAGATGATAACAATAGTTGCGACAACTCCAATGAACACATCGGGCTTATAATTCTTCTTCTTTGCCATAGAAAAATACTCAAGTATGGCTATAATCCCTCCCAAAAAAACCAGAATATGAAACAAAAATCTTAGCGATTGTATATAAATACTAATAACGAAAATAATTAGAAAAATTATGGCTGTAGCAAAACGTGGTGCCGTCATATCCTGCTCCCGAAAATGCAATTCATTTGTGAAACTTTAATTTTTTCGACCTTAAACAATTGGGTTTTATAATTAATCTTATTTTGAGCGAAATAACCTATTGTATCATTAATAATAAATCAATAAAAAAGAATTGTAATAATTAATATAATAGCACGTTTTCTAAATAACTTTTATCCTGTATATCCCGTCTATCCTTGTTAATTCTATTTAAATATTTTTTGTTGCTAATCTATTGGCAATGCTTTAAATTCATAACTCTGAATTTTAATTGTAGCGGTCGGATTTATCCGACATCATATATTTAGTGTAGCGCCGACATCTCGTCAGTTTTATTAAAGCAGGCAAGATGCCTGCGTTACAAGTGTGCGATAAATCGCACCGCTACAACAAATTCTAAACATTGAAATTTCAGTTAGAATACCGTAGGGACAGAACACTGTTCTGTCCCTACAAAAATTCCCTATGTAGAGACGCAATGCATTGCGTCTCTACCGGGTTGGGGGTGTGTTAATGGGTGAACACAGAGATTCGCCCTAACAAATTTTAACATTTATAAGGAGTCACCAACAGAATGAACTGGAAAAACAAAAAGATTCTTGTAACAGGCGCAGATGGCTTTATCGGTAGCCATTTAACGGAACGTCTTGTTGAACTTGGTGTAAAAGTCCGGGCTTTAGTCTACTACAATTCCTTCAATAGCTGGGGATGGTTAGATTCTTTTCCCAAGGAGACTCTCAATAAAATTGAAGTTATTCAAGGTGATATTCGCGACATATACAACCTCCGCTCTGTAATGAAAAACATCGACATCGTCTTCCATCTTGCCGCACTAATCACTATCCCATACTCCTACATTTCTCCTGTATCCTATATAAAAACAAATATCGAAGGAACACTAAACGTTCTGCAAGTAGCAACCGACTTAAAATTAGAAAAAGTGATTCATACATCAACCAGTGAGACTTATGGTACTGCCCAATACATTCCCATAGATGAAAATCATCCTCTACAGGGACAATCGCCTTATTCCGCTTCAAAAATCGGCGCTGATATGATTGCCCAGAGCTTTTACTGCGCCTTTAATTTGCCTGTTGTAATTGCAAGACCTTTCAATACTTACGGTCCTAGACAATCTGCAAGAGCGGTTATCCCGACAATCGTCTCGCAGATTATCAGTAACTCCTCCGTTCGACTCGGCTCTTTGAATCCTACCAGAGATTTTGTCTATGTTAAAGACACAGTAGATGGATTAATCGCCGTAGCCCAATCAGATAGCTCTATCGGGGAAGTTATTAATATCGGAACAGGTGTAGAAACGTCGATAGGCGACTTATTCGAAAAAATCAAAGCAGTATTAGGAAAAGATGTCAAAGTTACCTTCGATGAAGAAAGGGTCCGCCCTGAAAAAAGCGAAGTCTTGCGACTATGCGCCTCAACCGAAAAGGCGAAGAAGCTCCTCAACTTTCAAACAAAATACACCCTTGAAGAAGGCTTGAAAGAAACAATCGACTGGATAAAAAAGCATCTCGAAATCTTTAAAGCGGATGTGTATAATTTATAAAACATAATTCATTATTCCCCTCTCCCATTGTGGGAGAGGAGCTATGTCGTAATTCAATATTTTGTTTAAGTAACCCACAATTTTAATTGTGGGTTATAACGAAATAATAATAGTTAATAGAAACAACCAAAATAACTGAAAAACAAGGTGTTTTCCCCTTCTACCCCCATAGATAAATCTATGGGTTACTAAATTGAGACCGCTGAAATATTATTACGCGTGATTTAAAAACAAGATTGATTCGTCGGCTTCGCCTCCTCACAATGACACTGTAGACATTGTCATTCTGAGCGAAGCGAAGAATCTCGTAGTTTTTCGGGGGCATCAAATTGAAATAATTATGACAAAGCCTCGAGCGGGGTAAGAGTGCGGAGTAAACATCATTAGGAGCTCTCAAGCTTGTCACTACAAATATCTCGTTCCCAAGGTGGGGAGGCTGTGTCGCAACGTAGCAGTGCGATTTATCGCACACTATATATATTGTCGGATGAATCCGACCGCTACAACATATTGTGGTGACATTATTAAAAATATGGGTTACGACACAGCCTCTGGGCCTTGGGAACAAGACAAAAAGGCGATGCGTATGTCTGTGGATAATACTTTTTAAAAATCTATTATCTTACATCTGTTTACAAACTTTTGTGTTTTTTCGTGGCTAAATTATTCTCTCTGTGGAGGGTTTAAGATGAGAACATTTAAAGCCATCGTTTCTGGAAGAGTTCAGGGTGTTGGATATAGATATTACGTTCAAAGAGAAGCTGACAGATTGGGGATATTCGGAACAGTTAGAAACAATTATGATGGCTCAGTTGAAATTTTCGCTCAGGGTGAAGAAGATATACTCAATGAATTCCTTGCCAAAATCCGCAAAGGACCGATGTTCGCCTATATTTCCGATGTTGATGTTCAATGGGACACCACTAAACCCGATGAAAAACTGAAAGAATTCAGAATAACATTTTAAAATTTCTGAAACCACGAATCGCACGAATCTACGCGAATTCATAAAAATAAAGGACTAAAATAAATATGAGAAAAATCTTTTTAAAAACATTATGTGTATTGCTAATTTTTGGTCCTGTTACTTTAATTCTGTCATCTATATTTCAACGACTTTTATATTTCTCTTTTATTCTAAATTGGCCAGGTATGTTTATTCTCGGTATAGATGACATAGAAGAACGCTATGGATATGTTGGAACGCTTTTTCTCTATTTCATTTTATCAGTTCCAGTAATAATTCTCTATTCTTATATATTAGCACTACTTATCTCAAAGCTTAAACAAGCTTATGAAGAATCCTTGAAAACGCGGTAGATTTTTAAAAAACTTTTTCACAAGAAACCCACAGAAAACAACTTTTTTAGTATCTTATTTTTATTGAAGATTTAATATTATTATTTCTATATAGTAGCGACCTTCTAATTTGTATGAAATATCTCTTAACCTCGACCACAATTTGTATACAACCGTATACAAATTGTATACATTTTTATAAGTGAAAAATATTTGTCACTTTGGGAGTGCGGTAGTAATAATATTTTCTTGTTTTGGGCGCAGGTATGACTTGCATTCGTAGTCTGCTTAGCGGTATAACACGCTCCTAACCCCTCTCAAGAGGGGATTTGTTGTAGGGATAGAACAATGTTCTGTCCCCTCATAAATTGATTTCGTGTGATTTCGTGGCTAATTAATTTTTTTAGGAGAATCATATTGTCCAAACTACCTGCAACAATTCAGATTGATTTAGACAGCCTTGAGGCAATTCAGGAATGTTATGGCTGGGAAAATTTTCCTGACGGCGCAAAAAACATTCTTTATGAAGAAGGCACAAAAAACTTTTTGGATTTGCTTGAATCTCATAACATCAAAGCTACGTTCTTCGTTATCGGAAAAGATGCTCAAGATTCGTTCAAAAAAACAATCATCTCGGAGATTCATAATCGCGGGCACGAAATCGCTAATCACAGTTTTTCTCACACAATCGGATTATCAAGATTGAATGACAATGAGCTAATTAAAGAAATTAAAACTGCCGAAGATGCCATCGGCAATATTACGGGAACTAAACCAAAAGGCTTCAGGTCGCCGGGATATGATATAAATTCACGAATACTAAAAATTCTTGACGACTCAAGTTACGAATATGATAGCTCGCTTCTCCCCTCATTTTATGGTTCATTATTCAGGCTTGCCGACAGCTTTATTAGTAGGGAACGGTCGCGACCGTTCCCTACAATGCGAGATAAATCTCGCACCACAGAGAAAAAACGGTTTGGCAGATTCATCGACGGATTCGCACCGTTAAAACCTTACAGACCCGATGAGAAAAAATACTGGCATCGTGGAAGCACACTGAAAATTGTTGAAGTTCCCATTACCACAATCCCGATCATCAGATTCCCGTTTCATTCCACAATCATATTCAAGTTTGGCGCACCAATTTTCGATACAGGATTTATATTACTCAAAAAATACAATATCCCGATAAATTATCTTTTTCACATAATCGACCTTGTTGATATTAAAAAAATCAAAGGGCTCGAAAGATTATTCTTCCTGAAGTTATCTCTGGGAAAAAGGAGAGCGTTAGTTAAATATATTATAGAGAAGATTAAAAACGACTATACCATTATGAAAACCACAGATTATGTAAAGGCGTTTTGAAATCTCTGAAATACTAATTACTCTCTGCGAACTCTGCGTCTCTGCGAGAAATTTGTTTTTTATTATCACGCAGAGAAAACAAAAAAGATTTTTGCACCATCTATGGCTGTAACTGTTCCCTACACATAAAATCTCAAATCCGCTCTGACATTGTATTTTTACTTGACTCTCATATTGTTAAGGCATAGAAATATATTGTATAATAATAACATTGTTAATATAATTATTCTCTGGGTGAATATTTTCACGAGAAATGAGGAAGTGGGTGTTTATTTAAACTCCGCTATTCTCACCCATAAAGTAACCATAATAATATAGCGTTACATTCTTTTGTGGCGACTTGATTATAAATTTTCAAATGGCGTTATTCGTTAATTGTAGGGAACGGTTTGAAACTGTTCCCTACATATGCAGTGCGACATCCCTGTCGCAAAAACTGCGAGATAAATCTCGCACCACAACTCAATGAGACTGTAGCGGTTTGATCTATCAAACGATTATCGTCGCATAAATGCGACCGCTACAAAAGAAATGAAAGGAGTTTTTTTAAATGAAAATTAGAGTTACAAAAATAATTTTCTTACTCATATTCTTACTCCTGAGTACACTTCTCACTTTTTCAGCATATCAAGTAGAAGTCGGTAAGGGCAACTTCTCCGAGACCACTGCCAATGACGTTAAAGAACTACTCGAATCAAGTGGATTTGTTCCAGTTGAAGTTGTGCAAAAATGGAAAGGATATAGCGTCCTCATCGGAAATTACAGCACTAAAAACCTTGCAGAGCAAGTTCAGAAAGATCTTGAGGGCGATGGATATCTCACAGACATTATATCTACAGAAGGCGGACAAGTCTCTAAAGAAGAAGCGGGGGCTTTTACTATACAAGCTTGCTCATTAAAAACTGAAGCCCTTGCAAACAAAGCTCGCGAGGAACTTCTCGAGAAAGGATATGTCCCGGTATCCGTTTTTCGGTCCGGTGACACCTTTAACGTTCTTGTTGGTAGAAAGTTTCAATCGAAAGAAGATGCTGAAAAACTACTCAAAATTCTCACCGAAGACGGATATTCCATTGCACAAGTAGTCACATCACCATATCAACCCTTATTAAAAATGGCTGAAATGGACTTCTCAAAATTCGAAGCAGGTTCCCCAGATTTGAGAGCTGTTGGAGAATTATACAAAAGTGCCATCCTTTACAATTCAAATAGTCAGACACTTGATCTACTTATCACAAAAATCAAGAAACTTGAAGCCAAAGACAAACAAATTATGACTGATATCCAGGCAAAAGAAAAAGAAACTCAGGAAAAGCAAAAACAAATAAATACATTCTTGGCAGAAGCGGGTAAGCTGGCTGATACCAAAAACTATGAACCCGCTCTAAAATATCTCGATAAAGCACTTGAAATTGACCCCAATAACTCAAGGGCATTATTAAGAAAGAAGTCATACGAAGGATTAATGCGAAATGTTATCGAACTAACAGAGGAAGAGTTAAAAGAAAGAAATAAACAGACTCAGATTCAAGTAAGCCTTGATAAAGCTAAAAACCTCATCGCATTAGGAAGATACGAAGAGGCTCTGGCAGAGTGTGATGTCGTCTTAAAATTAGACCCAACAAATCAAGAAGTGGCAAAAAGTAAATTAGAAGCCGATAAACTCTTCAGACAAAAAACCGAAGCCGAAAATAAAGCTAAAAAATTTAATAGAATAATTACTGCTGCCGTCGGACTCGGCATAATAGCTATTATACTCGGTCTCTTTGCGCTGGGCTTAAAGATAAGGAAAAGCCAGAAGAGATTTGAGGCAAAAATCAGTGAACTCGCCATCAATCCTATTCTCGATGTAACTGGCTCACCTGAACAGAGAAAGCTCGAACATAAAACTGGGGAATTGCCCGAAGCTGAAGTCCCCGCTGAAGAAAAACCCGCCGCTGTAGTAACAGAAGATGAATTTGCATTGGGTGGAGACATCGCGGACTTATACTCAATAAAAACTTCTGCTTCTTCGCAGACTGCCCCAAAACTCAAAACAGAAACCCCATCTCCAACACCGCCATCGCCTGCAGAAGGATTTGGATTAGAACTCTCAAGTGAAGATTTATTCGGCGGAATAGGGGCATTAACTCCAGATTTATTCACTGAAGAAAAGCCCTCTGAAACAAAAAAAGATTTCTCTCTCGATAAAGATTTGACTTTTAGCGTGGCTGGGTTGGGAGAATCTGAAACCGCAGGAATTGAACCGCTTCTTGGACCTACAGAAGAAAAAACGGCAGAGGAAGAAATCGTATCGTCAAAAGCGCCTTCTTTCGACGAACTAAATGATATTGAAGCCCTTATTACCAAAAGCGATACTACGAAGAAAGAACCTGTTACACCAGAAAAACAACCTGAAGTTGTTGGTGCTTCAGCCACATCAGATTTGGAAAATGATATTGAAATGGCAATGTCAGAAATGCAGACAAAAAAAGAGCCTGCCCCAACACCCAAAGCAGAACCCACAGTTAAAGAAAAAGCAGGTGAGATAATATTCTCCGATGGATTTGAAGATACCCCTGTTGGTGCACAACCGTCAAAATGGGCAGGAAGCTATGATTTCTCTAAACTTATAGTTGTTGAATCACCGGAAGGAAGCCCGAGCAAAAAAGCCCTATTGTTCGAAAAACAAAAAGGCTCTGGAAGTGCCTATTATTCTTGTAACTTCGGGAACGTCAGTGGAAGATTTGCCCTTGAATTCGATTTGAGATGTGATGACAAAAATAAATACCTCCTCGGAATTTATATAGAAAAAGATACAGATTTCAGACAATCTGTTCATACCATAATACACAAAACTGACGCTTCGCCTCAGCCCAACATTAGATTACATGGCGAAAGTGTCCCCTATGAATTCAAAAATTGGTGTCACATAAAATACGAGGTTAATTTGATAGAAGGCACTGTTGACGGATACTTTGATGGCAAACTTGTTGTTGATAGAGCTCGATTGGCTGGTTCGCCAAAGTATATGAACACGCTGTCTATACGAGATAACCTTGCAACAACTGGAATTATGTATATCGATAATATAAAGATTTACAAGCTAATTTGATAATAACATTTTTGTCATGCTGAACTTGTTTCAGCATCGCAGTAGAGATTCCGAAACAAGTTCGGAATGACATTTTCCTTACGGAACTAATATGTAGGAACGATCGCGACTGTTTTTTGTAGGGAACGGTTTGAAACCGTTCCCTACTAATCAGTATGACCGAAATAGAAAATAGAAACACACATCAAATAAATGAAATTAATACCATAAACATTAAACCTCCAGCCTTATCAAACCTTAAAACAAAACTTCTTCTTTTCTCCTTTCTCTTGCTTATCGGATTAATTTTATCTCTTTTCACTATTTCGGATGTCGATATCTGGTGGCATCTAAAAACAGGGGAGTGGATATTAAAAAATCACTCACTCCCATCTAATGACCTCTTCACGTATACACTGCCTCAGAATGTTCGATGGCACGATACCCAATGGCTTTTTCAAACTTTATCAGCAATTGTTCATCATGTTGGGGGATGGAACACCCTCATCGGACTAAGAGTTGTATGGGTCTTTATACTATGTTCCGGGTTATGGCTATGGCTTAGGGAACGAAAAATCCCAGCAAGCTATACTTTTCTTTCCGCTTCACTGGTTATCGTAAATTGCAGGTATCGTTTTGGAATTCGTCCAGAATTACTGACCTTTTCTCTTTTGACCTTTCAGCTATGGCTCTATGATAAAAGCATAAATAAGGGGAAACTCTATATCGTTCCTTTATTACTAATTCAGCTCTTATGGGCAAACTGGCATAGCTCATCAGTTTTAGGAATTTTCGTGGGGTTTGCTTTTGTGGTTAATCAGCTGATATTAAACTACCCACATAGATTTCAACAGCCGGATTCAAAAAAATTCACAATACTGTGTTTACCCCTCACCCCATCCCTCTCCCACAAGGGGAGAGGACTTGTTTTGAAAATATACCTTCCAGCATTAATTCTCGTAACTCTGTTAAATCCTAACGGTTGGGTGGCGCCTCTATTCGCATTAACCGAATCAAAACGCCTTTCCATTCTTGAAATACAACCACCCTCTTTTGCCTTTTTTATTGGAGCAAGTGGTTTAACACTGCTGTTGGCAATGATAGGAGTACGCCATTTTTTTGAACGCAAATCCATTTATTTAGCAGTTTTAAGTTTTGCCTTCACTATCCAATCCTTCCAAATGTTTCGTTTCTTTCCATACCTTGCGATAGTCTCAAGCCCAATCCAGGCAATTGGTATAAAAATTATCGCAGATACTATTAAAGCAATCAGGTGGAAAGTGGCTCGTGTTGTAAGTTACGTATTTGCAATAGTAATAATAATCATCGCATTTATGCTCAACATAAAGAGTGACGAAAAACCCCTTTTTACCTTTGGCGTTGATGAATCAAAATTTCCCGTTTCGGCTGTGGATTTCGTCCTCAAAGAAAATATTCAAGGACATCTCTATAATGAATATGGAATGGGCGGGTATTTGGTCTATCGCCTCACTCCTGAAAGAAAAGTTTTCATATTCCCTGAAGCACATCTTAACAGCGCTCTTGTTGACCGAACTATGAACACTACCGATGTTATGGAGTGGCGAAGAATTTTTGATGAGTACCAAATCACTTATGCGATTACGAATTGCGCCAGAGGTCTTATTTCAACTAAGGGTATTTATACCATACCAAGAATCATTCTTTCCTGGGCTGATTGGCGTCTTGTATTCTGGGATGATATTGCAATGGTTTTCGTGAAAGATATTCCGGAATACAAAGATTTAATTGCTCGTTGCAATTGTAGAATTTTCCCTGAATCTCTCCCATACAAAAATAATCCCGTGTCAAATATTCAAGAAGTAGAGACTTTTGTAGAGACGCAATGCCTTGCGTCTCTACAGCAGAGGCAATTGATTGAAAAGGAATTATTGCGAGTAATTGAGGAATGCCCCCAACATTTTCGTGCAGCCATTGCTCTTGGGTTGTTAAGAGATGCTCAAGGAAATCCACAAGGAGCGATCGAAGCATACCGTATCGCCGAAAGAATTATCCCAAATCACCCAGAACTATTACAACTTTTTGCCCGTTGGAATCTGATTCAAGGAAATTACGAAAAAGCTATCGAATATATTAACAAAGCCATTTCCAATGGTTTGAATAAAGTTGATGGGCTATACAACATTGCATTTATACAATATCGAGCGGGGAGGAAAGATGATGCACTAAAAACAGTCAATAAACTTCTCAAAATTCACCCCAAACACCAGAATGGTCAAAAACTATATGAACAATTGACAAAAAATATAAATTAATATTAAATAAATTGTCCTGCTTTGGGGGGAATATTAAAAATACGATAGTGTCCAATGCGGTGTTGCTATTTTTTAAATAAAGCGAATTTAGAACAATAACCGCAGGGGATACAGAGATTATCAATTTAAAACTGACAATTAATAACTGACAACCGACAATTTACAATTTAATTTTAGATGTATCAATATTTTTTTATCAAGAGAGAAAATAAAAAAGAAAAAGCCTAATTAATTATTACTTAGGCTAAGCTAATTTTCTCTTTCAAACAGAGCGGTGTTTATAATTTTTCCAGAGGGATTTTAAGTAAAAGACTAAAAGAGCAATAATAGTGGGAACTAAAAGGCCAAAAAGACCGAATTCTACCAAACAAAGCATCAGGGGAGGGGTGGCAGAGGGAATCCCTACGATATACTTTATACCCACCGCTATACCATGACCAACAAAACCAAGATATATACCTCCAACTAAACCCAGTAATGCTATTATCCCCAAAATAATCAACCTCTTTCTATTTAACCATAAAACTTTCATTTCCCTTCCCTCCTTTTTGGGGAATTCTATTTAAAATTCAAGGTTCAGCTTAGTACCATTATATTACCATATTTACAAATTTTGTCAATTCTTCACAGAAGAGAGCAAAAAGAAAAGCCTGAGTGAAAAATAATACTCAGGTTAAATGCCTTCTGTGAGAAGTAAGAAATTTTTTAATCTTTTTCAAGAACCAATAGAATGTTAACATTCCTCCTATACCTAAAAGAGGAAAAAGAACAAAATGAATAAAATAATGAGAATGAACAATTGCTGGAACTGTTACACCACTTTCGCTATAACCCTGCATAGCCATCAATCCTGCTTGAAGACTAAGAAGATATTCTCTCAGAAAACCAACACCTCCACCTAATAACAACCCAATAATAGAAATCATAAGTATCTTTCTCTTTCTCATTTTTCATCTCTCCTTATATTTAATTCACAAGGGTCAATTTACTAATATTATAGTAGCATATACTTTGAAATATTTGTCAGAGAATCAGAAATCAAAAAAGAAAAGCTTAAGTATTTCTACTCAGGCTGAACAAATTTAGATGGGATGATGTTTATGGAGATACGACCGCAAAAATCTTATTAAATTAGAGATTAAAAGAACAATAACTGGAGGAATAAATAATCCTATTAAACCATACTTGATAATGTAAGGCATTAAGGAAGTATTAAGATTAGGAAGAGTAGTAGGAGTATAATCTCTACTGGCAAGTACACCTATCAAAACTTTGCTCATAGCAACATTAATACTATGAGTTAAGTAACCAATATATATGCCTCCAAATAAACCCAGCAATGCTACTATCCCCAAAATAACCAAACTCCGTCTATTTAACCATAAAATTTTCATCTCTTTTACCTCCTTTTCAAGCCAATTTTCAAATTATCCTGTTAATCCTTATTATCCTGTGTATCCTGTCAAAATATTTTCTTTGAATTGACAGTTATCGGTTTTACATTTTAAATTTTCTTTTTTATCCTGTCTATCCTGTCAAATCTTTTTTAATGAAGTGGGGCGAGCTTTAGCTCGCAATATTTAGCCACATAAATGTCACACCGCGAATCAATTTCGTTCTTAAAGTTTTTCAAAACCATCTAATTAAATAATTTTCTATTCAAATATCATCCATTTCTCAACATCCAAATAAGTAACATTAAACCACCAGTATGGTCCATAAATATCTCCGGAGGGAGTGTGAGCTATAACATACCAGTAATAAATATTACCTCTTTGCAAACTTGAAAATGCCATTGAGGGTGTCAGTAAATTATTACCAATTTCAACAAGTGGCTCTGTTACGTCCTTACCAAAATAAAGGTCATATCCTGTTGCTCCGCTTACTGCATCCCAACTTAAATTTCCAACTATATAATTAATTGTGCTACCATTTGCGGGATTAGGATTATAAATACCAGGGCGAATTGTCGAAGGAATTTTAGTCAATGATATATTATATCCTCCTGAATGATCTAACCAATGATCTTGAACAAGGATAGTGAATAATCCTGTTTGTTGAAGTTGATAGTCAAGCTGATCACCCCATGGTTCTGTTGTGGC
>Ga0315289_10005568_pt1 | contig 18593 bp, 15 predicted proteins | sample YL17G11_40_MG_FD_203452 | JGI IMG/M metagenome (GOLD analysis project Ga0315289, IMG submission 203452) | Sediment microbial communities from Yellowstone Lake, YNP, Wyoming, USA - YL17G11_40 | ecosystem: Environmental > Aquatic > Freshwater > Lake > Sediment | place: USA: Wyoming | collected...
ACTGGGCGTGGATGGCTTCGGGTGGCGCTTCAGCAATATGTTTCTGAGCGCGCTGTCGTTGGGCTTTCTCTACGCGTTTTTCAGGCTGTTTGTGCCAAAACGGACCGCAATTATCGGCACATTGCTCCTGGCTGCCTCGCACTACATCATGTCCTTCGGCAAGATCGGCTACAACAACCTGCAGGCTCTGTTTGCCATGGCACTGGCGCTGTGGGCGGCGGCCTGGGCAGTGCGAAGCACGCGCCCTCTCGCGTACGTCGCGTTGGGCGGCGCGCTCGGGCTCTGTTTCTATGTCTATCCAGCCGCCCTTTACGCGCTGCCCATCCCGCTGTTGTTGCTGCTCCTCTATGCACCACCTTTCACGCGACGGGCGGCCCATCGCTGGGCTATGATGGCCTTGACGCTGTCTTTTCTGGTCCTGCCGCTCACTATCCAGCCGGAGTATTGGCGGACAAAGATCTTCGGGACCTTCTTCTTCAAGCCACAACTGGTGCAAACGGGCGGTAACCTGCTCGCGCATCTCTCGAGAAACATGGCGTACGCGCTATTCTCATTCCTCTATGTGCCAGAAGAGGGGCATTTTGTGGCAGCGTCGTACGTTGACCCGCTCACAGGAGCGCTGGTGCTGCTGGGCCTGGCATGTCTGCTCAAGTTGCTTCCCTGGCGGGGAAGACGCGCCCCGGTTTTTCTGCTGTCCAGCTTCATCGCCATCGTATTCCTGGCCGGCGCGACCCATGACCGCGCATTTCCCCCGTCCACTCGTATGTTCATGGTGCTGCCCTGGCTGGCGCTCTTCGCTGCCATCGGCCTGGCCTGGGTGGCAGACCAACTCCAGCGGATTCAGTTGGGTAACATCGATGGTCGCGGGCTCGCCTGGACCATTCTTGTCGCGGTGCTTGCACTCAATCTATATCAGGCATATCCTCTAGCTCGTGATCGTATGGCCGGCCTGCAGTCCATGGAAACCCTGGTCTTCCGCATGATTCAGCGCGCTCAGCGGGAAGAAGCCATGGAACCCAAAACGTACATCTTCATCACTGACCCCACCTGGACCTCGCTGGGCATCGCGCAGATCCCGAAGATCCACCCTTTGCGGGCGCAGGTAGCGGACGTCATCGTCCAGGAGCCTTCGTTGCCCGAGTACACCAAGCGCCAGCTTGCCGAGCGCAACTCGTTGGTCATCATCAAGCCGTGGCTCGATCCCTCGTGGCAGGAGGCTCTCGCGCCGGCCTTGCGCGAGCTGGGCAAGGAGCCATGCGAAGTCAAAGCCACGACTGGTGATGTGCGCTTCACCCTCTGGCATGCCCCGGGACTGGAGTGGCTGTGCCAGTGACGGGATGTGGACGAGCTATCTCGTTTGATTGACAAAGGCGCTTCCAGGCTCTAGAATATCGTCGGACTGCGCAGTCCAATCCGGCACTCGACCAGCATTCATCCTCATCCTTTCGGCTGTGTGTACATTCGCGCGCCGCAGGTGCCATCAACCGTGCTGGGCGTTCTGAGTTGCTGCCAGCTCTCACCATTCGTTCTAGGAGGTAAAGACCGTGATCCGCATTATCGTCGATTCCACCTGCGAGGCGCCCGACAAGTTGATGGCCCATCCGGCCGTCACCATGGTGCCGCTGTACGTGCTGTTCGGCAAGGAAGCGTTGAAGGATCGGGCTCAGATCACGCAGGAGCAGTTCTGGGCGCGGTTGCCCTCGGCCGATCCCCCCCCAACCACGTCTCAGCCCACACCCGCCGATTTTCTTGAGCCGTTCCAACGCTTCACTGAAGCGGGCGACGAAGTGATCGCCATCACCATCTCCGCCAAGCTTAGCGGCACGTATGACTCTGCTATGCAAGCCAAGGCCGGTCTTCCAGGGCGCCCGATCGAGGTCGTGGACTCGCTCACCGCGTCGGTCGGCCTCGGGCTGATGTTGCGGGAGGCGTTAGCGATGCTGGAGGGCGGCGCGCCGTTCGCCGAGATCGTGGCGAAAATGAAGGCGATGGTGCCCGAGATTCACCTCGACTTCGCGCTGGACACCCTGGAGTACCTGCAACGCGGCGGGCGCATCGGCAAGGCGCAGGCCTTCGTGGGCACCCTGCTGAGCTTCAAGCCGTTGCTCGCCCTGGTAGACGGCGAGGTGGTACCGGTCGGCCGCGCGCGCAGCCGCAGCAAGGTGATCGACGCCATGCTCAAACACCTGGGCCAGGCCGTGAGCGCGCGGGGACCCCAAGTGAAGCTGGGAGTGACACACGCTGGCGTCCCCGAGGAGGCTGCCGAGGTGGCGCGCCGGCTCTCGGAGTACTTTGAAAGCCCTCATGTCATCATCGGTAGCCTAGGCCCTGTGCTCGGCACCCATGTCGGGCCGGGCACGATCGCCGGTGCTGTATACGCTGAGGAACGATGACCCCTGGCGTCCAGCCGACATGCCGGGGCCGGCTGCACGCGGTAACGGTGCGCGTCATTTCGTCCTCAGAGGTGTTCTAGTTGATGTCAGGTTCCAAAAACGCGGGGGCGGTTTCCGCACTCGGGGCGAACAGATATGCCGCCCTGGATGAAGCCGCCCTCGTCGAACTGGCCAAGGATGAGCCGGAGGCATTTGGTGAACTCTACGAGCGCAACGTAGAGCGCATCTATACCTATATCCACTACCGGATCGGGAACGCTGACGACGCTGAGGACTTGGCGGCGCGCACCTTCTACCAGGCGCTGGGGAGCATAGCGCGCTATGTCGACAAGGGGGTGCCTTTCGCAGCTTGGCTCTACCGCATCGCGCACAACCTGGTGGCAAACTACCATCGGACGCGAAGCCGCTGGAGGGTGACGTCACTGGACGATCTGGAGCTAACCGGACGGATCAGCGAGCGACCCGACCGTGCCGTAGAGACAAGTGAACGACAGAACGCGCTGTGGACGGCCATCCGCCGGCAACCAGAGGACCGGCAGCGCTTATTGATCCTAAAGTTCGCCGGACGCCTCTCCAACGAGGAGATCGGGCAACTGATGGGGCGGACCGAGAGCTCGGTGAAGTCGCTCTATTTTCGCACGTTGCGGGCATTGAAGGCCGATCTAGAGGCACGCGAGTGGTAGGACATTGCCGGAGAAAAGGCAAGCGGGCCTAGCTTCTGCCTGACAGTTACTCCGACCACTGGGGGCAATGCAGCCCGAGAGAACGCACTCGGGACGGGGAAACGATGATACGAATTGTGACGGACTCGACGTGTGATTTGCCGGCCGAGCTGGTGGAGCGACACGGTGTTACGGTGATCCCCATTAGTATCCAGTTCGGGCGCGAAACCTTCGAGGAAGGGGTGACCCTCAGCCGGCCGGAGTTTTATCGCAAGGTAGAAGCGCTGAACATGATTCCCATGACGTCGCAGCCCTCGTTGGGGCAGTTTCACATGGCTTATCGCGGTCTGGGCCAGCGGCCAGACACCGATGCCATCCTCTCGATCCACATCACCGGCCACCTCAGCGGCACCCATAACGCGGCGCGGCTCGCCGCCGACCAGATGGAGGAAGGGCCTCCAATCACCGTGTTCGACAGCCTGAGCGGTTCCATGGGCCTTGGCTTCATGGTATTGGAGGCAGCGCAGATGGCCGAGACCGGCGCCGGCATCTCCGCCATCCTAGCTCGCCTGGAGGAGCTGCGCCGGCGCATGTGCATCTTCTTCAGCCTCGACGACCTGCGATTCGCCCACATGAGCGGTCGCGTCGGCGGTGTGCGCTCGATGTTCGTCTCCGTTCTTCAGATCAAGCCGATGCTGACGGTACAAGAGGGGAGGCTAGAGCTCGTGCGACGTGTGCGCAATCGCGCGGCCGCACTGAGATGCCTGGTGGACTCCTTTGCCGAAAGCCTGGGCAGCCTGCCGGCGCGGATCGCTGTGATCCATGCCGTGGCGCCTGAGGCAGCGGAAGAGGTCAAGGCGTCGATTCTTACCCGGGTGCGCGCCACCGAGGTCTACGTGCAGGATCTATCTATCGGTATCGCCGTGCATTTCGGGCCAGGGACGGTGGGATTGGTAGGCTATGCGCTCTAGGAGAGGTCAGGGATGGAATACCGTCTGATGAAAAGCGATCACGCCTCGATTGGGCGGGGCGCCACCCCGCAGGCGGGGAATGCACCCATGTCACCTGGATTTGTTTCGCTTCTTGGGCTTCGCCGCGCTCTGGGCGGCCTCGTTGTGCCCACCTCACCGAGACCCGAGTTTCGCGACCAGCTGCACTCTCAGCTCGTGCGCGCCGCCCAGCAACAGCGTGTGCAGCGCGCACTATCGATCGCGCCGACGGCGACGGACGCGCCCGCGACGAATGCCCCGGGCGTGCCTGCACGGCTCGGCCACTGGCTGATCTCGGACGGGCCAGGCGGCCGCCGCTGGGTCTTCGGCGCCGCGGCGGTAGGGTCCGCCGTGTCACTCGCGGGCGCGCTCGCTTTGATTCTACGGTATCGCGTGCGGCGCGCGGCATAGCAGGGCCATCGGCCGGCCCTGCTGCAACTCGCGCCAGCGCGGGCTATCTCTACGCGGTCCCCCAAGCGTCCAGCAGCGCTGTGAACAGCCGCACACCATAGCCGGTGGCCCCCTTCGGCTGTGCGGGCTTGTCATCCTCGTGGATGCCCATCGATGCCATGTCGATGTGAGCCCAGGGGTAGCCCTCCGTGAAGTGCTCAATGAACTTGGCGCTCGTGCCGATGCCCCCATAGCGTCCGCCGCTGTTCTTGACGTCGGCAACCTGGCTCTTGATCGCTTCGGCGTACTCATCGTAAAGCGGCATCTGCCATAGGCGATCGCCCGAAGCCCCCGCCGCGGCGAGCAGGCGGGCCGCCAGGCCGTCGTTGTTGGAAAACACAGCGGCAGCCTGCGGGCCGAGAGCGATGCTCTGCGAGCCGGTGAGCGTAGCGATGTCGACCACGGCGGCAGGTTTGAAGCGAGCCGCATAGGCGAGCGCGTCCGCCAACAGCATGCGTCCCTCGGCGTCGGTACTGATCACTTCCATCGTCTTGCCGCTCATGCCCGTGAAGACGTCGCCGGGCTTCTGCGCGCGCCCTCCTGGCAGATTCTCCGCGCAAGGTGCCAGCCCGACAACGTGAACCGGCAACTGCAAGCGCGCCACCACACCGAGCGTCGCGATCACGGCCGCCGCGCCGGCCATGTCTCCCTTCATGCGCCACATGTCTTCCGGTGGTTTTAGGGAGATGCCGCCCGAGTCGAACGTGACCCCCTTGCCCACGAGCACCACGGTAGGCAGATCCTCGCGATCGGGATTGTGCTCCAGGATGATGAATTTGGGCGGCTGCTCCGATGCCGCAGACACGGCGAGCAGAATGCCCATGCCCAGATCGGCCATGTCAGGGCGCTCGAGCACCCGTGCTTTCAGCCCCGTTTCAGCGGAGAGTCGCAATGCAATCTCGGCGACCTGCGTCGGCGTCATCAGGTTGGCAGGTTCGTTGACCATGTTACGCGCCAGGATCACTCCCTGCACAATGGCCTCGCCCCTTGCCACTCCCGAGCGAAAGGCGGTCAGCCGATCGGGGTCGCGCTCCACAATCACCACCTCGCGCGGGTCAGGCTTCCAGTCCTTCGGTAGCTGCGACCGGTAGCCAGTGAAGCGGTAGAGCCCTAGCCGCGTCCCCTCCACCAGCACTCGGGCCCCAGCCACGGGATCGAGACCGCCCACACCAGCACCGTGCACGATCGTGGCTAAGGTATTCACCCCCAACTCGCGCGCCTTGCGGGCAGCAATGGCAGCGGCGTCGCGCGCGACCCCAAGCCCGAACTTCGCTGGCTCGCCCAAACCAACCACCAGCACCCGCGGTGCGGGCAACGCCCCTCGAGTGTAGAGCAGCCCGGTCTCCCCCGCTTTGCCGGCAAAATCGCCGGCGGTGATCAGGTCACGGATGGCGCCGTCCAGGGCGCGGTCCACGGCGCCCGTCGCCCCGCCTGGCTCGGTCACACCCTGAAACAGGTTCACAACAACCAGGTCGACGGCTTCCTCAGTGATGCTTCCTTGTACGACTTGTATCTCCATGATGCTCCTTTCCATAGCTCAGGGACTTGACGCCAAGCCACCTATCCCGTGCTGTCCGCTCAGCAACTCTTCTCGCAGCCGCGCGAGGATCTGAAGCGCCTGTGCTAGCCGCACTTTGTTCTCCGGCCGGTTGAACCACTGGCTCGCCCCGGATGGGTGTGGCAACGCTACCAGAGTGTGACCGCCCTGCTCGAACTGAGTCCCGACCAGGCAGGTCATTGGCTGGCCGTGGCCGAGGAATCGGCCAATGGCGAGACCGCCAATCAAGATCAGCACCCTGGGGTTGATAAGAGCGATTTCCCGCTCAAGCCAGGGCGCACAGAGCGCCTGCTCTTCACGGCTGGCCACGCGATCGCCGCGCCCGCCGGAATGCGGACCAGGATAGCACTTGGTGATGGCCGTCATAGCCTGTGTGGCTCGGAATTCGGCTTCATCGGAACCCGCCTGCGCCAGCCAGCGAAAAAGCCGGTGCCCTGCCGGGCCCGAAAAGGGCAGGTGGGTCACCTCGGCCTCGTGCCGGCCCGGCGCCTGACCTACCGTCACGAATACCGCACCCCTCACGCCGGACAAGATCGGTGTAGAGCCGATGAAGTACCCCGCCTCCGCGCACCGCCGGCAGGCGCTCAGCTCCCCGTGAAGCTCATCTAGGGCCGTGAGCCTCTTCCCTACGACTTCGTGTTCGTGCACCGGGTCACCTTGAGCCAGACGGCCAGAGCGGGACACGAAGCGAGACCCCGCCATCTCTCAAGGCGCCCTGCACTTTCACATGCGGCAACGCAACGGTCACGGGTGTTGCCTCAGCGACGCCAGTCAGAGTGCCGGATGCGCTCTTGCCGTCGGGATTCACGACGAGCTCAGCCGCAGCCGGCCCGTACCAGGTAGGGAAGTCGCGGAAGGCAACGCGGGCGTCAGGGATGAGCCATTCCTCAGGCACTCCGGCGAAGAGCAGTAGCCCCCCTTGCCACTCCCCGACAAGAATGGCGCGTTGCAGCAGCCACATCTCTGCCTGCGACCAGCCATGAGGCATGATACTGTCAAAGCGCTGGCAGCCTCGCAACTGGTTGATCAGCGTGACCCCCTGAAGGGCGTTCTCCGTGCCAACCTCGTCGCCGCCTTCGCGCCAGCCGTAGAGGCCCGGCAGGTCCTGGTGTTGCATCCTGTAGTTGATGGTGCGCCAGGCCCGCTCGCGCCGGCCGAGCAACAAGGCGTTATGCGCCTGCGCCAGCTCGAAGTAGAGCCAGTAGGGCTCCGGGTGGTAGTTTTCGGCGTCTCCCCGGTACTTTGCCCACCAGGCATCGAACCCGGCAACAATCCTTTCTGGGTCATCCTCCCAGACCCGAGAGGGCCATAGCACGCTGTTGACGGTCCGCTCCCAATCAAAATACTCGGGCGTTCGGGCGATGTACTCCTCAAGCGCCATCTTCAACCCGCTATGCTCGGCCGCAAAGACCGCGGCGTCTTCGGCCCGACCCAACTCGCGGGCAGCGTAGGCCGCTTCGGCCAGGCCGCACAGCGCCCATTGGTTCACCCATGAGATGGCGACGTGATGGTCCATGACGCCCATAATGATACCGTGCTGGGCCTGCACGCAGATCACCCCGGCAGTCCGCTGCGCATGCATGAAGGGCAGGATGGGGGTGTCGGCAACGACCCGGCTCGGCCGTTCGGCGCAGCGCAATGAACACCTGCACGCGCACCGCCTGGTCGCGCAGGTTTGTGAGCCTGAGCTGAGCACAGACCGCCTCCGATCGGTCGGAGGCATTCCCGTCCTGGAAAAGGCTGTGCTGCACGGCGATGCCACGCACCTGGGTCTCACAGTGGAGCAGCGGCAGGTAGCCGCCCTCGTAGTGCCACCTAAGGGAATCCAGCGGTGCAGTCTCGGTGGCGTAGAAGCACCCGCTATCGTTCTCGGGGGTGCCGGATCCGGGCGCAAAGCGCAACCACCACGTGACCCCAAAGGTCCGTATGCCTGGGGAGAACACATTCCCCGGCTCCACCGTGGTCTTGGTCGCCTCGGGTGCACCAGGCTCGCCCAGGAACACGCGCCGGTCTGACCGCGGCACGATCCAGTCCGGGTGTTCGGCGAGTGCTTTCAGGGTGTCACAGGAAAGGACACTGTGTCTATTGGAAGCCATCGACGGTTTCCCGAATCCTGCGCCCAACAGAGCCGGCTCGAAGCGATGGCTCGTCGTGGGCCATCAGGAATGGCCGCTCCCGAGGATCGCCTCCAGGACCTCCACAAATAGGACCGTGCCCGGGTCAGGCTGGTTTTCCGTGCGCTCGCCCACCCACGCGGCCCGGCCGATCCTGCTACGCAACGGGATGGCCGCATCGCGTCCTGCACGCGCGGCTTCCAGCATCGCCTGGCCGGAGGTCCGCAGGTCTTTGCCCTCTGCAACGGCCTTGGTAAATGCCTCAGCGGCAGGATGAAGCGCATCGACGATGGTCTTGTCGCCGGGTTGCGCCTTGCCCCGCTCCTGCACCCCCAGGTCCGCTGCCTGTATCAACCGCCCGAGCATTGGCAGGTCGAGCTCCGCCACACCCTTGGCCTCCTTGCCGGCGCGCATCAGAGCGGTAGCAGTGAGGGCGCCCATGGTGCTGGAGGCGGCACGATTGATCGCCATGCCCAGGCCGGCGAGGTACTTACCCAGATCATCGCCCGGCAGGTTGGCGCTAACGTATTCCTCGATGGCTGGCCCCGCCTTGGACACGCTGATCCCAAGGTCGCCATCGCCCATGGCGGCATCGAGCTGGTTCAACGGGTCACGAAGTGCGGGCAGCCGCGCGGCCACACGCAGGATGGCTGCCTGGATAGCTGCCGCAGCAATCGTCTCGGTCACAGATACCTCCCCCAGGTTGTCTAAAGCGCGGTTGCCCAGCCGGCCTTTTCCGGAAGCGCTCGTCTGAACCCTGACTACACCTGCACAAAGAAAGGCGACAGCGCCGGATAATCCAGCAGGGCCGACAACTCCTCATCCAGCTTGATGAACGTGAGCGAGGCGCCAGCCATCTCCATGCTCGTCGCGTACCTGCCGATGTAGGGGCGATGAACGGAAGCCCCCGCATCCAGGAGCAGGTCGTGGACCTTGCGATACAGGATGTAGAGCTCCTCGGGTGGCGTCGCCCCCAGGCTGTTCACCATGACGGCGAGCCTGTCGCCGGACTTGAGGGGCATGTCGGCCAAGATGGCCGCGGTCATGCGCTCTGCGATCTGGTCGGCCGGTTGCAGCTTCTCGCGCTTCATGCCGGGCTCGCCGTGGATCCCCATACCGATCTCCATATCATCCTCGCCGATGGTGAATGTAGGCCGGCCGGCGGCGGGTACCGTACACGGGGAGAGCGCCACACCCATGGTGCGGGTGTTGGCGAGCGCCTTCCGGGCGACGGCCTCAACCTCGTCGAGTGAGCCGCCCATGTCCGCACGGGCGCCTGCCACCTTGAAGGCAAAGACCATGCCCGCCACGCCGCGTCTGCGGCCGGCCTCGGCTGGCGGCGCGGAAGCCGCATCGTCTTTCACCAGCACCGTGCGCACCTCGATGTCTTCCATGGCAGCCATCTCAGCGGCCATGTCAAAGTTCATGGTATCACCGCCGTAGTTGCCATAGATGTAGAGCACGCCGCGGCCGCTATGGATACGCCGCGTGACCTCGTACATCTGATCGGCATTGGGCGACGCGAACACGTCACCCACGGCGCACCCGTCCAGCAGTCCTTGGCCGACGTAGCCAAGGAAAACCGGCAGGTGCCCCGACCCGCCGCCCGTCGCCAACGCCACCTTCCCTGCGACGGGCGCGTCGGCGCGCACGATGCAGTGGTGGTCTCCTCCGGCAAAGCTCAGCATGTCGGGATGTGCTTTCAGCAGGCCATCCAACATCTCGACAACATAGTCGCTGGGGTTGTTAAGGATCTTCTTCATGGGTATCTCCCTTGTTCAGGATGTGATCATCGCCGAGCCTGGCTGGCTCGGGCTCTCGCTATCCCATGCCCGGAAAGCCCCTGCCTCACCGCAGCGCACGCCATTCGTCGATGAGGGCCGCGACGTTGGCGCGTGAACGCGCCGTGTCTTCGCGCACGTTGTCTACCGGCGAAAGGATGAAGCCGCCGGGCGCGAGCACGCGGATCGCCTCCGCCACCTCCGCCCGCACCTCTTCCGGCGTGCCCTGTTCCACCGTCAGGTGCCCGTTGACGCCGCCCCACAGGCACACCTTCCCGGCCAACTTCCGCTTCGTAGTCTCCAAGTCCCAGGCGTGCGGATCGACGCCGATCACCGCGTCCACTCCCGCTTCGGCAATGCCTTCCAGCAAGGGCATGCAATTGGATGTGATGATGTAGCCAAGCATTGCGCCCGCGGCGTGAGCCAGATCGGCATCGGCCCTCAGCACGGGTAGGATGAACCGGCTCCAGGCTCGCGGTGTCCAGAAGTCGCAGTTCTCATACCAGGCGCGCTTGATGTAAAGATCGACGCCTGCGTTCAGTACTACCTCCATCCGGGCCCGATTCCAGGTGGCGATGAGATCCAACAGTTCGGCCAGAAAGTCCGGCTGGTCGAAGGCGGCGTAGACCATACGCTCCAGGCCATACACCCAGCCGACCAGGTCGGCGCCGACCCCCCAACCACCGGTCACTAACAACCCGTGCCGGCGCGCCAACTCCAACGCCGGCGCGGCCTCCGCCCGGAAGGCGGCGATTTCTTCATCCTTGGGCGGCGTCAACAGATAGCGCAACGCCGGCAGATCCTCCGGCCCATTCACTGGGAAACGACGGGCCCGCGGCACGATATAGTCATCGAGGAACGGCACGTGATCACCCCAGCGCCAATCGTCGGTCTGGCGCACCTCCACGCGCAAAGCACCGGCGGGCGTGCTGTACTCCTTCACCATCACCGGTCCCTCTTCGCCCGTTGGGCGCTCGATCCACTCCCGCACCCTCACCCGCGGGTCGTACGTCACTGGAAGCCCGTGCAGGTTATAGTGGTCGTTGGCCCCGCTTGGCGTACTCGCCTGCGGGGTGGCCACGATGGGCGGACGCGGTGGCAGCTCCACGAAGGCATCTAACCCCAAGGCTACCTGTTGCTCGATGAACTCAGCGTAGTTTGCGCAGTGGCTCTTGAGCCCGCCATAGAGCATGAAGCTGCACGGCGTATGATCCGGCTGACGGCCCTCAAGGGCCGCCAAGAGACGTTCTCGCGAAGACCAGAGTGATGGCATGCCTACCTCAAATCAGAGCAGGTTCGCGTTCGGTGGCGTGTCCGGCACAACCATCTACGATCGCAAGGTGGCAGCGAGGCGCAGCGGGTGCAGCAGCAGGTCGAGCGCGTCGAGCGGGCTTTTCACAACCACGTCAGCCGCCAACAGGGTTGCGACGGAAGCGCCTTCACCTTCAATCACCACAATGCTTAGCGCCGCAGCCTCAAGCATCAAGCGGTCGTTGCGCCCGTTGCCGATGCAGGCCGTGACCTCAGTTCCCAGTTGCTGGACGAAAGTCCGTTTTGCCTCCGCTTGGTTGCCTGGGGGTAGGATCTTCACCTCACAGGTGATGCCATGCAGCGCCGACTGTGCCCTGCCGAAGGTATCCGCCGTGACGACGTGCACCCCAGGCTTCGCGTCGCCCTGCAGTCGCTCAGCCAACGCGTTGAGCCGTTCACCCACGCCTGCAATCAGCACACCTTCGACTGCGAGCGTGCCGTTGTAATCCAGCACCACGTGCTCGATGTGCAGGTCACAATGACCGGGGATAGGGACGATCAGCATAGCGAATGGACGTTTCTCGCGCGGGCGTGTCCCGCCCGCGCGGAATGGCTAGCTCAGGATAACCTGGGTTTGTACAACCCTGCCGGGTTCGTGCCCAGCATGCCGGCCTCGTAGCTACGGCGGTCCAACGGTGAGAGACGGACAACCATCTGCGGCGTGAGGAGGGAGATGGGGCGCAGTTGAGCCAGCCGGAGCTCAATGGCATTCGTGCCCTCGTCGCGCCACTCCCAACATATGGGGTCAAACGCCGTCAGATCCATTGGGCGTGTGTAAGAGCGAAGGGTCTTCAGGCCATGGACGTTGTAGAAGTCCTCAAAGTAGGAAAGAGCCAGCTCTCGGAGGCTGCGGTAGATCGCCTCGCGAAAGCGAAGGCCCGAGAAGTTGGACTTGGCAACAGCTCCGAAGCAGCCGTCTTGCCTGTAGACCGACAGGACGTGGTCGTCGTCGGTCCCCGGCTCGGGCAGTAGGTCCACGATCAGGGGTGGGTGACCCAGCCGGCGGAGAGCCGCAGCGGCAAACAAGGCCCCATCCAGGCAATGCGCCTGGAGTTCCTGCAGAACCCGAACTGGGCACCGATTAGACACAGTGTCCTTTCCTGTGGCATCCTCCGCGCTGTAGGGGACATCATCCAGGAATGCCTGGATCTTGACCGGGGTAGACAGGCCGGCGAAGAGATCGCGCTGCGATGGGGTGAGAAGGTCTTCAAGCGATGGCGGCATGATTTCTCCGCTGTGAGGAAATCAAGTAGGGGGTAGTTTGTGTACCGCCCCCTGCTAACGCAGCTCCAGGTTATCTACCCGCCAGTGCAGGCCGGAGGTGGTGGAAGAACTCGCCATGCTGATAAGCGACCAGTGGACCTGGCGACGCTGCCCATCGAGTAGGATCTCGGTTTCGACCGAGGCACGTTCCCGACCGCACCACCACTGCGGCGTCGCCGTGACCCCGCTTGGCGTACCCGCCTGCTGGGTGACACCGGCCTGCGCCGCAGTGCACGGCCTTCCTTCAGCAGGACCAGGCGCCAGCGTTCCCGGATTGCTGACGGAGAGTATCGGGATGGGCAGCCGGTTCGCGCTGGCCAGCAACGCGAGCTCCGGCGGCAGCGCGTCCAACGCGTCCTGGGTCAGGAAGCTCTCGCCGGTAGGGGTCGGGTCATCCGGGCTGCTGGGATTGCGGCCTCGTAAGAACGCCACCACGACCCCCTCGGGATAGAAGGGGTCGCCCGGCGCGTTGAAACAGAAGTCAATGGTGTAGGCTGCCGCGTCCTCCGTGAACTGAATGGTTTGGGGCACAGCGCCTTCTCCCGTCGCGACGGGACGCGAATAGGCCTGTACAGCGCAGAGCACGCTGCGGTCGTTCAACCGGTTGTACGTCTGAAAGTGCACGATGGGCTTGGCAGGGTCGTCGATCGCGATTCGGGCGTTCCCCACGTAATGCACGCCCGAATAGCCCACCGCATCGCCATCCCAGCGGAAGAGCGATAGGAACGCCGCTTGGGCGCCCGGGAGCGTGCCGCTGGTGGTGCCCAGCACGGCAAACTCGGATGAGCTGCAGGTCTTGCTCCCGGCAAGCTGATACAGGTGGGTCCGCACGTCGGCTTCCCCCAGGTAACCCTGGCCCTTGCCGGCATACACGTCCGGCAGCAAGGGATAGGGGATCAAGAGAGCGGGCCGGGAGGGGCTCTGCGCGCCCGGCGATTGGGGCACGCGGTTCACCTGAGAGTCGTAGACGACGCCACCTATCTCACCGTGGGTCAGGCTGTCCTGCGGACCGTAACCGGATGTGTCATAACGGAACATGACCAACCATTCCGCCGCGCCATCCTCGTCGAAGTCACAAACGACTCCCTTATCCGTGAGCACTGTCCAACTCTTGGGGACAATGCTCTTTACATCAAGTGGCACATTGGACTGCGCCCCGGGAAAAGGGGTTCCCGACACGAATCGCCACAGCAAGAAGACCAGGAACAGAAACACCAGTATAATTAGGACGGTCCGGATGATGCTCCTGATCATAAGCGCTCCGCCATCGGTGGCTCAACTACCCATCGACTGCCGCCAAAGGCCGGCAGTCTGGACCTCCGGCGACACTTAGCGCTGTAGCGCGCGGCTAAGTGTCACCTGCGATGCCGGCCACACACCTCAGCCCCGCTTGGCCCCGCTTGGCGTGCCCGCCTGCGGGGTGGCGTACCCGCCTGCGGGGTCAGCCGAAGGGCACCAAGGGGATAGCTTCTACCCCGCCGGGGCTTCGCCCGTGCGGGGCTACAGCTTCCACACTCGGAACGGGTTGCACCGCCGGGGTACGCGGCTTTCGCGCCCTTCGGCTGACCTTGGGCTTCGGGGGCGTGCCGACCCTGGGAACGAGCGCCCGCGCCACAATCTCGTCCATGCGCTCTACCAGTCTCAGATCCAGGTCGCGCTGCACGTTGCGCGGCACCTCGGAGAGGTCCTTCTCGTTACGGCGCGGGATAAGCACTGTCTTCATGCCCATACGGTGCGCGGCCATCAGCTTCTCCCTCAAGCCGCCGACAGGCAGCACCCGCCCCCGCAACGTGATCTCACCCGTCATAGCGACATCGTGGCGTAGCGGTCGGCCGCTCAACGCCGAGATCAGCGCCGCCGCCATCGTGACGCCCGCGCTGGGGCCGTCTTTGGGGATGCCACCTTCCGGGACGTGGATGTGCAGGTCCAGCTTGTCGAAGTCGAGACTCTCCAACTCGAACTCTCGCGCGTGGGCACGGGCATAGGTTAGCGCCGCCTGCGCCGACTCCTGCATCACCTCACCCAGTTGACCGGTCAGCAAGAGGCCGCCCTTCCCATCGACGACCGATACCTCCACCTGCATCACGTCGCCGCCCGCCTCTGTCCATGCCAGGCCATTGGCCACGCCGATCTCGTCGACCTCGTTGGCCAGCCACTCGTTGTACTGCGGTGGCCCCAGGTATTTGGCCAGCATGCCTGGCGTGATGCGGTGTGGCGCCGGCTTGCCTTCGGCCACGCGGCGCGCCACTTTGCGGCAGACATTGGCAATGCTGCGCTCGAGATTGCGCACACCGGCCTCGTAAGTGTACTCTCGGACCATAGTCTGTAACGTCGCCGTGCTGAATTGGGTCTGCCCCGCTGGCGCTTCGCCGCGCTTGGCCCCGCTTGGCGGTGTACCGCCGTGCGGGGTGCGGGGCTGCGCCGGTCGCAAGCCGTGCTCCTCCAGTTGACGAGGGATGAGGAATTGCCGGGCGATGGCGAGTTTCTCTTCTTCGATGTAGCCCGGGAACTCGATCACCTCCATGCGATCACGCAGAGCTGGGGGGACCGGATCCAGGATATTCGCCGTAGTGATGAACATCACCTTGCTGAGATCGTAGGGCACCTCAAGGTAGTGATCACTGAAGGCGTGGTTCTGCTCCGGGTCGAGCACCTCCAGCAGCGCCGACGATGGATCGCCGCGGAAGTCCATGCCCAGCTTGTCCACTTCATCCAACATAAAGAGCGGGTTAAGTGTCCCTGCATTGCGCATGGTCTGAATGATTCGGCCGGGCATGGATCCGATGTAGGTGCGCCGATGGCCGCGAATCTCCGCTTCGTCGCGCACACCTCCCAGGCTGACCCGAACGAACTTGCGCCCGAGCGCCTCGGCGATCGACTTACCCAGGCTGGTCTTGCCGGTGCCAGGCGGCCCGACAAAACAGAGGATCGGGCTCTTCATCTTCTCCATGGCCAACTTGCGTACGGCGATATGCTCCAGAATACGCTCTTTCACCCGCGGGAGCCCGTAGTGGTTCCTTTCGAGGACCTCAGCCGCAGCCGCGATGTCGAGGTTATCCTCGCTGGCGACCTGCCAGGGCAGGTCCAACAGCCACTCGATGTAGGTGCGCACCACCGTGACCTCAGGCGAAGCGATCGGCATCGTCGCCAGCCGGGCCAACTCCTTCTCAGCCTTGCCGCGTACCTCGTCGGGCATGCCGGCGGCCTCAAGCTTCTCACGAAGCTCCCTCACCTCCCGCTTGGTCTCGTCCTCTTCGCCCAACTCGGTCTGAATGGCCCGCATCTGCTCGCGCAGAAAATACTCCCGCTGCGACTTGTCTACCTCTTGTTGCACCTGTGACTGGATGCGATTCTCCAACTCGAGCACGTCCAACTCCTGGCCTAGAAGGATGCTCAGCCGCTGGAGCCGAGTGTTCGAGTCCAGAGTTTCCAGGAGTTCCTGACGCTGGGTCAGCTCCAGGTCGAGCAGGTGGCCCAGAAGGTCGGCCAGGCTGCCCGGCTCCTTCTCGTTCATGGCCGCGACGTACGCGTCTTCGGGCAGGTTCGGATTCAGATCCACAACCTTCTCGAACAGGGCCAGCACGGCGCGCATCAGGGCCTCGCTCGCCATGTCATGCCGCTCGTCCTCATGGATCGGCACGCCAAGCACTCGCAAATAAGGCTCTGTGCCAAGCACCTCCATGATGCGAACGCGTTCAGTGCCCTGCACTAGCACAGTGGTACTGCCGTCGGGCATGCGCAGAACACGACCTACGTCAACGGCAGTGCCGATCGAATACAGGTCAGAAATGTCCGGCTTGGTGATATCGGCATCGCGTTGCGCAACAATCAGCAGCGGAACCTCCATGGTTTCCGCGGCTTCTGCCGCCCGCGCCGAACGCTCGCGGCCCACGAAGATGGGAACCACCAGGCTGGGAAACACCACGGTATCCGGCACAGGCAATACCGGATACTCGTTACCGCTCAGGCCGTCCAACTCGCGCAGACGGCTCCTGCGCGGCTGATCCCGACGCGATCTCCTGGCCCGGGCTAACAAGTTCACCATGGCAAGTTCAGATCCAGCACCCAGAAAACGCTCATTGTCCAAATCGAATCCAGTCCTCTCAAACGCTACACTTAAATACAGTGTACTTTCCTGCACACATCACCACGGAAGAGCCTCAAGTGCTGGCTCATCGTCGGGCACCGGCGCGCCGGCCGTCTCATCCTGAAACACCCAATCGTCTGCAGAAAACGCCGCGGGATGGCCTTGCGCCCAAGCACGCCGCGCCTGCGCTACAACGAAGATGGAGCCTGTGACGCATATCAGGTCATGGGGCTCTGCCCAAGTCGTTGCCTCGTGCAGCGCGCCTTCCACCTCATGGTGGGAGCTGACATAGATATCAGGGCTGACCGCTCGCACTTGCCGGACCAGATCCTCCGGGCTCGCCGACCGAGGATGCCGGCTCTGCGTTACGATCACCCGGTCGACAGCAGCATAGCCGCTTGCGGGGTCGGGCCGCAGGAATTGCTCCAATATCTTATCGATATCCTTATCAGCCGACGCGCCGAAAACCAACACCGTCCGCGCGCGCGGGGGCCGCGGAAAGCAATCGGCCAGCGCGGCCTGTAGCTTGCGCGCCGAGTCAGCATTGTGTGCGCTGTCGACCACCAGCACAGGCCGTCGCTGCAGCACTTCGAAGCGTCCGGGCCAAAGGGCTTGTAAGAGACCTGCCCGCAACACGTCTTCGGTGATGAGCACCCCCTGTGCGTTGAGCTCGGCGAGAATGGCAACGGCGGTGGCCGCGTTGGTGATCTGGTGCCGGCCCAACAGCCTGATCCTCAGATCGCGCAATGCGAGGTTGTCGGCCACGCGGCGGACAGTGAGGGTCTGCCCGCCCAAGTCACCCTCTTCCCTCTCCACCGTCCAGTCGACGCCGACCCTCACAAGGCGGGCCCCGATGTCGCCGCAGACTTGCTCGATAACTTCCATCGCCTGCGTTTCCTGAGGGGCGCTCACCAAAGGCACCCCCGCTTTGGCGATGCCGGCCTTCTCCCACGCGATCAGCGATAGCGTATGGCCGAGCAAGTCCGTATGGTCGTAGCTCAACGACGTAATGCCGCACACGGCGGGGCGCACCACGTTGGTCGCGTCCAGCCGGCCACCCAGGCCCACCTCCAACACGGCCCACTCCACCCTGGAATCGGCAAAGTGCGCGAATGCCAGGGCGGTCATCACCTCAAACGCCGTGACCCCGGCGGTGGTCTCGATAGCCTCCCGGTTACGACTGAGCACGTCCACCAGCGCTTGCTTGGGGATCAGTTCCCCAGCAACGCGGATGCGCTCGCGGAAGGTGTGCAAGTGCGGCGAAGTATAGAGGCCTGTGCGGAAGCCGGCGGCCCGCAGCACCGACTCGGTCATGGCCGAGGTGGAGCCCTTGCCCTTGGTGCCGGCGATGTGCACGCACTGGAAACGCTCGTGCGGGCGGCCCATCTTGTCCAGCAGTTCCATCATCCGCCCCAAGTCGAAGGTGGTCGCGTCGTAACGGTAACGGGCCTGCCGTTCATAATTGACGTAATGGAAGATATAGTCCAGGGCATCCTGGTAGTGACCCATGTTCACTCCACGTGAGCTGCGATTCAAGTGCCTGATTGTAGCGCAAGCGACCCCAAAACGCCAGATAACGGAAGATGTTTTCGGGCTTTTCGGAAAGGGGCACCCGTGTGATCGCGCCTGGCGGGCCTAGAAGGCGGGCCGGATCCGCTACTTGTGAGATAGTTGGCGGGATGGCATAATGCATGGCGTGAGCGCCCCTTGCCGTCACCGCCACGTCTTCGTGCTATTGGCCTATCTGCTTCTTGGCCTCTTGCTGACCTGGCCTCTAGCCGCGCATATCGCGACCCACGTGCCCGGTGACGGCATCGACGACCCCTCCCTGGCCTGGAACCTCTGGTGGGCGAAGCATGCGCTTGTGGATAGGCTGCAGAATCCGTTCGCTGTTGGCTGGCAGTTCTGGCCTATTGGGATCAACCTGGCGTTTTACACCCTGACTCTCCTCAACGGGATACTGAGCATCCCGCTGCAACTTGTCT
>Ga0315289_10005569_pt1 | contig 18593 bp, 14 predicted proteins | sample YL17G11_40_MG_FD_203452 | JGI IMG/M metagenome (GOLD analysis project Ga0315289, IMG submission 203452) | Sediment microbial communities from Yellowstone Lake, YNP, Wyoming, USA - YL17G11_40 | ecosystem: Environmental > Aquatic > Freshwater > Lake > Sediment | place: USA: Wyoming | collected...
GGGGAAAACGCCTGAGGGGCCAACACCCTCTACGCAAAAGAGGAAACGTAGTGCCAAGACGAAAATGCAAGGTTGCAACTTCCTCTAACGCAGGGGATTACGAAATCGCACTGTAGAAGATCCATCATTGTCTCGGGTATGCTGCATACGATAAGCCCCCGCCTGCCCGGTCTGGCTCCGTTTTGGTCGCAGGGTGTAGTGCACCTCAGCCACCGGACCCCGGCCTGTACCGCCGGCATCTTGCCGGCTGTCTCGTGGGCATCCTGCCCACGATGCCGAGGGCGAGACGCCCTCGGGACTGCCCCGCCCTGGCGGGGCGGCGTTACACCCGGCCGCGTGCCGCCAAAGTGGAGCCGCAGCCCGCCGTATGGCCTCAGTTATGGGGGGGGACGGGTACCGGACATTCTTCGGAGTGCTGAAGCGCAGCTTCAGCTTTCATCGCAGGGAGCGAAGCTCCCGCGCCCGATGCTTACGGCGGGGGCTCCAAGGGGCTGTTCGCAGAGAACACCCTCGTCGTGGGGAGTGCCGAAGCTGCGCTTCGGAGGAACAAAGCCCCGCCCTTGGCGGGGTCGCTCCCGCACTCCAAGAACGCTCCCCCCTCCCATGCCACGCAGAATTTCAGACCTTCTCGACGCCCCCTCCGCCCGTAACTGAGGGATTGCGCACTCCGCCTGCCAAACTTGTTGACATGGCGTGGACTGTATGGTATCAGAGCGCCTTAATTTGCCGTTGGGCAGACCCTCCTTCCGAGGGAACATTGTGGGAACTCCGTGTGTTGCAAGCATTGGAGACTTTGACGCTCCCGGGTGCACTGTCTTGTGCAGGAGAAGCGCGCAGCGACATGAGGAATTTCGGCGTCGCTTGCTCCACGACGACCCGGCGCGGAGCTTGCCAACTTCGGTCAGAAGCGAGGTAAACGGTCGCGTGAGCGCCATGGGCGGCCTCCGACGAGAACAGAGCTGCAAATCGTTTGTCATAGCACTCTTTGGAGACGGCAAGGAGGAGGCGAGAAGAGGCCGGAATCGGGCAGGGCTCGTCCGGCATGCGAGGAATCATGCGGTTCACGATTGAAAATCAACAGCTTGAGTCGGACCTGCTCAAGCGGGTGGAGAGGATAATCCAGCAATCTCCCTCCATCTGCTACCAGTGCGGGAAGTGTTCTGCGGGGTGTCCGGTTCACTATCTGATGGACATTCCGCCGAACGTTGTTATTCGGCTTCTCCAGCTCGGGCAGATTGACCGGGTGCTGGAGAGCCGTACAATCTGGGTATGTTCGTCGTGCATCACGTGCTCGACTCGATGCCCGAAAGAATTCAAAATTGCCGAATACATGGACGCGCTCCGTGAGCTCGCCCTTGCCACGGGGAAAGACACTCCCTCCGAGCGGGACATCAAGCTGTTTCATAAAGTTTTCATGAGCAACATGCGGCGGTTCGGGAAGGTTCACGAAGCGACCATCGCCGCGTTCTACAAGTTGAGAAGCCGGCACTTCTTCGCGGACGTCGGAGCGGGAATGAAGATGTTCTTCAAGGGAAAAATAAAGCTGATTCCTCGGAGAGCTAAAGGGGCGAAGGAAATCCGGGCGATGTTTGAAGCGGCAGGGTATGGACGCAAGGAGGAGGCGGAAAGTCCTCCTCCCGCGAGCGCTGCCGGCAAATCGGTTGTGTCGGGGCACGGCGATGCTTCGTCCGCAAGTGAAGGGCGAGAGAGGAAGAAAGATGTCGCCGAGGCGCACTCGGCGAGAGGAGGACGATTGGGACGATGAAGATAGGGTATTATCCGGGCTGTTCGCTTCACGGAATGGCAATTGATTTCGGGATGTCCACGGCGGCGACGTGCAAGGCCCTCGGGATAGAGCTCGTGGAGGTTCCGGATTGGAGCTGCTGCGGCGCGTCTGCGGCTCACTCGACCAACCATCTCCTCGGGATGGCGCTTCCGGCGAGGAATCTGAGCCTCGCGGAGCAAGCGGGGCTGGAGGTTCTGGCGGCTCCGTGCGCGCTATGCTCCAACGCCATGAAGAAGACTCACGAACTGATTCTTTCCGACAAAGAGACGGCTGCGGAAATCTCCCGCTTGACGGGCCGCGAATACCGGGGCGGCGTGAGGGTTTTGAACGTAATTCAGATTTTTCTCGAGTACGGTCTGGAGGAGCTTCGGAAGAAAGTCGTGTCCCCCCTCGATGGGCTGAAGGTCGCGTGCTATTACGGCTGCCTTTTGACGCGACCGCCGGACCTCCTGAAATTCGACGACCCGGAGCAACCGGTGCTGATGGATGAGGTCTGCAAGGTCCTTGGCGCGGAACCCGTCGAATGGGGATTCAAGACGGAATGCTGCGGAGCGGGCTTTTCGATGAGCAGGACGGATTTGGTCTGCGAACTCTCTCGCCGAATTCTCGAGAACGCGGTGAACAACGGGGCCGAGGCGATAATAGTCGCCTGCCCGATGTGCCAGTCGAACCTCGACATGCGCCAGGCGAACATAAACAAGACGTTCGGCACGACGTTCGACATACCGGTCGTTTACTTGACCGAGCTGGTCGGGCTGGCGATAGGCGTGAAACCGAAGAAATTGGGTTTGCGAAAGCACTTCGTTGACGCGATGAGGCTGACGAAGCGAATTGCGTCCGGAGTGAAAGAGGAGGCGGCTGTCGGAGAGACGCTTTCCAGGTAACGCAATTGAGGGATGGCGTAATCAGGTGAACGCGATGGCGGTCCTGATCGTCAAAAAGAAGTTGTGAGGCACAAAGTAGCCACGCAAAACCTTGATGGTCAGGAGGGCTGATGCTATGAGAAGAATTCTGGCGAGTCTGATTTCGTTGGTCTGGTTGGTGGTGTGCTCGCTTCTTCGCGCGGAGGAGACACGCAGCATCGAATACCGCATGAAGCCGGGCGACTCGGCTACTTATCTTCTCCATGCGGAGACGACGACCGACTACTCGAAGCAAACGACGTCCAAGCCGGAGAAGCGGCGCGTCACTTTCCGATCGGATATGCAGGTTTCTATTCGGTGCGTCGGGGTGTCCGACGAGGGAGAGATACGAGTGGAAATCACGTACCCCGAGTTCATTATGGAAACGACCATGCTTGAAAAGGGGCAGTTGAGCAAGATTATCACCGACCGCAACGGCGCCAGGTCGTACCTCGATGGAAAACTCGAGGAGTCCCAGACCTGGGGCGCGATGGAAAAGCAACGGAAGCCCAACCTCTTGAAGCTCTTCAGTTCGACCGTGGAGTTCACCCTCGACAAAAGAGGAAGAGTCCTCGACGTGAAGGTTCCGGCGGAGCTGGCGGGCCAGTTCGGCGGCGTTGACATCAAGCAGTTCTTTCAGCAGCAGGTGATATTCCCCGAAATGCCGGTCTCACCCGGCACGGAGTGGAGCCAGACCAGCGAGAGGCAGGTTCCCGAAGGACCCGGGCCCCTCGGCGGGAAGGCCATGGTTGACGACACAACTTACACATACGAGGCGGACGAGACAGTCCTCGACAGACAGTGCGCGAAAATCCGAATAGCGACAAAGAGCAGGCCGAAGGAGAAGATACTCGACCTCAAGGAATTCACTCAGACAAACGAGGGCTTCTCTCTGGCGGCGCTCGAGAACGGGCAGCCCGTCAAGTCGGAATTGAACCTCTTCCAGGAAATGAAGGGGACCCCGGGGGGAGTCAAAACCGAGCTGAAGACGACGGGTGTCGTTATGATGAGTCTGATGCAGCCTCCGGCGACAGAGCCTCCCAAGGAGGGAAAGCCGCCAGAGGAGACCAAATCAGGAGTTGAATGAATGGCAAGGATCGGCGTTTTTGTATGTCACTGCGGAGAGAACATCGCGCGGATGGTTGACTGCGCGAAGGTCGCCGAGGAAACGGACAAGCTTCCCGGCGTCGTCGTCTCCGTGGACTATAAATACGTGTGCTCCGATCCGGGGCAGAACATGATTAAGGACGCCATCAGGGAGCACAAGCTCGACGGGGTGGTTGTGGCGGCGTGCTCTCCTCACATGCACGAGCCGACCTTCCGGGCGGCAGTGGCAACGGCCGGCTTGAACCCGTACCTGTGCGAGATGGCCAACGTCCGTGAGCATTGCTCCTGGGTTCACACCGACCGAGAACTCGCAACCGAGAAAGCCATTGACCTCGTCCGCGTAATGGTCGAGAAGGTCAAGAAGAACCAGGAGCTCTTCCCGATAAGAGTCCCAATCACGAAAAGGGCGCTGGTCATCGGTGGAGGAATTGCCGGCATCCAGGCGGCCCTCGACATCGCCGCCGGCGGGCACGAGGTAATCCTCGTCGAGCGAGAGCCTTCCATCGGCGGAAACATGGCACGCCTCTCGGAGACGTTTCCGACTCTCGACTGCTCGCAATGCATCCTGACTCCGCGAATGGTGGAGGTGGCGAGAGACCCTCGCATAACCCTCTACACCTACGCGGAAGTCGAGGAGGTTGACGGCTTCGTCGGGAACTTCAAGGTCAAGATTCGACAGAAGGCGAAATCCGTCATTGCAGAACTGTGCAACGGGTGCGGCGACTGCTGGAGAAAATGCCCGCAGAAGAAGATTCCATCGGAGTTCGACGCTGGCTTGGGCTATCGAACAGCCATCTACGTTCCGTTTCCGCAAGCTGTCCCCAACACGCCGGTGATTGACCGGGCGACATGCCTCAAGTTCTTGAAGGACAGGTGCGGCGTCTGCGCGAAAGTCTGCACCCGAAACGCGATTGATTACACGATGCAGGACGAGATTATCGAGGTGGAGGTCGGGGCGATCGTCGTCGCCACAGGTTATGACCTCTACGGCATAGGCAAGGACCAGCCGAACGAGCGATGGAAGGGCTACGGCGAGTACAATTACGACGCCTATCCTGACGTCATCAGCGGAATTCAGTTCGAGAGGCTCCTTTCGGCGTCCGGGCCGACGCAGGGCGCTGTTCGCCGCCCGTCTGACGGAAAGGAGCCGAAGTCAGTTGTCTTTATCTCTTGCGTTGGCTCTCGCGACCCGGAGAAGGGGCTGGAATATTGCTCCAAGATTTGCTGCATGTACATCGCCAAGCACGCCATGCTTTATAAGCACAAGGTCCACGACGGCAAGCCCTACATTTTCTATATGGACATCCGTGCCGGCGGAAAGAATTACGAGGAGTTCGTCCGACGAGCCGTCGAGGAAGATGGAGTCCTCTATATCCGCGGGCGGGTCTCGAAGATTTATAAGGACGGAGACCAGCTCGTCGTCGTCGGAGCAGACACCCTCTCGAACTCTCAGGTCCAGGTTCGCGCGGACCTGGTAGTTTTGGCGACGGCGATGGTCCCCCATCGGGACGCTTACGCAGTCGCGCAGAAGGTCGGCATAGCATGCGGCTGGGAAGGTTTTTACTCGGAGGCGCACCCGAAGCTCAGGCCCGTCGAGACCACCACTGCCGGCGTTTACCTGGCAGGGGCGTGTCAGGCGCCAAAGGACATACCGGAGGCGGTGGCGCAGGCGAGCGCCGCCGCGTCAAAGGTGCAGTTGCTGTTTTCTTCCGACGAGCTTGAGAGAGAGCCGATCATCGCGTCGGTGAACGAAGCAACTTGCGTTCATTGCCGCAACTGCATCCGCGTCTGTCCTTATACGGCCATCACCGACAAGGAGATCCGGGACAAGAAAGGCAACCTCGTCAAGATTGTCGCGGAAGTCAACAAGGGCCTCTGCATGGGCTGCGGGACGTGCGTCGCTGTTTGCCCGTCGAAATCCATTCAGCTCGCGGGTTTCAACGACGAGCAGGTCTTCGCCGAAATCACCGCGCTGGGCAGCAAATAGAGCGACCGCGCCAGATAAGTTCCAGGAGTGAGAATTGTGACTCAGGAAACGAAAACCGTAGAGCAAGCAGCACCCGAGAAACACTGGGAGCCGAAGATTATTGCGTTTGTCTGCAACTGGTGCACCTATGCCGGAGCGGACCTTGCAGGGACGAGCAGAATCGTCCACGAGCCTAACATCCGAATCATCAAGCTCCCCTGCTCGGGCCGGATTGACGTGTCATTCATCATCAAGGCGTTCGAGCAAGGAGCCGACGGGGTGATCGTCTCCGGCTGCCATCCGGGCGATTGCCATTACACCGCCGGCAACTATCACGCTCGACGGAGATTCGCCGGGTTCCGCGATTTGCTCGAGTTCTGCGGCTTCGATATGAGGCGGGTTACGTTTAGCTGGGTCTCCGCCGCAGAAGGGAAGAAATGGGCTGACCTCGTCAACGAGGTCGTCGAAAAAATCAAGGAGCTGGGATCGTTCACCGAATATCAGAAGTTCCTGACATAGTTATTCGCGCGATGCTTCGGGCGCCGATGGCCCACGCGGCGGGTGGTTCTCGAAACGCAGTGGCCTCGGAAACGCGAAGCTGTTCGACGCTTCATCGAGAATTATGATTGAACAGATAAGAGAAACAGCAAAGAAGCTTCTGACCGGCGGCGAGGTGAAGGTCGTCATCGGCTACGAGAATGGCGGCTTGCCTCAGACGACTCGCCCCGTTTTCATCACTTCCCCCGACGAGGTCGGCAGGCTCGTCTGGAACAAGCATTGCTATGCGAACGTCGCTCGATTTCTCGTCAGGAAGGAAGTTGCATCGCTCGGCAAGCCAGCCATCATCGCCAAAGGGTGCGACGTCAAGGCAATCGTCGTTCAGATTCAGGAAAGTCAGGTCAAGCGAGAGAACGTTGTCATCCTCGGCGTGACGTGCCAGGGTGTCGGCGAGCCGCCGCTTTCTAAATGCCCCATCTGCGACGTGAACACTCCGCGAGAATACGACTATCTCTTCGGAGAGAAGATTCCTCCGAGAACCGACATCAACAAGTTCGCCGACGCCGAGGAGTTCGAGAAAAAGTCGCCGAAAGAGCGCTGGGAGTTCTGGGAAAAGCAGCTCTCGAAGTGCATTAAATGCTACGCGTGTCGGCAGGTCTGCCCGCTGTGCTACTGCGAGGTGTGCATCGCCGACAAGAATCAGCCGCAGTGGATTGAGACGAGCAGCCACACGCGAGGCAACTACCACTGGAATCTGATTCGGGCGTGGCATCTCTCCGGAAGGTGCATTGATTGTCTCGAGTGCGAGAGAGCCTGCCCGGTTGGCATCCCGCTTTCTCTTCTCAACCGCAGGCTTGCTAAGAGCGTCAAGGAGCGGTTCGGATACGAACCTGGCTACGATAAGGAAGCGGCGCCGCCGTTGACTGACTTCAAGCAGCAGGACCCGCAAGAGTTTATCAAATGAGCAGCAATAATCCCGAAACCGTCAGCGAGAGAGAAGTGCAAAAGAAGAGCGGGCCTATCTTCAAGGTTCTCGATGCTCGGAATCTCAAGGCTCTCGTTCAAAAAGGGCTGGAGCTCGGCTGCCGGGTTTTCGCTCCGGTCAAAGACGATAAACTCGTGACGTTCGAGCAAGTGAGCAGCCCGGACCAGGTCCTCCTCGACGGAATCACCACCCGAATGTCCCCGAAGTCGGTCGTCCTTCCCCGAACAGAGAAGGTTTTTTCCTATAAGATTCGGAAGGGCGAGATCGTCGTCGAGAATAAAGACGACTTTGTGGTACCTGCTATTATTTTTGGCTGCCGCCCGTGCGACGCGGCTTCGTTCCCGATAATGGATCGGCTTTTCCGATGGGACTACCAGGACAAGTTCTGGAATAAGCGAAGAGAGGCGACTCTCATCGTCTCCATTTCGTGCCTCGATTGCGACGATGCATGCTTCTGCACGTCCGTCGGGCTTGCTCCCGATTCGACGGAAGGGAGCGACGTTCTTCTGACTCTCATCTCGCGCGACCAGTATCTCGCGGAAATCATGACGGAAAAAGGAGCGGAGTTCGTCGAGAAAACGGGCCTCTTCGACGAAGCTGGCGCTGACCTCGATAAATCTTCCGCCACCAGAGCCGTCAGGCAAAAACTCGGCAAGAAGTTCGATGTCGAGAAAATCAAGCCGTGGCTCGACGAGAATTACGGAAACAAGTTCTGGGGAGAGGTTACGCGGATGTGCATAGGGTGCGGGATTTGCACGTACGTCTGCCCGACGTGCCACTGCTTCGATCTCGTGGATGAAGCCCATTACGACGGCGGAGCGAAGATAAAGAACTGGGACGCATGCCAGTTCGCCGCCTTCACCGTCCACGCCTCCGGGCACAACCCACGCCCCGACCAGGTTTCTCGGCATCGTCAGCGAATCATGCACAAATACAAATATTATCCCGATAATCTCGGCGCCATTCTCTGCACGGGCTGTGGACGATGCGTCCGGCATTGCCCGATGGAGGTCAACCTCATCCGGATCCTCAAAGGGATTTCCGAGATAGAAACAGTGTGCGGCACGCAACGGTGAGGAGACCTGTGCGCGCGTGTGAAGCATTCCAGACCAGCAAGGTGTAAACCGCAGAGGACGCGGAGAACGCCGAGGAACTGAAGAGAGATAAGTTGTGATGCAAAACGATGCCTCGACGGCATATTCAAATGTGATTGAGTCCGGGGAAGACGCCCTGGACAACATCTATCTGCCCCATTTAATGGTCATCAAGGAAATCGTCCAGGAGACGCCGGATGTCAAGAGCATGAAGCTCGTCTTCCAGGACGAGGAGATGCAGAAGAATTTCTCTTTCCGGACGGGCCAGTTCGGCGAGTTCACGGTTTTCGGCGTCGGCGAATCCACTTTCAACATCTGCTCGTCTCAAACCTGGAAAGACCACATCGAATGCTGCTTCCGAAAAGTTGGGCGAGTAACCTCAGCCCTCTGGCAGATGAACGAGGGCGACATCATCGGATTCCGCGGCCCGTATGGGAACTGGTATCCCGTCGAGAGAATGGAGGGCAAAAACATTCTCTTCATCGCCGGGGGAATCGCGCTCCCGCCGGTTCGCTGCATGATTTGGCACGCACTCGACATGCGCACTAAGTTCAAAAACATCACCATCCTCTACGGCGCGAGAACCGTCGCAGACCTCGTCTTCAAGCGAGAGCTTGCTCAATGGGCGAACCGCGACGACGTGACGATTGTCACGACGGTTGACCCCGGCGGCGAGACACCCGACTGGAAGGGCAAAGTCGGCTTGGTCCCCATCGTCCTCAAAGGAATGGCCCCCTCCTCCGACAACGCCATTGCTCTCGTCTGCGGCCCGCCCATCATGATTAAGTTCACCCTTCCGGTTCTCTTAGAGCTTGGCTTCGCAAAGGAAGACATCATCACGTCCCTCGAAAACCGGATGAAGTGCGGGCTTGGCAAATGCGGCAGATGTAACGTCGGAAAAGTCTATGTCTGCAAAGACGGCCCCATCTTCACCGCCTCCCAGGTCGCCCTCCTCCCGGAAGAATACTAATGTCCCGCCGCTCGAGCCAGAGAACGCCGGGTTATCACGACGCCTCGGCGTCTTTGGCCCCCTCGATTGCACCTTCGAGCAGCTTTCGTTCTTCCGCAGGAAGCTCGAGCAGGATTCGCGGGTCCTTGGCCTCGCGGTAGCGCACCGCGGCATCCAAAAGCCGGAGGGCCAATCGCAGCTCCACGCAGTCGCGGGTGGCTTGGTGCCAGACATCACACCACATGCGCGCAGCGCCATCGCTCACCGTCGGTCGCATCAGCGCGCTGATGCTCCGCACAAGCCCCTGGCCTAAGGCAGGAAGCGCCTTGTGCTTCTGGTAGACTTCTATCAGGTCCCGCACGCGCGAGCGCCAGGTGTCTGCGTCGCTCGCCTTGTCGAGCAGGCTGGCCGCGATCGCACTCGCGTCACCCATCTCGGCAGCGCTGCCCTCGCCCAAGCGCTTAAGTGCCTCGTCCAACGAGGAAATGGCCTCCGGCCAACGTCCCAGAGCCAACAAGCACTCCGAGCGGTGCAATACAACCCCGGAGGAGTCATCCCCCAACTGGATGGCGTTTTCTAGGGCCTCCAGGGCCTGCTCATGATGTCCGAGCGCCCCGAGTGTGAGCGCGCGGCCCCGCCACGCTTGGATGATACCCGGGTCCAGCTCCAGGGCCTTGGCGTACGATGCCAGGGCCTCCTCCATCTGCCCTGGGACGGTGAGACGTAACGCCCGGAAGGTCCAGGCTTTCGCGCACTGCGGGAGCAACTCGACCACCTTATTGAGGCAGGCAAGGGCCTCAGCCTTGCGCCCAAGGTCAGACAGCGATAACGCCTTCCTGCACATGGCGCATGCGTCCCGCGGGTCGAGCCGAAGGGCCTTGTCAAATGACACCAGTGCCTCCTCATGTCGCCGAAGGAGACCAAGAGCCCTCCCGCGGCCGGTCCAGATCCAGGCCGCGCCCTCGTCGAGCTCAGTTGCTCTGTCAAAGGACACCAGGGCTTCGTCATGACGTCCCAAGTCGCTGAGGGCGGCACCCCGGTTAGCCCAGGCCGGGCCCAGGCCGGGATTAAGCTCAAGCGCCTTATCGAGAGAGGCGAGGGCCTCTTCGTAACGGCCCAGACTCCGCAGCGCGCGGCCCCGATCGTCCCAGATGGCCGCGTTTTTCGGCTCCAGGGCGAGCGCCTCGTCGAAGGACCCCAGCGCCTCTTGCTCGCGGCCAAGGCCTTGGAGCGCACGGCCTCGTTTCGCCCGAACCAATGCGTTATCCATCCCAAGCTCCATCGCTTTCCCGAAGGACTCCACGGCCTGCTTGTGGCGTCGCAGCCTGAGAAGCATGCTCCCACGGCAATACCAGGCCTCAGCGCAGGTCGCGTCGAGCTTGAGGGCCTCGTCAAAACTCGCGAGGGCTTCGACCGAACGGTCTAGGTGACACTGGCACGACCCCTGCTCAAGCCAGTCTTCGGCGCTCCCCCGGACTTCCACGCACTCCTCAGCGGTCTGGAGCGCTCGTGGCCAATCGCCGCATTCCACGTGCCTCATATGGTCCCTCAAGCACAGGTCGAGCCACGGGGCCTCAGCTGCAGTTCCCCCCTGCAGCAATGCGAGCCTCAGGCACTCGCGCTCCAGCTCGGCGTCAACGCTGACGGCGGTGAGGCGGCCTGCCAACTCGGTCGGTGTGTACCACGACCTCAGAAACTCCACAAACAACCGAACGGGGTCCCCGCGCTGCTTCTTCACCTCCATGCATAGCCGCATCAAGACCTCGCGCAGCTCGTAGTAAGACTGCCTGCCGACCGGCTCACTTTGGACATACCCCAGCTCCCGCAGCGTCGCCAGCTGGCTTGATGCGGTCTGCTGCGAAATGAAGCAGCGCTCGGCGAGTTCCTTTACAGGGACCGCGCCGCGCCGGTCGCAAAGGAACTCGACAATCTTGCGCTGCTGGGGCGAAAGCCGGGACATGCGGGCGTGATAGTAAGGGGTCAGGTCATCCAACGTCCTCAAGACCGGATCCACAAGCTCGTCCAGCGACTGGCGTGTGACGAAGTCCGAGAACATGACGTACACCCGGTGGTTACCGCCCGCGAGATGATGAAGCGCTCTGACACGTGCCCGGCCCCTGGGACTCTCGATGAACGAGGCAAGCTCGTCATCGCCATGAAGCGTCGCAATTTTTCGCAGCAGCTCGCGCCCCTCATCGAAGCTCAACTCCCCGAGGTGCTCCACCCTGAAGAAGCCATAAAACGGGCTTGTTTGAAGCGACACGCCGTTGAACAAGCTCTGCACCGTCGCCAGAATCGTACAGAACGGATTCTCCTGGAGATATGCGCGCAGTCTCTTTTGCCCTTCATCCCCCAGCCCCTCGAATAGATCGTCAAGATTCTCCACGATTAGGAATAGCGCGCGACCCCGCACGAAGTCCTTCAGCAACCCAGCTGCCTTGTCCTGAGCTTCGTCCGCGTCCAACTGATAGAGAGATTCAACACGCTCAGCCAACCCGTCATCCTTGTCCACCAGCGCTCGAAGGACGCGAAGGAGAAGGTCGAGGAACGACGTGATGCCCCACTCTTCTTCTCGCAGCCACGCGATCACCAGCTTGTCGCGCAGGTCGTCCATCGCCCGCACCCTGTGATAGACGATCGCCGCCAAATGCGTCTTCCCGATTCCCCTCGGACCGATCAATAGGCTGTGATGCTTAGAACCCGTCAGAGCACTCTCGCGGACCAACTCTACTATGCGAGTCGCCAAGTCCTCCCTCTGCACGAAAACCGCCTCCAAGTCCTCCGGCTTCATCAAGCTCGGTGTGAATCGTGACATAAACGTTGCTTTCATAACGTCAGCCCTCTCTCATACCGCCACCATCTTCTGACCAACGGAAAACGGAAGACGAACCTCCCGCGCTTGGTGCGCACGATATAGTCGTCCGACTCAAGCAACCTTAGAACGCGCAACACCATCTCCCTGTCCTCCGTGACAATTCGCAACTTAACCAGGTTGAATACGTCATCGAATCCCAAGGCCCTTCCAGACCCACCGATAACGTCCAGGATCCTCACCGCGAACTCGGCTTCGTCGGGGGAGTAGTAGCTGTAGATCCTTTTCAGGTAGTGACCAAGGCTCCAGGCATCCTGCGCGTCGGTCACACACGCCGCTACAACGGCGGTCACCACCGCCACGTCCACCCTGCCCCCCACGCTTTTCAGCCTGTCAACGACGTACTGGATGTAATACGGGATATGGCTAACCTCCTCCGAGATAGTCCGGGCAACCTTCCCCAGGTCCTCCACCTCGATGGACTCCCCCTCAATGAGCCCCTGGGCCAGCCTCTCCCCTTCTCGGGGTGTCAGGGGCGGGACATCTACCGTCAGCATGTCGTTCACCGCTGAGTTGCGATAACAGCTGGCGCTGAGCGAGGATATGACATTGTGAAGGCCGATCGAGCCAGTGAAGACCATACGCAGACGGGGCTGCATCTGCCTCAGCGACCTCAGCGTGTCCAGCACTTCCATCGCCGCGCTTTCACCGCTTTCCCTCTTAATGTTATCCAGCATCAACGGCACCTCGTCCCAAAAGAAAATCAGCGTTTCCGGGCGACGACTAAGCAATTCACCGACTGTGTTGATCAGACGGGCCTTCCAGTCCCGGGGGGCGAGATGCGGCAGCTCAACGCCCCTGACGCCGCCCCCCTTCAGACGCGAGGGCCAATCTCCCCAGGCGCTTTCCCCCCCGCCTGACGCACCCAAAGAACCCCAGGACATCGTCAAAAACCATCTCTGCTAATTGCCCCACCGTGTGGACGTCCTCAAGGTCATGATAAACGACCAGGCAAACTTCTGGGGGCTCCGCCGCCATCTTCTTCACTATGCACGTCTTGCCCATTCGCCGCACTGCAACCAGAACCAGGCTCTGCCGGCGCAACACGCGCCAGAGGCGATCAATAAGCTCCTCCCGTCCAACGATATCGGACGGGTCAAGTTGTCCTCCTGGATTGGCCTTCATTAACGGGTACTCAAAAATGCGGCGATTCCATCGTACATTAGTCTTATCGTACGTCAAAGTCATCGTATTGTCAAGAAAATTCTGGGAATTTTCCTACCACAACAGGCTGGCATGGCCCGGAGGCGCCGCTGATGGTCGAGCAAGCGGCCCCCTGGCCGGAAGTTCCCGAGTTCCAGACTGCCTGTTTCGCCGGATCCTCGTGGCCCAGAAAAAGCACAATGAGAGGCTGGATGCCGCCAATTTGGGACGTCTGCGGGCCAATCAACCGTCTCGCACGCCGAGGAGGGGGCACACCGCTACCGTCGGAGGGTGGACACCCAGGTGAGCCAGTCTCTCTGGACGTCGTCGAGGTTCTTTCGGAAGATTCTTTGGAGGGTTTTTGAGCCGGTGGGGTCTTTTTTGAAGTTTGCCCTGAATTCCTTGTAAAACTTCTCGAGCAACCCGAGTTCCTGCATGTACATGCAAAAATATCTCGCCTCGGCGTAGTTAGTCCCTCGCTCGTCGCCGTAGAATTTCTTCGAGGTCGTCGAGACGAGTTTCCGCAAGCTAACGAGCTTCTTTTCCTCGATCGCTCTCTGCAAAATCGGCAGCCGCCAGTTGACAAGCCCCTTAAGCCCAGCCTCCGTCACCATGCACTGCTCGAAGAGCGAACCAAGCCCCTCGTTGAACCACGAGGGGACATCCGGGAAATCGGTTTCGATGAGGGCGTGGACCATCTCGTGGACGAGCGTTCCGGTGCCTGTCCCGATGTTCATGACGAGACTTTTTTGTTCTCTCTTGTAATAGCCGTAGGGGGTCGTCGGCTCGTCGTCAAAAAGTTTCCTGGCATATTCTCTGTAGGTTTTGTCATCCCTGAAGAGGAATACTTTGAGGATGTCGTTTGGTCTGACGCTGAAGAACTGCCTGTAGAATGCCTGGTAGCAGTTCAGGACAGTGCCGTTCTTTATTCTATTGAACTCTGCGCGCGAGACATTGCCCGCAAGGACGAACGGACGCTCCACCTCCACGATGAAATCTTCTCCGAGGAGCTTTTTGACTTTCATCGCCTCACGAGCGAAATCGCGGTCCGTCAATGCCCGGCGGACTCTCGGCGCCTTTTCGTCAGAGCAAGATGTCGCCAGAAATGCGCACAGTAACCCGACGAGAAGAAGTTCGACGAAGGAATTAGCGCTCTCTGTCAATCGCTTCATGGCATGATTCTCTGCGGCTGTTTTATAGTCCTTAGACTGAAACAAGGCAAGATTTGTTCGGTTGTATGGCCTCAGTCTTGGGACGGAAGTTCACCCCGATGGTTTGGAGGTAAGGTGTTGGTATGAGGGGGGTTAGGTGGTTTAAAGGGGCAGTTTCTGTAGGCGTGTAAGCGAGGGGAGACTTTTTTCAATTTTCCACTTGACATGATTCAGCAGTCGTGGTATTGAGTAGGCATGTATTTAGCGAGAGGAAGCTGGCCATCCAAGAACCGAAAGGTGTATAAGACAAGACCGCCTATCTGCGAGAGTCGTATCGGGTGGAAGGCTTAGATTCTCGCCACCTGTTGGACTCCCTTATCTTCCGACGGGAGCGCGGCTCTCCTGCGAACGCAACCGGGCTGCGAGTCCTGCGGTGGCATGGGCATCTTGCCCATGATTCTTCACGGGTCCCGCTGAAGCGGGTTCCAGTGGAAAGGAGGGTGGCCTCCTTGCCGCGCGCTGAAGCGTGGGGCTAACAGGGGCGCCGGCTGAAGGCCGGCAACCTGGACTGTGCAACCGCTTTCCAGCCTGAGAGGGTACGCGAGGCGAATCTCTGACGATTTCTCGGCACAGAGCTTTATCACAGTGCGGCCAGGGCGCCTTGTCACCCGCCGGAGGCGTGTCTTCGGGGCGTTTCCCTCGGGGCGAGGGGGTTGGGCGTGCGGCAACCGTTACTGGGCGGGGGCGGGTTGAAGGAGGATGTCGCCCAGGTCCAGGCCTGGGTCGCCCCTCGAATAGGGGCCGAGTTCGGTCTCCTTCCAGGCTTTGTCGGCGGGAACGATTTTGAAGGTGCACGGAGTGGGGCGCTTCTCCATTGTCAGAGCGAACTCCCCGTTCTGGTCGGTTCTTGGTGAGTAGCCCTCGCTTGGGATGATGGTGGCGGAAATTGGCTGGCCGGTATCGGCGGCAAGGACTCTTCCCCTGACAGGCCACTGTCGGTAGATGGGGAGTTTACCGAGTTCCGTCGTTTGATTCCCCGCGACGGGGACCTCCTCGAAATACCCGACGCGGTATCCCTGTGCGTATAGTTCCAACCGGTAGGTTCCGTTGTTACAGGGGATTAGGTCGAAGAGCCAAAACTCGCCGCCAGGGAACGGCTGCGAGACATGTACTTCCCCCGTCCAGGCTGAGCCTGGGGGCCAAATCTGTTCATCGCGATTGGGGAAAGTGCGTACGCCGAGATGTTCCATCGGGAGGCCGGTGAAGCCGTCAACCACCCGCGCGTGCATTGACCCCATCGGAGGGAACCGAACCTGAAGGTCAGTCGTCCCGACTTTGACTTCCTTCAAGCCAGCCTGCTTGTCGGCCACAATGGTCGAACCTTCCTCACTACCGGAGATTCCCACCAGTAGCGTGTACGTCTCCGGCGGGGGTTCAGCCGGTCCTCGCCAGCCCGGCCTGCCCTTCTCGTTGTCCGGCAGAACAATCTCCTGGCGAAACCCGGGGACCTCCAGGAAAAAGCGACCGCCATCGTCCGTATGCCCCTCCCAGTGAGAGGCCCATCCTCGGTCCCCGGGTTCACCCCATCCAAGGTTCACCTGGCCCGGTTTGTTTCGGACCGGCGTGCCATCGTGATAGCTGATCGTTCCGCTCACCGGTCCAGTTCTGGCGATGATAACGTCAAAATTCTCGATGGGCTCGCTCTGCGGTGCGATGACTTCCGCGATGCCTACCTCTCTGACGACTGCACCTCCCGCGGTCACGGTCCTCTCCGCCCGCAGGGTAATCCCTCGCTCCCACCGCGGAACATTTCGAGACACCGCCCCCGGGAAGGTGAAACTTCCGTCCGGGCCGCTGAACACCGGCTCCGACCGCTCCCAGAAGTCCGTCACTCTTCCGCCACCATATCCTATGAAGCCGGCGGTCACCTTCGCTCCTTCGACCGGATTGCCCTTTATGTCCCGGACGAAGCCCTTAGCCGGCAGTCCCTCTTCCAACCAGAAGTCCACCTGATGGCGCTCGGGGAGTTCCGGGAGAACGACCGCTTGCTTGACACAGCAATTCCGGCACCGCACCTCGAAGGCGAACTCGTAGTGGTGAACCCCGTCAATTGTCCGTCCCTGGTTGCAGGAAAGGTGATCGGTCTCGTACTTTCCCTCGGCATCTGACCTGCTCAGGTGGGCAGAAGAGTGCCAGATGAAGGCGTTGGGGGCGGGGTCCCCCGAGGGAAAGTAAACCGTCCCATAGAACTGAGTGTCTCTGGACTCCCTCCCCCTTGTCAGCTCCAGCAGGAGCGGGGACTCTGGCTGGCTCTTGCCGTAGGCGATAGAAATCTGCACTCGCCCAAGCTCCTTATAGCTCCCGTCTTCCACTCTTGTCTGCGTGGGCCAGCAGTTCTCCGCGGCCCCCTCCAGGTACCAGCGTCCAGGCAGAAGGCGGAAGGAGAACCCTTTCTCCTCATCGCTTTTCTCGAATCGCTTCAGGCTTCCCGAGAAAAGATTGAGGGGGTGCTCGTGCATGCTAACGTCAACCTCGGCGCCGGGAATGGGTTTGAGGGTTTGGTGCTCGACTACCCGACCGTAAACCGGCGGAACGCGCTCGATGGCGAGAGCAAAGCGCTCCGGCTCCTTCTCTGGATCGAGAGGAAGCTCCACCATCTTCCAGCCGCCCCATTCCTCTTTCTGGGAGAAAACGAGAAAGGTTTTTCCGAATGGGACTTTCTCAAAGGCGAATCGCCCTTGCTGGTCGCTCACGGTCGTCTGCTTTTCTATAAATGGGTCTCTGTCGGCAGGGATGAGGGTTACTGGAAACTCGCCCGCCGGGTTAGTCTCTCGCCCCTCGTAATAGACCGTGCCGAGGAGTCCGACGGCTCTCCCCATGATGACTGTCAGTGGTTTCTGCTCGATTCCCTCCTCGCACCGCGTCATAACGAATGGGGCCTGTTGCGCGAAGCCGTCCGCAGAAACTTTCAGCCAGTAAATGGACGGTCCCGCGGCGCTGAGGGAAAAGTTGCCGTCTTTATCGCTTTTGGACGAAAGCTCCTCGACTTCTGCTCCCCAGTCCGCGAACACCCGCGCTGTGATTGTTGCCTCGGCTATCGCCGAGCCGTCTTCGTCGGTCACCTTCCCCGAAACCTTTTGCTCGGAAAGAGTCGTCGGTGTTTCCCATCGCCTTTTTCTCGACAGCCACGCGATACTCTTGCGCAAAAACTCTCTGGACTCGATTCCCTCGAGGTCGCCCCACTTCCATGCTTTCCAGTTGAACTCGACAATTCCGCCTTTATCGGAAGGAAGGATTCTGAGTCCGGGGCTGAATGGGTTTCTAAAAGCAATAAGCCAGAGTCCCGTCCGCGGTCTCGTCGGTTCTGCCTTCCCCTCCAGAGTTGGGATGCGAAACCACTCGCGGCTCAAGGTTTCCGGGAGCACGGGATGGGAGACAAGGAATCGAGCGAGGGTGTTCCTCGTCCGGAGGCCCCGGTCCCAGATGGAATTCAGCTTCACAGTTGAGCCAGGAGGGAGTCCGGCGACTTCTCTGACGAGTTCCGGGTCCGCGCTCGAAACCAGCCAACCTCCGGAAGCAACGAATGGCTTCAGCTTAGCGGCAGTGACCAGGTCTGCCTCAAAGAGAGAAAGCAGGACGTCCACACGTTTCAGGGCTGCGTCGAGTGAGCTGGTTTTTACGTTGATGTCCTCTCCGGACAAAAGGCTCTTGAGAGACCTCGGGTCTGTCCCTGGCGGGGCGGCGACTTCGCAGGGGCAGCCGGATTGCTCAACGTACTTCAGGGCAGTAGAAAGCGGGCGATACCATTCGCTGGCGTCCACTGCGGGGCCGAGAATCCCAAAACGAACCGGCGACTCCTTTCCCGCCGAGGCAGGCTGGACGCGCGGACTCGGTCCCGGCTGATCGGGGGTGAGAGGAGGGTGCTCGGGCGCCTTTTTTTGGCGGGAAGGAGGTTGAACGCGACCAGAACGGTCCCGGAGAAGAAAGACGAGAAGCACCAGGACACACATCCCCGTCAGAAGACCCAGAACTCGCCAGACTGCGACCCGACGCCTCTTCATCTTTTCCCCTCAAGAAGAATTGCCGTCGTCAAGACTGCGTGCAGACGGCAAAGGACTACAGGTCAAGCCCTTTGCCGTC
>Ga0315289_10005570_pt1 | contig 18591 bp, 17 predicted proteins | sample YL17G11_40_MG_FD_203452 | JGI IMG/M metagenome (GOLD analysis project Ga0315289, IMG submission 203452) | Sediment microbial communities from Yellowstone Lake, YNP, Wyoming, USA - YL17G11_40 | ecosystem: Environmental > Aquatic > Freshwater > Lake > Sediment | place: USA: Wyoming | collected...
TGCGCCATTTTATCTCTATGCTCTGGCTCTCCAAAGTGCGCGGGCTTAGAGTTAAGCGAAGTGGTATGCCTAGAAGGTCAGCATCGTTGAATTTAACTCCCGGAGATTCATCGCGGTCATCGAAGAGCACCTCCAATTTTTTTTTGGTTAAGTTTTGGTAAAGTTTTTCTGCAGCTTCAGCGACATCATGATTTTCCAGGCGCAGAGGGCAAAGGTAAATGTGATAGGGGGCAATAGCTGTTGGCCAAATAATGCCTTTATCGTCGTGATTCTGCTCTATTGCGGCTGCCAATAGTCTTCCCAGTCCTATGCCGTAGGTACCCATAATAATCGGTTGTGATACACCGTTTCGGTCGAGGAAAAAAGCCCCCAGTTTCTCGCTGAGGAAGGTGCCTAGTTTGAAGACATGACCTACCTCGATTCCATGACTGGATTGGAGTTTGCCATTGCATTTCAGGCAATCATCTCCAGGGTGAGCTATGGCAATATCAGCTATAAGGTCAATTTTGAAGTCACGAGGATAGTTCACGTTTTTAAGATGGGTGTCTGGCTTGTTGGCACCAGCAACGAAATTAGAGCCTAAGTTTATTGAGTCATCAGCTACGATTTTAATTCCTTTTATACCGATTGGCGAAGCTGAACCAGCTACTAACCCAGCTGCCTTCACTTCAGTTTCTGTAGCCAGGCGCAACTCTGAGCTTTTCAGTAAATTCTTGAGTTTTGTTTCGTTGATATCGAGGTCCCCCCTAATAACTACAAAGACAATCTCGGTATCTGACGAATAAAAGACAGCTTTTAGAGTTTGACTTGCCGGCACACCAGCGAAATTAGCTACCTCTTTGATGGTTTTGATGTTTGGGGTCGATAGTTCTTCTAGGGGGAGGGGGGTTTTTGTTCCCAGTTTGGGCTTGATGCTGCGGGCCTTTTCTATATTTGCGGCATAAGCACAGTTTGAGCAATAAATGATTTCATCTTCACCGGTTTCAGCGATGAGCATGAACTCGTGGGATTCTTTGCCACCTATGGCGCCGCTGTCAGCTTCTACTACCACTGCCGGTAAGCCGCAACGGGAGTAAACGTTCTTGTAAGCTTGTATCATTTCTTGGTAGCAGCGGTCTAAATCTGCCTCGTCGGTATGGAAACTGTAGAGGTCTTTCATGATGAACTCACGGACACGTAGCAGCCCGCCACGAGGTCTAGGTTCATCGCGGAACTTATTCTGGATTTGGTAAAGAAGAAGGGGTAAGTCGCGGTAGCTCTGTACACAACGTCGAACAAGCTCGGTGATAATCTCTTCGTGGGTAGGGCCTAATACCAACGTGTGTTCTCGTCGGTCGGTAACAGTGAACAATGTTTTGCCAAAAGAGGGATATCTTCCAGATTTTTCCCATAGTTCGAAGGGTTGAAGTGTAGGCAACATCAACTCTTGTCCGCCGGCTTTGTCCATTTCCTCCCTGATTATTTGTTCTATTTTCCGGAGCACGCGCCAACCTAAAGGTAGATAGGAATAGACACCAGCGGCTACCTGCTGAATCATTCCAGTTCTAAGTAGTAGCTGGTGGCTCAAAGTGTCGGCTTCTGATGGTATTTCTTTTAGCGTCTTGCCAAAAAGCTTGGAAAATCGCATATTTCTATCCTTTAAGCACGTTTTTCTCTTAAAAGGGGGACATTAGTGCTGTTTATTCTATACTAAAGGGCGGATATTTGTCAGTCAGAAGCAGATAATAACTGCTTACTCTGGTGTACCAGCGAACATAGCCAGCAATGAAATCAAAAGCCCATTTAGGATATCTCCCGGTGAATAGAATGGCCCACCAAGCGATAAAAACGACAATGCTGGCAGCTATACCAAGAGTCCAGAGAACGATCAAATGAGGTATAACCATAAGGCCCCGAAAGAAAGTAGTCAGCCGCGAAAGCTTCTCTTGATGGCTTACACTGACAGTTATCGGATATTCCACTTCATTCTCCTTCTTTTAATTTAGAAGACTTCTCACCTCTGCCATTAGTGCGCCAAGGAAGTCTTTTTCAGTGACAGTGCTCACTACCTTGCCTTTCCTGAAAATGGCACCTTTGCCTTTGCCACAGGCTATGCCAACATCAGCATCTTTTGCCTCACCCGGGCCATTAACAACACAACCCATGACGGCAACCTTGATAGGTTTGCTTATCTCTCTCAGGTTTTTGTCTACGGATTCAGCAAGGCTGATGATATCTATTTCAGCCCGCCCACAGGATGGGCAGCTTATTAAGGTAGGGCCATGTTGGCGCAGGTCAAGGCTTTTCAAAATTTCGTAGGCAGTATCTACTTCTTCGCATGGGTGGGCGCTAAGGGAGACACGGATGGTATCACCGATACCTTCGTGAAGTAGTATTCCTATGCCTACAGCACTGCGGACAGCACCAGCTCTGGGTAGTCCTGCCTCGGTTATGCCTAGATGCAAAGGGTAGGGTATTTTGGAGGCTATTGCTCTATAAGCCTCAATAGTTGTAGGCACGTCGAAGGCTTTAAGTGAAACTTTGACCAAATCAAAGTCCAGACTTTCCAGTAAGTCGATTTGTTCCAGCGCCGCGTTAACCATCTGCTCAGCTATAGAAATGCATGGCTTTGAAGCTGGTGGCAGGCTTCCGGCATTAACGCCGATGCGGATTGGTGTCTGTCTTTGCTTGGCTGTTTGAACTACTTTAGCGACTTGTTTTGGATTGCGGATATTGCCGGGGTTGAGGCGCAGGCCGTCGACGCCGGACCTTAAAGCCTCAATGGCAAGTCGATAGTCGAAATGAATATCGGCGATTATAGGAATGGAGATGTTCTTTTTAATGGTCGAAATGGCCTGTGCGGCTTCAAAGTCGGGTACAGCTACTCGAACTATCTCACAGCCACAATCTGTTAGTTCCTTAATTTGAGTTACGGTAGCTTGTATGTCTCTGGTATCGGTTTTGGTCATAGACTGAACTATAATAGGCGCATCGCCACCTATTATTGTTGTTCCGAATCTTAAAGGTTTGGATTGCCTGCGGATTATCAAGGTAACGCACTCTCTCCCTGAATAATGTTTGCAATATCATAGTAGCTTATTACCATAATTAAGAGTATTAGCAATACAAAACCAATTAGATGGACAAGCCCTTCTCTTTTTGGTGAAATCCTTTTTCCTCGTCGTACCCATTCTAAAGCTACAAAGATGAGTCTGCCCCCATCGAGGCCGGGGAAGGGGAGCAGGTTAATTATAGCCAAGTTTATGCTAATGAGGGCAGCAAATTCGAGTAGGGGACTTAGACCAGCTTTAGCCATCTCACCGGTCAACTCGGCAATACCTATCGGTCCGGTTAGCTGAGGTGGTGTTCCACTAATGAACCAGCCTACTACTTCATTTCGGAATAAGACAAGGATTTGCCAGCAATGAATTATACTTGAAGGCACTGCCTCCCAGATGGGATAAGATTCGCGGATTATGGTGCTGTCTACTCCGATAATAGCGATACCGGTAGCTCCCTGCCCTTTTGGTGGATTCCACCTTGGTTTCAGACTTACTTCATGTTGACCGAGTTCGCCTTTCTGAAGCTGGATATTTATTTCTGAGCCGAGATTAAGCTGGATGAAATAGCCGACATCGCCGCGGTTTCTAATTGTGTGGTCGTTTATTGCTAAGATTGTATCTCCCGGCTCAATCCCAGCAATCTGAGCTGGTGAGCCTGAGACTACTTCTTTCACCTGTACCTTCTCTAATACCATATCATGAGGAATCATAAAGCTTATTGAAAGTAATAATATCGGTAGTAGAATATTCATCAGCGAGCCAGCGCTAAGAACAAGGAATCGGATGGGTATGCTCTTGCTGGCCAGACTACCTGGTAGTGTTGGGTCTTCTTCTCCCAGCATTTTGGTAAAGCCACCGAGGGGTATGGCATTTAGTGAATACGTTGTCTCGCCCCGTTTGAAGCTGATAATTCTAGGTGGGAAACCGATGCCAAATTCCTCCACTTTTACTTTGGCAAGCTTAGCTGTGATGAAGTGTCCAAACTCATGGGCGAAGACAAGCAATATTAGTATGCCGATAAAACTGACAATTGTAAGTGCTATTGTTTCAAACATAGGTTTGCCTTTTCAGTAAGTTTAAGTGCGGTATCTCTTGCCCAGTCATCAGCAGTTAGAATGTCATCCAAAGTGGGGTTGGTTATACCCCGGTGTAAGCTGATGGTACTGGCTATTATCTCGGCGATGCCCGAGAAATTAATATGCTGTTTGAGAAAGAGTTCGACAGCTACCTCATCGGCAGCACAAAGCACAGCAGGATAGGTTCCTCCCTTTTTACCAGCGTCCAGTGCCAGTTGTAAGCACGGGAACATAGAATAGTTTATTGCTTCAAAGGTTAGTGAATTCAGTTGGACTAGGTCAATATTTGGTAACCTGGGATTGGTCAATCGCTTGGGATAGGATAAAGCGTATTGAATAGGGAAACGCATATCAGGGGCGCTGAGTTGGGCCTTTAGCGAGCCATCAGCAAATTCTACCATAGAATGAATAATACTTTGGGGATGAATTACGATTTCTATTTTGTTAAATGGTATAGAAAAAAGCCAGTGAGCTTCGATTGCCTCCATGCCTTTGTTCATTAGAGTTGCCGAGTCAATGGTCACTTTTCTGCCCATTTTCCATGTGGGATGTTGCAGAGCTTCCTCAACAGTGACTTTAGCTAACTGTGTTGATGAACGATGATAGAAAGGCCCCCCTGAAGCTGTCAGGATAAGTCGAGCCACTTTATCTTTCTCTCCATGGAGGCATTGCCATATAGCGCTATGTTCGCTATCAATAGGCAAAATTTGGGCTTGGTGGCGTTTGGCTTCTGACATAATTATTTCACCTGCCATGACTAGCACCTCTTTGTTGGCCAGAGCAATTTTTTTCCCAGACCTTATTGCCGCTAGTGTTGGAGCCAGCCCTGTTTTACCCGAAGTGGCTATTATAACGATGTCGACATCAGGATGGGTAGCTATCTCCTCCATCGATGAGAATTTTGTTTTATCGGGCAGGTTGAGCTTAAGCGATGAATATGCTAGTTTTGGCTGAAATTGGCTGATTTGTTTGGCAAGTAAGCTCGTATTTTTACCGCCAGCCAATCCTACTATCCTGAATTTGTCAGGGAAGTCTTTTATTATGTCCAGGGATTGTTGTCCTATTGAGCCTGTTGAGCCAATGACAGCTAGTTTTTTAATAGTGTTGCTCATAATGTAGCTAATACCACACAATAGTATACTATAACTCCGGTAAATATGAGACTGTCAATGCGGTCTATGATACCACCATGCCCCGGTATTAGCTTGCCTGCATCCTTGACACCTGTGTTGCGCTTAAGCAGTGATTCGGCCAAATCTCCGAGCTGAGCGAATAGGCTGATAATGCATCCTAAGAGGGCTATTTGCCAGTAGCTAAAGGGCAGCGGAAAGATTGTGCGGAGAATTAATGAAGCTATTATACTGGCTAACAGTCCACCTATGGCTCCTTCCCAGGTTTTACCTGGGCTTATGGATGGTGCTAGAGCGTGTTTACCCCAGGCCTTGCCGATGAAAAAAGCAGATGTATCGCTGGCAAATGTGGTGAACATAGCCCAGAAAACTAGCTCTTTGCCAGCCTCCAGGCTTCTGAGTTCAACCCAGTAGCTTAGCATCCAGCCGATATAAAGGATACCGGCAATTGTCCATGCCCAGTTAGTAAAAGCCTGTTCCCTCGGAGAACGAAACAACAGCCAGATTAGCGAGACGACTATTGCTGAAGTAATGAGAAAAGGTATTGTAGCAGCATATGGACAATGAGGGCTGAGGACTATAAGTAGTACCCAAGCCATGCCGAGATAAGTGATTGGCTGTAGCTTTAATTGCCCAGCCATTCGGTAGAACTCCCAACTGCCAAGCATAGCCATAACAGCTATCAGAAGGGTAAACCAAGGTTCGCCGAACCAGATTATGGCAATAAGTAGTGGTAAGCCAACAACAGCAGTGAGAATTCTATACCTGAGCATGTTTATTCTCAGACTCTGTGTGCTTTAGGTATCACTGGCTGTAGCGCGGAATGATAAATGTTGGCAGGGCTTTTCGGTGCTGGCATGATGTTTTGCGTGTAGATTTGTTCCTTGGAAAATGGGGGGCGTGCAGGTTTCGGAGTTCTTAGACCTCCATTATCTCCGTTTCCTTGACTTGTCCTATGTCATTGACTTTATCTATGAAACTATCAGTTAGCTTTTGAAGTTGTTCTGAGGCACGTGAGTATTTATCTTGGGAGATTTCTTTATTTTTCTCCGTCTGCCTCAATCTTTCTATACCTTCACGTCTTAGATTACGAATAGCAATTCTCCCCTCTTCTACTCTTTTGTGAACTACCCTGATTAACTCTCTACGTCGTTCTTCGGTGAGTGGCGGGATGGGTATACGTATCACATTGCTATCGCTCGTTGGGTTCAGGCCAAGGTCGGATGTAAGAATAGCTTTCTCGATACTGCGGGTTGAACTGCGGTCCCATGGTTGGATGAGTATCATTTTGGCTTCGGGGATTGATATAGAAGCTATCTGGTTGATTGGAGTGAGGACACCGTGATAATCAGCTTTGATATGTTCAACTAGGGCCGGTGATGCACGTCCTGTGCGAATAGCTGCTAGGTCTCGGGTCAAAGCATCGGCAGCTTTTTTCATTTTACCATCGATTTCAGTGAGTATTTGCTCAATCATTTCTCTTCCTCGTTAGTGACAAAGGTGCCGACATGTTCCCCATATATGGCACGCTCCATACTTTGTTTTCCTTGGAGGTCGAAGATTATTATAGGAAGTTTATTATCCTGACATAGAGAAAAAGCGGTGCTATCCATTACCTGGAGGTGTAAGTTTAGAGCATCTCTGTGGGATAAACGGTCAAACTTCTTCGCCTGTGGATTGGTGAGAGGGTCAGAATCGTACACACCATCGACTTTATTTTTAGCTACAAGAAGGACTTCGGCTGCGATTTCAATGGCCCGTAGTGCTGCAGCGGTATCGGTAGTCATATAAGGGTTTCCTGTACCGCCGGCAAAAATAACGACTCTTTTCTTCTCCAGGTGTCGGATAGCTCGACGACGTATATATGGCTCGGCTACGGCAAGCATGGTAATAGCTGACTGAGTTCTAGTAGTGACTCCTTCGCTTTCTAGCGAATCCTGAAGGACCAGAGCATTAATTACCGTAGCTAACATCCCTGCATAGTCAGCTGTGGCTCGATCCATCCCCTTAGCTTCGCTACCAGTGCCTCGCCAGAAGTTGCCTCCTCCAACGACTATAGCAACCTCAACGCCTTGCTTGATTATTTGCTTTATTTGCTGGGCTACATGTGTCAGGACTGAACGGTCGACACCAAACGTTTTCTTACCCATGAGTGCTTCGCCACTTAGCTTGAGTAAGACCCGCTTATATTTGGGCTTTTTTGTTGCCACTTCTAGTAACCTAATTCGAATCTGATGAATCTACGTATTTTGATATTCTCTTTAACCTTGGCTATCGTCTCAGTGATGATTTCCTGGACGGTCTTGTTGGGGTCTTTGATAAAGGGCTGGAGCAAGAGGCAAGCTATTTTAGGGTCTGTGTCTGTTTCTTGTGGTATGTCTTCTGGAGAAATGAATTGTGGGGACATAGCGGCTATTTGCAGGGCTAGGTTATGTGCTAATTCTTTAAATTCGTCGGTACGGGCGACAAAGTCGGTCTCACAGTTGACTTCAACTAATGCTGCAATCTGGCCTCCTTGGTGGACATAAGCCTCGATTATTCCTTGGTCTGCGGCGCGATCAGCTTTTTTGTGAGCCAAAGCCAGTCCGCGCTGGTTGAGAATCTCGATTGCCTTTTCAAAGCTTCCTTCTGCTTCGAGGAGAGCCTTTTTGCAGTCTATAACGCCAGCACCGGTTTTTCCCCTAAGCTCCTTTATTATTGCTGTAGTTGAAACCTGCAATTATACCTCCTTGCTGTGTAAAGTATGGCATTGCTGCCTCACTATTCGCCTTCATCAGGTGCAAAAATATGGGATTCCAGTAGCTGGGTGGGTTCTGTCCCTGCTGGAGCTGGTTCAACAGTTCCTATTTCGCCAGTCTCCTTAAGCATCTTGCCTTCGAAGACTGCATCAGCCATTTTACTGCATATGAGTTTGATTGCCTTTATAGCATCATCATTAGCCGGAATAAGGTAGTCGATACCTGTTGGATCGCAGTTGGTGTCTACAACAGCTACTATTGGTATACCAACCTTTTTTGCTTCAGCCAGAGCTATTTTCTCTTTGGTTGGGTCGACAATGAATAAGGCTCCAGGGATGGTAGTCATTTCCTTAAAGCCACCCAGTAGTTTATTGAGTCGTGCTATTTCCTTTTCGACCTTCATTTTTTCCTTCTTGGAGAAGTGATCTAATTCGCCTTTATCCCTTCTATCCTCGAGACGAACAAGGTAATCTATCCTGGCTTGAATAGTGGCGAAATTGGTTAACATTCCACCCAGCCATCTTTGGTTGACATAATACATGCCACATCGTTTTGCTTCTTCTTCTATGATTTCCTGGGCTTGCTTCTTGGTGCCGACGAAGAGAACGCTTTGCCCGTTGCTGACCAATTCTCTAACGTAAGTGCAGGCTCTATCCAGCATAGTTACAGTTTGTTCTAAGTCGATGATATGAATGCCGTTGCGTTGGGTGAAAATGTAGCTTTTCATGGATGGGTGCCAGTGGCCCGTTAAGTGCCCAAAATGAGCTCCGGCTTCCAGGAGCTGTTTAACTGAAATAGACTCCGGCAAGTTCTGACCTCCTAATTATATTGAACCCATGAAAAACTTAGTTTTTCAGGGGTTACTAATAACATTCCTTAACTAAAGTTGCTCATCAGTATAGCATAAGGTGATTGGTAAGGCAATTGAGTGAGAGAGGATAATCACTTATCGTTTGCCGCTATCGATGGTCTTAAGCAGGATGTGATTTCTACTCGGGTTCTTGGTATCTACTGAGAACCCGCTAAAATTAAATCCATAGATAATACAAAAACGTAGCCCCTCCAGATAGGAGAGGCTACAGAAAATGCTATTTGCACTAAATGCGCTTAGATTAGCCCAATTTCTTTGGCTACCAGCTCTCTGTGGAAATCAGTGCCACCAAAAGCAGTGTCTGCGGCCTTAGACCTTCGGTAGTAAAGCTGTATATCGTGGTCATAGCTGGTGCCGATAGCACCGTGCAATCTTACTGCCCATTTACTTACATTCTTATAGACCTCGTTGACATATGCCTTTGCCAAAGAGGCTTCTTTGGCACAGGATTGACCTTCTGATTCCATCCATGCCACTTTATAGACTAAATAACGGCTGGTTTGCATTGAGGTCCACATGTCGGCCATTATATGCTGAAGTGCCTGGAAGGCTCCGATAGGTCTATCATACTGGACCCTTTCTTTGGAGTACGCTACAGTCATTTCTATGCAAGTCTGCATTGCACCGATGGACTCTGCGCACTTAGCGATAGCTCCTTTACGTAACATCATTTCTACAATCGGCCATCCTTCGTCTCTCTTGCCCAAGATGTTCTTCTTGGGTACAGTAACATTATCAAAGCGTACCTCGCATAATTTATCTGCGGCTATAGTGGGTATTATTTCACAGTGTATTCCCGGGGTCTTAGAGTCAACTAGAAAAAGGGTAATTCCTTTCTCAGGAGAAGCGCTGTCTTTGGTTCGAGTGACACAGACGATGTAATTGGCAACATGGGCCATTTCAGCGAAGAGCTTTGTGCCATTTATTATGAACTCATCACCTTTGGGTGTTGCTTTAATGGCAATTCCAGAAGCATTGAATGTGCCTTCAGCTTCGAGAAGAGCCGTCGTAATAATTACCTCTCCACGAGCTATTTTTGGCAGTAACTCTTCCTTTTGTTCCTCAGTCCCGGCTTCTAGGATGGGGAAGGTGCTGATTGCAGTAGAGATTAGCGGCCCAGGAAGGATATTTCTACCCGTCTCCTCCAAGAGGACTGTAAGGTCCTGGAAGGTGTAACCCATACCTTCATATTTTTCAGGGATAACCAATCCCATCCACTCGAGTTCAGCCATTTTTTTCCAAAGCTCGGGGGAATATCCCTTCTCACTCTTTTCTAGTTCTCTCACCAGAGTCTTAGGGCATTCCGTGGCAAGGAAGTCTCGTGCCATTTTCTTCAAAATCTCTTGCGCTTCGGTAAATCTGAGGTCCATGGTTCCTCCTATCGGAATTTAATTTATTTCATCCTGGGCAAGCCCAGACCATACCAGGCGATGATATTCCTTTGTATCTCATTTGTCCCCATGGAGATGGTAGTTACGAAGCACTCTTGAAACGCCTGTTCCCATGCTCCGTGCACGGGAGCCCATCTGGAGGTTTTGACCTGGCCGTATGGACCTGCGATGTCAGTTGCCAAAAAGGCAAAACGCTCGCCTAACTCGCTGTAGAATATCTTTGCTGCTGATGAGTCCATCAAAGCCATCTCGTTCCTGTTTTGCAAGTCAGCTATTCGATATGCGATAGAACGAGCTGCTTCCAGCTCACAGGCTAGCTGTGCCACTCGGTTACGTATTATTGGGTCTCTCGCTAAAGGTTGACCGTTACGTTCGGTTTCATTGCAATATTTTACTAGGTCTTCCAGTTCGTGGAACATATTCATGATTTCGACCATTCCCGACCTCTCGAAACCAGCGAGAAGATTGACCACTGCCCAGCCTTCGTTTTCCTGGCCGACGATATTCTTAGCCGGCACATGAACATCGTCAAAATAAACCTCACAAAATGGGGCGCTGCCATCCATGTAAGGAATGGGTCTTACTGTTATTCCGGGCGTTTTCATATCGAGCAGAAGAAAGGAAAGGTTATGGTGTTTTCGAGCAGCTGGGTCGGTCTTGAATACTCCAAAGCCCCAGTCAGCCCGCTGAGCCCCTGTATTCCAAATCTTCTGACCGTTTATAACATATTCATCACCCTTTTTTATCGCGGTGGTGGTTAGAGTTGCCAAGTCTGAGCCTGCATTAGGCTCGCTCCATAGCTCGCACCACATGACTTCTCCTCTTGCAATTGGCGGCAGAAATTCTTTCTTTATTGTGTCGCTTGCAGCCTGTAAAAGTGTAGGTGCAAGCATTTGCGGTCCAAATATATCAAACCCAGGAACCCTGTGGTATCCTCGTGCCTCTGCGAAGAGGACTTGGTCCATCATGGTTCCTGTGCCGCCGTATTCAGGTGGCCAAGCTAAGGCAAGCCATCCCCTTTTACCGAATTCCTTGGCACAGTAGAGATGAAATTCCCAACATTCATCAATCGAATAAGTAGCCTCAAATCCTACAAAACTTGGTGGTCTTTTTTTCTCAAGCTCGTTACAGACCTCGAAGAACTCCTTTCTGTGTGCCTTCTGCTCCTTAGTTAGCTCAAAATCCATCTGTACCCCCTTAAAACCTTAAATTCCTGTGACAGTGCCAATGACAAAAGCTATCGTGAAGTAATCCGGCACTGGTCAAGTTTCACGCGTGGAGTTGTACCAATCTGTTTTGATAAAAACCATCGTAGGCTGAATCCCATCTTTACGCCCGCTTATTATAAACAGAATTCAGAATTTGTAAAGTCTCGAATATGTTTGCCAGTCTAAGTTAAACGGTGCTGGATATCTTCAATTTGGTAATGCAGGATGCCGGCTGGTGCCTTAACCTCAACATTTTGCCCTTTCATCTGTCCTAACAATGCTTGCCCCATGGGGGAGGCAACGGAGATCTTGCTTTCTATAGGGTTAGCTTCACTGGCATCAACTAACGTGTAGCTTGCTTGTTCGCCTGAAGCTAGATCTCGGAGCACTACTGTATCACCAAAAGTTATTTCTCGGCCGCTAGTCTGTTGTTCATCCACTAATGTTGCCATTTTTAAAGTTGATTCAAGTTTTCTAATGTGTGCTTCCACCTGGCCTTGGTGCTCCCTGGCTGCCTCTAGAGGCGCATTCTCGCGAAAATCCTTGTCAGCTGCTGCCTTCTGGAGTTCTTCAGCTATGCTAGGCCGCGCGTTTTTGAGGGTTGCAAGTTTGGCTTTTAAATCCGCATAACCTTGGCTGGTCAGTAATACCTTTTTGTGCGAATGTCGCTTTAAAAGTGAGGCTGATTTTGGTGGAGTCTTCTTGCTCTTGAGGTGGACAGCCAAGTTTGCCCTTGTCAAGCCCTGCTTGTGAGCATAAACAAGGAAGGTTTTGATTATCCCTAGCTTTTCAGCTACTTCAGTGGTTGAGGAAGTGATCTGTTCAGCATAATTTGCGACTTCGGGGATGGCAAGCCCGGCTAGCGGGCGTTTTTCTCCGTACCAACGTACAAATTTATATACTTCTTGCTGGGCTCTTAGCCTTTCCTCTGAGGGCAATGTCAGTAGAAACTGAGTGGCAATCTGTCCCAAACTATAATTAGGTGGTGCCGAATCAGGCACGTTTTTTGAGGCCATTCCTTTGCTCTAAGTCCGACTAATAATAGAACAGAGGGCGAGCTATGTCAAATATTGCTGAGATTGGAACTGCTGCCTATTTGCCTCTTATGTTACAGCGTAGCCGATAAGCTTATAGGCTAATTTGGCTGCTAGGAAAGCGCAAGAAGCAGGACCTTCCTTAGGGCACAGTTCTACCAGATCAAAACCAATAACGCGTTTATGCAAGGTTACTGTTCTTAATAAATTCAGAACTTCATGCCATTGCAGGCCACCTGGTTCGGGGGTGCCTACTGCTGGCACAATCGAAGGGTCAAAGACGTCCAGATCAATAGATATATAAACATTGTTACGCAGTGAAGCTGTTATTTCCTCCGGCGAAGCTAAATCTGAGCCAGGTATTGCAGAGAAAAGATGCATGTTGTTTTGAGTCAGAAACTTCTGTTCCTCCCAGCTTAGGCTACGTATTCCAACTTGTACAATAGGGCAAAGCTCAAGAATGCGACGCATTACACAGGCATGACTATATTTAGTTCCTAAATATTCGTCGCGTAGGTCGGCATGTGCGTCTAGTTGTAACACGCAAATATCTTGATTTTTTTCTTTTAGGGCTTGAACCATTCCTAGACTAAGAGAGTGTTCCCCTCCGAACATAACCAAGAATTTCGCTTGTTTAGTTAGTTCTGTGGCTATGCGGTAAACTCTATCAATCATCCCCTCCGGGCTGCTCAATAAAGGTTGGACTTTAGGTAGAGTATGAATTCCAACCTTATATATCTCTCTCTTGAGCTCAATGTCATAAAATTCTAAATATTGTGAAGCATCAATGATGGCTTGCGGTCCTTCGCGGGTACCGCTGTGCCACTCGGTAGTACTATCGTAAGGCACTGGCAAAATCACCACTTTAGCGGTTGGTAAGTCGGCGTATGGGGACATCAGGCCGGCGAAGTTTTGTAAAGGGGAAAGCAGGTCTTCTACGTTTTGCATGTCTCAAACTGAGTGTAACTGGGGTATGTCGGCAGCTTCGGTAAGGTCTGCCATCTTCCAATCCCGATTGATCAGGCGACTTGACAATTTAGTTAATTGAAATTTATCTTTTAAGTCTTTAATAACCTGCTCGGCATTGAAATCCTTGCAGGAGAAGACGTCAATATTGATATAACGCCGTTCGACGAAGGTGTGAATGCTGATATGGCTCTCGGCGATAAAAACAAATCCAGAGATTCCCCAGTCTTCAGGTCTAGAGCCGATGTACCTGAAAACTAGGGGAGAAGAAATCTTGGTCATTCCAATCTGTGCAGGATAGGAATCTAGCAGTTGATAGAGAAATTGCTCATCCTGCATAACTTTTGGATTGTCCCCGTAGCCATCAATAATCAGGTGCATGGTTCCCCCTAAAGCAAGATTCTTCTTAGCTCGAAAAGTGCCGATGTGACCGCTCTTTGCTTTACTTGTAATCGGTTGCCGGGATAGTTTCTGGCAAGACTTTGTCTGCGCTGTCCATCGTTGAGACCGACAAAGATGGTACCCGCTGGTTTACCCTCAATTTCTATGGGCCCCATAACTCCAGTGAGACCAACGCCGATAGATGTTCCCAGCTTTTCTCTGGTTATTGTTGCCATAGTCTCAGCTGCTTCGGCGCTAATGGTTCCATATCGAGATATAAGCTGCGGGTCGAAGCCAAAAGCTGTCCTGGCCTCATCAGTGTAGGCAACTAGGCCTCCCCTAAAGTATTTCGAGCTTCCTGGAATATTTGTGATTACACTAGCTAGAAAACCACCGGTGTAAGACTCCATGGTGGCCAGAGTCAGTTCTTTTGCTGTGAGCAAGCTTCCAACAATGCTCTCGAGACTATCAGAATTCACCCCCCAGATATAGTCATTAAAAATCGCCCTAATTTCAGCTTCACGTTTGGCAATAAGTTCTTTCGCTTTATTTTCAGTATCTGTCTTGGCTGTGATACGCAGGTAAATGCCATCAATTTTAGCGTATGTGGCCAAAGTCGGATTTGTAGCGGAAAGAAAAGGACCTGCTCGTTCGTCCACCTCGGCTTCGGTTAGGCCGAAAATCTTTAGTGTTTTGGAGACAATCACAGCGCTAGCCACTTTTTGTTTTAATTTGGGCAAAATTTCTTTTGTCCACATTCGCTGCATTTCGCGTGGTGGGCCAGGCATAGTTATAAGTGTTCGATTATCACGTTCTACCCACCAACCTGGCGCGGTGCCTTGAGGATTCTGGATAATTTTTGCCGAGGGAATTACTGCCGCTTGCTTTATATTGCTTGGCGGCATTTCTATCTTGTAATATCTGAATAACTCCTCGAATTTCTGGACTAGAGTGCTATCAATCGTAAGCTTCTCACCGAGGAACTCCGCTATAGCTTCGCGAGTTATATCATCTTGAGTAGGACCTAAACCACCAGTAGTGATAATGATGTCAGACCTTTGCCAGGCTTGTTTCAGGGTCTCAATTAGCCTGTGCTGGTTGTCACCGACTGTGGATATGAAGTTAAGGTCGAGGCCGAGCAAAGGTAGTTGGCTGGCAAGATAAGCGGAGTTTGTGTTAGTTATCTCCCCTAAAAGGAGTTCGGTACCAATAGAAATTATTTCCGTCTTCATCTTGAGCCATACTCATGAAGTCAACATTTGATTGCCGAGATTCCCAGGTATTTCTCTACCAGTGCCATGGCACAAAATTTGCCGCACATACTACAAGTTTGCCCGGTAGTGGTATATTTATTGTGAACTAGCCGGACCTTTTCGGGGTCTAAAGACAACTCAGCCTGTGATTCCCAATCAAGGTTCTTTCTAGCAATAGACATTTTCCTGTCCCACTCGCTTGCTCTTTTCGTGCCTCTAACAATGTCAGCAGCATGGGCGGCAATACGCGAAGCTATAACACCTATTTTTACATCTTCAATGTCTGGTAGCGAAAGATGTTCTGAAGGTGTAACATAACATAGAAAGTCAGCCCCTGAGGCGGCAGCAATAGCGCCGCCGATAGCGGCGGTGATATGGTCATATCCGGCGGCAATGTCAGTTACCAGAGGGCCAAGGACATAAAATGGAGCTCCGTGGCAGAGGTTTTTTTCTAATTGAACGTTGGTAGCAATTTGATCCAGCGGTAGATGCCCTGGTCCCTCTACCATTGTTTGTACGCCAGCTTCTCTAGCTCGTTCCACCAGTTCACCGAGGGTAATCAGTTCCTCAACTTGAGCTCGGTCAGTTGCATCAGCTATGCTGCCTGGGCGCATGCCGTCTCCCAGGCTTAAAGTTACGTCAAATTTACGGGCTATATCTAATAAGCGGTCAAAGTATTCGTACAGCGGGTTTTCACGGTCGTTGTGTAACATCCAACCGATAAGGAATGCGCCTCCTCGGGAAACGACATCGGTCAGTCTACGCTGGTGTTTTAGCCGTGCTATAGCTGCTTGAGTAACGCCGCAATGAACAGTTATAAAATCTACGCCATCTTTAGCTTGCTGCTCAATAACAGCGAAGAGTTCATCCGTAGGCATGTTTACTATTGCACCGTGCCGTTCAATAGCTTCAATTCCTGCCTGATATATAGGCACAGTGCCTATAGGTAAATTGCTAGCAGCGATGATAGCTTGACGGATGGCTGGGATGTCACCACCGGTACTCAAATCCATAACCGTATCAGTGCCAAATTGGGCGGCAATTCGCAATTTCTCCAATTCACCGTCGAGATTGCCGTAATCCGATGAAGTGCCGATATTAGCATTGACTTTGACAGTGAGTCCCTTGCCAATGCCGCAGGGAGCCAGATTGGCGTGATTAACATTGTACGGAATTACGATTTTGCCTTCAGCTGTATATTGCTGTATGACATCTTGGCTCATGTCTTCCTGTTGAGCTACTTGCTTTATTTGGGGTGATATTACACCCTGTTTTGCTAACTCTAACTGGGTCATTCTATCTCCTAAAGAAAAGACCAAGAGCTTTAGTAACCACTACTAAACCCTTGGTCGAATTTACCGCTTCCCTACGCTTGCATTACCAAGGTCAGGTTCTGACGGTTCTCTGCAATAGCAGAGTCTCAGCCTGGATTGTTTCCTCCGGGCACCCCCAGCGGTTAACTAAAACCTCTATTAAATATAACATATAATAACACCAATAAACAAGCAAGGCTTGATTGAACCTGTTACTCATTATCTTATTGTCTTATGCTTTCGCCAGGCTAGCATTCCTGCTGCCAATATTGCGGCAATGAGAAGTATCGGAATAGTTATTGACAGAATGAGGGCTTGATTCGACATAAGAATTAAGTCAAATTTCCGAACATCCGACCATTGACTTTCATTGCCGATGTCATCCACAGCTTTCACTCTCCAGCTGTATAGGCCCTTGGTCGAGATGTCATTTTGGGACAAGGTATATTCTGAGTCGAGCAAATTTTCCTTCAGTAAAACCTGTGATGAAAAGTCGTCACCGCGGGAAATCTGTAAGGTATAGCTTGCTTTGCCTGCAGCATTAACATCCGACCAATCAAAAGTGGATATAGGTGAGCCAAAACCCTGTTGTCTATAATCTTTGAACGTAATAATTCCGATCAGGCTTTTAGCGGGTCCGAGAAATACATCCCCAACTGAGTTAAAGATTTCCAGCTTAGCTCCTTGCTGGGGAGATAATAGTGTTGGTGTGAGGGGTGCGATTTTCTCTGTAATAAACATAGCCTCAGCCGAATTACCAGCGCTTCCCGTGGCTTGGACTTTGTTGTTTTTAACTCTACTCTGAGGAACCTCAAAAGCGGCACTAAAGCTACCCGTATTGTCGGCGATTGCTTTTGCATCGATAGTCATCCCCTCGAAGTTTAAGGTCATTGTTTCACCATTAGCGAAGCCGGCCCCATTAATAGTTACCTTGGTTCCCTTGTTCCCTGAAGTCGGCTGCAGCCCAATGTGTGGAACTACGTTGAAGTCGGTATCAGGAACAATTCCTTTCGGTGTAAAACTACTGCCGTAGACACCTATTGTGTGATAGCCTTTAGTGCAAGGCGGGATATTTAATGTAGTACTCCAGCTACCATCCGTCCCCCCTACTAAATTGCACAGGATTATTTCACCATCCCAAGTTATGGTGATACCGTCTTCACCAGTCCGAAAGCCAAATCCATCGATTGTAATTTCTGTGCCCACTGGCCCTGAGGTTGGCTCTACCCTTGCAAACGGAGCCACGATAAATCGGTGTTCACCGATTTCTGACGCATCAGTCGAATTGCTGAAAGCGCCGATAAAATGTTCACCCCTCTTCGTCTCCGGAATATCAAAATTGATGCTCCATGTACCGAGATTATTGGCAGTGGCAGAAGTCGGTAAGGCAGTACCGTCCCATGTTACTCTAATGTCATTTTCAAAAGCAGCGAAGCCGTTTCCTATAACCGTAACCCTTGCATATGTTCGGCCAACGCGTGGGGAGGTTGTTATCCCTGGGAATACGGTGAATGTAGTTGATGCTGTGCTGGCAGTCCAATTGCTGTCATCTGTAATTTTAATGATATGGTCGCCCTTGGAGGCAGGCGGGACTTTCAAATCGCACGTTAGCTCGCCTGTTTCAGATATAGGTATCTCGCTAAGCGCAATCTGGTCATCCCAATGGATGGTAGCTAAGCGGCCAGAGAAGCCATTCCCACTTATCTGTATAGATGTGCCAACTGTACCGGAAGCAGGAACTACACTTATGTTGACAGCATAAACGGGAGCAGGAGACACTAGAAGTATCAGTGGAAGGGTGACAGCTAAAGCTAGTAATACAGATAGAACTTTGGAATGCATTAATTCTGCCTTTTCTGAAGATTTTATCGCTGGAAGCATAGTTTATATTGCCCTGGAGAAAAAATCAAATCTAACCTTGAAAGGTGGCATCTAATTGTTGGCTTGTCCAAATATGCGAAGTAACTGGCTTGACATGGTGAACATCATGTTGATAGACTTTTGCAGGCGTGGATTGTTTCGGCTGAGGTACCTCATTAGCGCGGCCCCGTGGTGTAGCGGACTAACATGCCACCCTGTCACGGTGGAGATCGTGGGTTCGAATCCCATCGGGGTCGCCATTTATCGTTGAGCAGTTTCGGATACAGACTTCTATACCGCCACCGCCAGTGGAGAGAAATATTTTTAGA
>Ga0315289_10005571_pt1 | contig 18590 bp, 18 predicted proteins | sample YL17G11_40_MG_FD_203452 | JGI IMG/M metagenome (GOLD analysis project Ga0315289, IMG submission 203452) | Sediment microbial communities from Yellowstone Lake, YNP, Wyoming, USA - YL17G11_40 | ecosystem: Environmental > Aquatic > Freshwater > Lake > Sediment | place: USA: Wyoming | collected...
CCCATCGGCAGGCCCGCCGGGATCGCCATGCGGGTAGTAGGTCATAGCAGCACCGCTGTATTCCCAGCCTATCTCCGGTGGTCCGTCCGGCAACCTGAACGCACCCAGATACACCAGGTCAGCCGGTTGGATGAGCTCTGCTGGAGTGCGTACGCCACCCGGGGCACGCGATGTGGCGGAGGGCAGCGCCGCGGCCGGAGGCGGCCCGGTCGTCTCGCGGGGCGAAGGGGTTTCGGCGGTCGGCGCCGTCACGGTCGGCGCTGGTGCCGAGGGCTCCGACGGGTTGCAGGCCAGGGTGGCCAGCACAATGGGTATTAGGAGAAAGGTAAGCCTTCGGTTCATGCCAGGTTCTCCACGTGGCGAGTGCAAGCCTCCTGTGGCCGGGGGCAGGGAACCAGGCCAGGGTCCCCGCCCCCAGCTATGACGCCTCGGAGGTTCTAGGGCGGCGGCGGGAAGGTCCCAGAGTAGCCGTTGTTATTTGGAGTGGGATCGCTGAAAGACGGCTGAACGGTACACGTTACCTCGTACCAGGCCTGAGTGATATCGACGGAGATGCTCGAGCCGAAGTCGGCGGTCTGCCCAGGGCTGAGGCTGACGATGATCGGGAAGCCGGCCCCGTGCCCGCCGGGGATGCCGCCGCCGTAGGGATGCACGGTCACCGAGCACGAGAGTTGAACGCTGGCATTCGTCAAACTGTCTGGGCCGTTGTTGGTGATCCTGGCGCGTATCTCCCCCTGGGGGAAGTTCACCTGGAAGAGGTCGCTGACAGCCAGGTCGGTCATCGGAAAGGTTCGTGAGTGGCTGTTGTTGCCTGGGTTGGGATCATTGAAGGGCGGCTGTACGGTGCACGACACATCGTACCAGGCCTGGCTGGTATCGACAAAGATACCCGTTCCGAAGTCGGCTGTCTGACCGGGGTTGAGGGTGATCGTGACGGGGAAGCCGGCCCCGTGCCCGCCGGGGATGCCGCCGCCGTAAGGATGCACGCCCACCGTGCACGACAGTTGAACGTTGACATTGGTCAGGCTGCCTGGGCCGTTGTTGGTGATCCTGGCGCGCACCTCACCCGCGGGCGAGGCCGTTGCGAAAAGGTGGGTTACCGCCAGGTCGGCCGTCAACGACGGTGCTGGAGTCGAGGTCGCCGTGGCGGCGGCGGTGGCCGTGGCCGTCGGTGTCGGGGTGGCCGTCGGAGTGGGGGTAGCGGTGAGCGCCGGCGTGCTTCCGGGGGCCTCCGTCATGCATAGCCACACCGCGTCCATGAAGTCCACTGTCAGCAGGTCGCTGGCCGCCGGAGGGGCGGCCGGGGAGTAACCTTCCCAGGTTCTCAGGGCGGAGTCGTAGCGCCACATGGCCTCGAGTGCCCCGGCGGGGGTCACCGCCTGCACCACGGTGTCGCTGGCCGTCCCGTCGGGAAAGGTGAGGGAGATATTGTTGCAGCCTTCGTTGAGCTGCTCTGTGCCGCCTGGGGCTGGCAGGGCGATGCTCGCCACGGGCTGGGCGCCGACCGACGGCCCGTTGGCCGCCAGCACCACCATCAGCGCAAGCGCTACCGCTGCGATACCGAGCCGTTTCATGCTGCACCTCCTTGAGACACAAGACAGGCCGGCCACACCCCTGACGGGCAGCACCGGGTGGGTCTGGCCCTGGTATCTCAGGAGCTAAAGGCTGGGCCAATCCCGGCGCGGCACCAGACGCGAGTGACCGGGCCCGCGGCTAGCCCAATCATACCCCATCGTGAACGCGCAGGCACGGAGGTGCGGGCCAAGCCGGGTCCACCTAGACAGGGGGGCGGTTCCGGACGTATGAGTAGGCGTTGATTGTCTGCGGGTCGCCCGGCTCGCCGACCAGCGGATCCGGCGACAGGAACCGGCCGGTGAAGGCGCTGTAGAAGCGGGTGCCGCCCCTTCGGCGCTGCTCAGGACAAGAGTTGTACAGGCCCAGCACGCCCGTCGCCTCCGGCTCCCGCCTGCCTGTCCGGCAGGCAGGCGGCCAGCCCCCCGCGGCGGGCTGGCCGGTGAAGGCCCGAGCCACATGCTGTACAGCGCGGCCTACTTCCGCCTCTGCTCCAGAATCTTGTTCCCGATCCAGAAGCCAAGCAGCAGCGCACCAATGCAATACGCCGCGAGGAGTACTGCGACCCAGATCGGGTACCATCCCAGCGCTAACGAAGGCGTCAGCATCATGGCCAACACAAGGACGGCATAACTGAGTCTGTCTCTCATAGTCATAGGTGAGACCTATCGCGTGATGCGCTGCTGGCCTGTGAACAGCTTGTCGGTCAGCATCTGCCCGCTCGCAGACCTCTCGGCGCCGTAGGGGTAGTACTTCATCGTGCCCTCGACGCCGCCCCCGCCGTTCGTGACGACGGTCGAGCTGCCCACGTGGTCGGCCAGGATGTGGTGTACCCCCGAGCTGTCCCGCATCGCAATGCGGCGCCCCAGGGCGGAGTAGTACTTGACGTAGGACCCGTCGGAGCGCTTCTCGTAGAGGCCGCCTATGTAGACGGTCCAGGCGCGCCCGGGCGGCGGGACAGGGGCAGCGCTACTGCCGCACCACCTTCTGCAATCTCAAGTGTCCCCTATGTAGGCTCTGTGTTCCAGCCACGCCAGCTCCGTGTCCTTCAAGTATCGGACCTGCCACGCTTCCCACGCTTCATTCCAGAACCTGAAGCCCTTGATAGCGTCATAGAATGCTTTGGCATTCTCCTCATTAGGTTCCTCCAGAAGGCCGTCGATCAGCTCCATGAGGTCGTCCGGCTTCTCAGGGGCCCTCTCCAGCTCCGTCATCAAGAGCTTGTGATACGGATACAGGATCTCGTTGTGTGCGAGGATCAGCCTCCCGCCATAGAGGACTACCTGTGAAGCCGCGTGCGTCAGCAGGTATTTGTCGTTCCGTCTCAGGGCTTCCCCAAAGTACCAATAGGCGCATTCAAACTGGGCATAGAAAGCCTGGATCTTCTCCCGCTTTTCGTGTGCCTGGTATGCCGGTATCTTCCTTACCAGGTCCTCGAGCCCATCGATCTTCGAATGGACGACGAATGCCCCCTTGAACGCGGCCCTGGTTACCTCGTTCCCCCGTTCAGCCGCCGCCTCTACGTACTTGAGATCGACGATCTTCCCGTCTACATATCCTCCGGGATAGTTGCAGAACTCTGGCGTGATGTAGAACAGCTCATTCCGATCCCATTTCTGTTTGTACAGCTCGTCAGTCACCACGAGAATGACATCGACGTCCGAATCCTCTCTTTCCAGGCCCTTGGCGATCGATCCTCCGACAATCACGGCCAGGTAACCTTCCTCTTTGGAGAAATGGTCTGCCAGCTTCCGTATGGCCTTCTCATGATGGGGTCTCATTGCTCGCCTTCACTGTGTTGTGTGATCCGAATTTCTTGCGTCCGCCTGCGACCCCACGGCATCGCCCCTGCCGATTGCTGGAGCGCCACCGATGGTCCTGCCTGTCATGACCCGGCCGGACCGTGAGGTACAAGAGGAAGGCCGCCCGCCTGGACGGCCCCCTCGACCACCAGCGGGTTTCACCCCGTCCGGTAGCTCATTCAACCCTAGCGACACGGTCCCGTCAGTGTCAAGCGCCGCTGTCTGGCCAGTCACTGCTCATGCCAACACCCAGCGGCGCGCCCGCACCGCGATGGGGTGGAGCAGGTCAAGCCAGGCCTGGCCGCTATCATGACGTGATGATGTACCCAGGCAAACACGCTGGTCGGGAGGCGCCACCCTGGACAGGAAGGGCTTGCCTCGGGTCACGGTCAGCACGGGCTAGCGGACACTGCTCGAAGCGATCCGCCCCCATGTGACGAGTGGGTTGCCCCAAAGACCGCGCCGGCTCTACCGAACAAGCGGCATCAGCCCAGAGGCCGCTCGCGATAAGTGGTGAGGCTCAAGCCGTGAGGACTTGTGGCGCCGACGCGCCTGGAACGGATAGCGGACCGCTCGGTCCGGCTGTGGCCGACGGCGCCACTGACATTACCAGCGCCCCAGGAGCAGGAGCCATCGGAGGCCAGAGATGGGCGCTGCTTGTCATGCTCCCTGCTTGGGAGCCCTGGATGCTGCCTTGCGTTCCCGCGGGTCTAAGCGGCCAGCGGGCATCACTCCTCTTCGTCGGCGTAAATGGGCTCGCCCATGCCCTTGCAGCCGATGACCTTGCCCGGCGTAGACTCGAAACTGACCGGATCGCCGAACGGGATCCACTTGCCGTTCTCCATCCTGATGTAGAATTCCATCTCCATGGGACGGTGGTCAGTGGGGCTCATGTTCACGGGCACCATGCATGCGGTGCAACACCAGTCGCGGATGGACTCGAGGCCATCAACCAAGGCCTCCCGGGTCAGGTCGGGGCCCGCGTTCTCCAGCCCCTTCACCATGATCTCAGCCATGGCCTGCCCGTAGAGGGTGTAGTTGGCCGGCGGCACACCCTGGCCGAAGTCCTTCATAATCTGGAGGTGTAGCTGGACCCCAGGGTCATCCGTTTGGTAGACCTGCTTGCCGAATACCACGCTGACCATGCCCTCGGCGTTCTCAGGGCCGGCGAGCTGCGCGAATACCTCGCTGCTGTTGACGCCAGTGATCACGAAGGGCACATCCCAGTTGAGGACCTCGCGCGCTACCTTGACCATGCCGGCGGCCTGCAGCGGGATGGCGTAGGCGGCGACGACATCGGGGTTGGCGTTCTTCAGCCGCTGCGTCTGGGCAGTGACGTCGGACCCCATGCCCTCGTAGGTCTCACGGGCCACAATCTGGACGTCGCTGCCCTCCAGGCCCATGCGGATGCCCGCCTCGCCGTCCACCCCGAACTCGTCGTTCTGGACGAGCAGGCCCAGCTTCTTCCCGTTGTAGTGCTGGGCGATGTACTGGCCGAGCATCTTCCCCTCGGTATGGTAGTCGGGGTTGCCGCCGAAGCGCGTCTTCGCCACCGGGTCCGTCCACTTGATGATGCCGCTGGACTGGAAGAGGTCAGGGATGCCCTGCTCCTCCAGGTATCTCCAGATGGTGGTGTGGGTGGACTCGCCCAGACAGCCGATCATGGCGAAGATGCCGTCCTGCTCCACCAGTTTGCGTACCACCTCCACAGTGTCCGCGGGGTTGTAGTGGTCGTCGCCTACGAGGAGCTTGATCTTGCGCCCGTAGACACCCCCCTTCGAGTTGACGTAGTCGAAGTAGGCCCGCATGCCGTCCATGATGACCGCGTAGGCGGCCGCCGGCGACTGGCTCAAAGCGAAATGGCTGCCGAGCAGGATCTCAGTGTCGGTGACGCCCGGCACTTTGGCGGCCGGCGTCGCAGCGCCCGCTGGCTCGGCTGCCGCGGGCGTTTCGCCTGCCTCTTCCTTATCGCCGCAGGCCACAGCCATCAGCGCCGCTGTCGCCACCAGGGCCACCAGCAGAAGGAGGCATCTTCGGCTAGAGATGTGCATTGCCTCTCACTCCTCTTCGTCCGCGTAGATCGGCTGGTCCCTGCCCTTGCAGCCGATGACCTCACCCGGCGTGGACTCGAAGTTGACCGGCTCGCCGAACGGGATCCACTGCCCATTCTCCACCCTGTTGTAGACCTCCATCTCAGAGGGGCGGTGGTCGGTAGGGCTGAGGTTCACGGGAAAAAGGCAAAAGGTGCAGCAGAAGTCGCGCATGGCCTCGGCACCCTCCACCAGGCTCTCCCGGGTCAAGTCGCGCCCGGCGTTCTCCAGCGCCTTCACCATCAGCTCGGCCATGGAGTGGCCGTAGAGGGTGAAGTTGCTCGGTGGGACGCCCTGGCCGAAGTCCTTCATGATCTGGATTTGCAGCTGGACGCCGGGGTCGTCCGTCTGGTAGATCTGCTTGCCGAAGACGACGCTGACCACACCCTCCGCGTTCTCGGGGCCGGCCAACTGGACGAATATGTCGGTTTGGACGACGCCCGTCACCACTACGGGAACGTCCCAGTCCAGGACCTCCCGGGCTGTCTTGACCAGACTGGCGGCCGGCGGCGGGACGGCGTAGGCGACGATAACGTCCGGATTGGCCCTCTTCAGCCGCTGCGTCTGGGCCGTGACATCAAACGCGATGCCCTCGTAGGTCTCCTCGGCCACGACTTCGACATCGCTGCCCTCCAGACCCTTGAGGACCCCTGCCTTTCCGTCCATCCCGAAGGCGTCGTTCTCCAGCAGGAAGGCCAGCTTCTTCCCGTTGTAGTTCTCGGCGATGTACTTGCCGATCATTCTTCCCTCGGTATCGTAGTCAGGATTGCCGGCGAAACGGGTCTTCACTACTGGGTCCGTGAAGGCGACGGTACCACCGCCTATGAACATGTCAGGGACGCCCTGCTCCTCCAGGTACTTGTAGACGGCAGCGTGGGTAAGGTCGCCCAGGCCGCCCACCATGGCGAAGATGCCGTCCTGCTCCACGAGCTTGCGGGTTACCTCGATCGAGTCCGCCGGGTTGAAGTGGTCATCCCCAACGATGAACTTTATCTTGCGGCCGTGGACGCCTCCCTTAGAGTTGATGTACTCGAAGTAGGCCCGCATGCCGTCGGCGATGGGCGCGTAGGTCGCCGCCGGTGTCTGGCTAAGCGGGAAGTGGGCCCCAAGCAGGATCTCGGTATCGGTGACGCCAGGTACTTTGGCGGCTGGTGTCTCGGCGCCCGCCGGCTGGGTCGCCGCCGGTGTTTCGCCTGTCTCTTCCTCCTCCCCACAGGCCACAGCCATCAGCGCCATCGTCGCGACTAGGGCCCCCAGCAACAGGAACCAACGGCCTTTGTAGACACGCATTCCCGGTCACCCTCCTTCCGTGGGTACTCCCAATGCTGCCTTGCCTTACCGCGGGTCTAGACGGCCGGCGGGCATCACTCCTCTTCGTCAGCGTAGATCGGCTCGCCCACGCCCTTGCAGCCGATGACCTTGCCCGGCGTGGACTCGAAGTTGATCGGCTCACCGAACTCCACCCACACGCCGTTCTCGACCCTGTTGTAGACCTCGATCTCAAAGGGACGGTGATCGGTTGGGCTAAGGTTCACCGGCACCATGCACACTGAGCAACACCAGTCGCGGATCGCCTCGGCGCCCTCCACCACGCTCTCCCGCGTCAGGTTGGGGCCCGCGTTCTCCAGGGCCTTCACCATTAGCTCAGCCAGCAACTGACCATAGAGGGTGAGGTTACTCGCCGGCACGCCCTGCCCGAACTGCTCCATGATCTGGATGTGCTGTTGTACCCCCGGGTCCTCCGTGTGGTAGACCTGCCGCGCAAACACGACGCTGACCACGCCTTCGGCGTTCTCGGCGCCGGCGAGCTGAATGAAGATGTCGGTGACGGACACGCCGGTGACCAGAACAGGCACGTCCCAGTTAAGGACTTCCCGGGCTACCTTGACCAGATTGGCGGCCGGCGGCGGGATGGCGTAGGCGACTACGAGATCAGGGTTGGCGTTCTTCAACCGTTGCGTCTGAGCGGTGACGTCCCACTGGGTGGACTCGTAGGTTTCCTCGGCCACGATCTCGACGCCGCTGCCCTCCATGCCCAGGAGAAGCCCGGCCTTCCCGTCGGTACCGAACTCATCGTGCGACAGCAGCAGCCCGAGCTTCTTGCCGGGGTACTGCTCAGCTATGTACTCGCCGAGCATCCTCCCTTCGGTAAGGTAGTCGGGGTTGCCCTGGAAGCGGGTCTTGACCACCGGGTCCGTCCACTTGACGAGGCCGCCGGAGATCCACATGTCGGGGATGCCGCGCTCCTCCAGGTACTTCCAGACGGCAGCGTGTTGAGCGTCGCCCAGGCCGGACATTATGGCGAAGACACCGTTCTGCTCCACCAGCTTGCGCACCACTTCCACCGAGTCCGGCGGGTTGAAGTGGTCATCACCCACCAGGAACCTGATCTTGCGGCCGTGGACGCCCCCCCTCGAGTTGACGTACTCGAAGTAAGCCCTTATACCGTCGGCGACGGGCGCATATGCCGCCGCTACCGTCTGGCTGATGGGCATGTGGGTGCCGAGCAGGATCTCAGTATCGGTGACGCCCGGCACTTCCTGGGCGGCCGGTGTCTCGCCGCCCGCCGGCTGGGTCGCCGCCGGTGTTTCGCCTGTCTCTTCCTTCTCGCCGCAGGCCACAGCCACCAGCGCCGCTGTCGCCACCAGAGCCGCCAGCAACATGAGCCAACAGCCTCTGCGGAGACGCATTGCCAGTCACCCTCCTTGCGTAGATGTTCCCGATACTGCCTTGGTTTACCGCGGGTCTACGTGGTCGGTGGGCATCACTCCTCTTCGTCGGCGAAAACGGGCTCGCCCACCCCCTTGCAGCCGATGGCCTTCCCCGGTGTGGACTCGAAGTTGATCGGCTCGCCGAACTCCACCCACCTGCCGTTCTCTACCTTGATGCAGATCTCCATCTCACAGGGGCGGTGGTCGGTAGGGCTGAGGTTCACGGGCATCCGACAGGTGGGGCAACAGTAGTCGCGAATGGCCTCGGCACCCTCGACCAGGCTCTCTCGGGTCAGGTTTCGGCCCGCGTTCTCCAGCGCCTTCACCATCATCTCGGCAATGAACTGGCCGTAGAGGGTGAAGTTGCTCACCGGGACGCCCTGGCCAAACTCCTCCATGACCTTGTAGTGGAACTGGATGGCAGGCTCGTCCCTGTCGTAAACTTGCCTGCCGAAGAGGACGCTGACCACGCCCTCCGCGTTTTCGGGGCCGGCCAACTGGATGAAGATGTCGCTGATGACGACGCCCGTTACCACAATCGGCACGTCCCAGTCCAGGACCTCCCGGGCTGTCTTGACCAGACTGGCGGCCGGCGGCGCGACGGCGTAGGCGACGATGACGTCCGGATTGGCTCTCTTCAGCCGCTGCGTCTGGGCGGTGACGTCCCACTGAATGGACTCGTAGGTCTCCTCAGCCACGACCTCGACGTCGCTCCCCTCCAGGCCCTTGAGGACCCCTGCCTTGCCGTCCATCCCGGTGGCGTCGTTCTCCAGCAGGAAAGCCAGCTTCTTCCCGTTGAAGTTCTCGGCGATGTACTTGCCGAGCATTCTTCCCTCGGTATCGTAGTCAGGATTGCCGCCGAAACGGGTCTTCGCCACTGGGTCCGTGAAGGCGACTGTGCCACCGCCTATGAACATGTCAGGGACGCCCTCGTCCTCCAGGTATTTGTAGACAGCAGCGTGGGTGAGGTCGCCGAGGCCACCGACAATAGCGAAGACCTTGTCCTGCTCGACGAGCTTTCGCACCACCTCGACTGTATCGGCCGGGTTGTAGTGGTCATCCCCAACGATGAACCTTATCTTGCGGCCGTGGACGCCCCCCTGGGAGTTGATGTAGTCGAAGTAGGCGCGCATGGCTTCCGCGACGACGGCGTAGGCCGACGCCGGGGTCTGGCTCAAGGGGAAGTGGGCGCCGAGCAGGATCTCGGTATCGGTGACGCCCGGGACCTCCTGGGCGGCAGGCGTCTCAGCGCCCGCTGGCTCCGTCACGGCGGGCGACCCCACGGGCGTCTCAGTCGCCTCCTCCTCCTCGCCACAGCTCAGCAGGAGGAGGCCGGCCAGGACCACGGCTGCGAGAAGGAGTCCGCGTCGCAATTGCGAGAGCACTGTTATTCCTCTTCGTCGGCGTAGACAGGCTCTCCCGCACCCTTGCAGGCGATGACTTTACCGGGCGTCGATTCGTAGCTGATGGGCTCGCCGAACCGCACCCACTTGCCGTTCTCGACCCTGTCGAACCACACAGTCTCTGACGGTCGATGATCGGTTGGGCTGAGGTTTATGGGCACCGCGCAAGTGAGGCAGCAGTAGTCGCGAATAGCCTCGGCGCCCTCCACGAGGCTCTCGCGGGTCAGGTTCGGGCCGGCGTTCTTCAGCGCCTGAACCGTGAGTTCGGCGATATTCATGCCGTACTCGGTCAGAGAGCTCGGCCCCACGTTAGGAGCATACTGCTTCATGATCTCGATATGGCGCTGCACGCCGGCGTCGTCCACCTCCGATATCATCTTGCCGCTGGTCGCGCTGACAGCACCCTCAGCGTTCGCGGCGCCTGCCAGGGCTATCGTGAACTCATTGGCGGAAACGGCGCTGAGAATAAAGGGTACGTCCCAATCGAGAACCTCTCGCGCGACCTTTATCACGCTACCGGCCGCGCCCGGATTGGCCATGAGGTCAACAAAGTCGGGATTATCGTTCTTTAGCCGCTGCGTGTGCGGGGTGAGGTCGGCCTCGACAAAGTCATACCCCTGCCTGGAGACGATCTCGATGTCGCTGTCCTTCAGTGCCTCGGTCATCATCTCCATGCCGGTGGTGCCGGCTGTATCGCTCTGATAGAGGATGCCCATCCTCTTCCCGCTGTAGTTCTCCTTGATGTAGTCCGCCATTGCGTCTACTTCTGTCCCGTAGTCCAACGTCATGCCGATGCGCGTCTTTACCACGGGGTCGGTGAACTTCACGACGCCGCCGCCCAGGAAGAGGTCGGGCACGCCTTCCTCTTCCAGATAGTCAATGACGGCGAGTTGGCACGGGTCGCCAAGGCCACCGACAATGGCGAAAACCTTGTCCTGCTCGACGAGCTTTCGTACCACCTCGACCGTATCGGCCGGGTTGTAGTGGTCATCCCCAACGATGAACTTTATCTTGCGGCCGTAGACGCCGCCCTCCGTCTCGTTGATGTAGTCCCAGTAGGCCCGCTGGCCGTCGGCAATGACGGCGTAGGCCGACGCCGGCGACTGGCTTAGTGGGAAGTGGGCCCCCAGCAGGATCTCCGTATCGGTGACGCCCGGCACTTCCTCGGCGACCGGTGTCTCAGCACCCGCCGGCTCGGTCACGGCGGGCGACCCCGCTGCGGGCGTCTCACCGGCCTCCTCCTCCTCGCCGCAGCTCAGGATGAGAAGGCCAGCCAGGACTACGGCTGCGAGAAGGAATCCGCGTCGTAATTGTGCGAGCATTGTCAGTTACCTCCTTGCGTTTGGCGCGCAGACGGTTCTGCCCGCGCGCTACTGACCCCCGGTCAGGCTTGCTTCTCTTCGTCCGAGTCTTGGGGCTGGTCAACGGGGTCCGTCCGGTCGGGCCCGGCCCGCCAGCGAGCCCGCACCTGGCCAGCAAGCGCCGCTAGGCCCGTCACCCGTAGCCTTCCCGCCTGCCACCAGGTCGGCGCTGCACCGCCCACCTGACGGATAAGGCCGGCGACGCCGCCCGGCGCAAAGATGATGAAGATGATCAGCGGGATGCTGTAGAAGGCTCCCCGGAGCCTCTGGAAGTCGCTCTCGGTGGTGGGTAGGTAGCCTTCCAGGAAGCCGACGGAGGGAATGAGGCCCGAGAAGGCGTCCACCATCTCGTTCTGGAAGGCCATGAAAAGGGCCCCGAAGACCGTCCCGATGATGGAGGCCATGCCGCCGAGGACGACGGCCACCAGCATGGTGATGGACTTGACGACCTCAAAGCTGTCCGGGCTCATGAATGCCTCGGTGTAGGCAAAGAGGCCGCCACCGACGCCTGCGTAGAGCCCGCTCAGGCCGAAGGCCGTCATCTTGTAGAGGGCCAGGTTCACCCCCATCTGCTCGGCCCCCACCTCTGTGTCACGGATAGCGACGAAGGCCCTCCCGATGCGGCTGCGGGTAATGTTCCAGGCCATAAACGTCATGATGACCGCCGGCACCATCACCTCGTAGTAGAGCCACTGACGTTCGGTCACCATGCCCTCCAGAGACCCCGGCGCCCTGGGCCTGTCCAGCAAGAGGCCCTCCACCCCGCCCGTCCAGCGGGCAATGTTAGCGTGGATCTCCTGACCGGCAAAGGAGAAGCTCTCCAGCTTCAGCATCTGGGGCAGGGCGATGATCAAGGCCAGCGTAGCGATGGCAAGATACGGTCCGCTCAGACGCAGGGCCGGCGCTCCCAGGAGGAATGCCAGGGCCGCTGTGAAGAGACCGGCGGCCAGCACCGCGACCGCTACGGGCACGTCCTGCCCCATGAAGCCGTCGTTCATGAGGACGGCTGCCACGTAGGCCCCCACAGCCACCAGGGCGGCGTGGCCCAGGGAGATCTGGCCGCTGTAGCCGGTGAGCAGCTGGAGACCAAGGAGGATAATGAGCCAGAGGCCAAACCGCGTCGCCTGGAAGGTGCGGAACGGGTTCAGGAAGGCGCCGAAGAAGGGCCAGGTGTACAGATAAGGGAAGACGGCCACCAGCAGCAGCAGCAGGATGAGAGCCAGGACGCGGCGTTGCGTCAGCGTACGGGTCACGCTACGGGTCAAGCTAAACCCTCCGTACCACCCGGTGGCCGAGGAGGCCGGCCGGGCGCACCAGCAGCACCAGTACAATGACGACAAAGGCCACAGTAACGTCGATCTCGGAGCCGATGTAGGTGCCGGCCGCGTTCTGGATGACGCCAAGGAGTAATCCCCCTACGATGGCGCCGGGTAGGCTCTGAAGACCCCCCAGGACGGCACCGGCGAAAGCGAACATGAGGGCGGCGAACATCATGTTGGGCGACAGGAAGACGATGGGAGCCACCAGCATCCCTGCCACTGCCCCCACGGCCGCCGACAGGGCCCACCCCATGGTCAGCATACGCCCAGCGGGGACACCGACCATGCGACAGGCTGCCCGGTTCTGGGCAGCAGCCCGCATAGCCAGCCCCACTTTCGTGTAGTTGAGGAACACGTAGAGGATCAGCATGACCAGCAGCGACACCGCGAAGACACCGATGTTCAGCCGGCTGATGACGACGGGCCCCACGCTCAGGGCACTCCCCTCGAAAACGCTGGGCGACGGGAACGGCTTAGCGATGCCGCCATATCGCCAGACGGCGATGGAGTTGAACATGGTGAAGAGCCCCAGGGTAACAATAACGGAGCTGAGAACCGGCGCTTCTTCCACCGGTCGCAGCACTATCCTCTCCACCGCCGCTCCCATCAAGCCGGCTATCAGGACGGCCAGGAAGAAGGGCAGCCAGTAGTTCATGTCCAGGGGGAGGGACCAGGCGCTGAAGTAGGAGATCATGGACCAGGCGATGAAGGTGCCGAACATCGCCATCTCCCCCTGGGCGAAGTTCATCACCCCCGTGGACCGATAGATCAGGACGATGGCCACGGCGATGATCGCATACACGCTGCCCATGGAGAGGCCGGTGGCCACCGTCTGGATGAACTCACCCATAAGTCTGTCGTGGCTCCTGTCGAGACGGATGCAGAGAGGGAGTGCCGGATGCCCAGCGTGCTATGGGGTTATCCTATCTCGCTTCCAGGGGCGAGGGTCGCTGACCTCTTTCGCTTCCGCCACATGGACTGCTGCGCCCGGCAGCGCGCGCTGGGCGCTCCACAACGCAACAGCAGCAGGGTATCACTCCCTGGGGCCGTAAGCAAGCCTGTGTGTATTCGTTCGGCACATAGGTGACACTACTTCACCTCCAGCCGTTGCCGGTCTACGAGGATATTGAAGAGGTGTGCGGTAGCCCAAGGCTTGGTGGGGCCGGACGGTGTTCTAGACGCGCTCCCAGCGGAGTGGCTGGGTCTCAGTCCGTTCGGCGACCACGAGACATCTGCCGTCTCGTGGGATCCCCCGGCGTGGGCCTGCCGGCCGGCAGGCAGGCTTCGGGGAGCGGGACGGCAGCTCGAAGAGGAGGATGCCACGTCGCCGGCACTCCTCCTCGAACACAGCCTTGAACTCAGAGCCGCCGTCCACCTGGATGGCGAGGACGGGGAGCGGGCAGCGCCTCTCCAGCTCGTCCAGGTAGAGGGAGACACACTGCGAGGCAGCCCGGCTGTAGACGGAGAGCACATCCCAGCGGGAGACCACATCGCGGCCCGTGAACCGCTTGAGAACTGTCTCAGGGAGGGGCCGTATGGGCGGGGGTGAGCCCGTCGGTGGGCATCTGCCCGAACCCGCCATGGCCCTCCAAAGGCGGGTAAACGGTCAGGCCCTGCGACCAAGGGCTGGCGCCTGCCCGCCTATCGGCGGGAGTCCCCTGCTTCAACAGCGGGTGCGAACTTGCCAGTCCGATTCTGCCCAGTCAACTCTCCGACCCCCGACCGCAGATGAATCCTCTGGTCACCTTGCCCAATCGGGTGACGAGGGGATTCTGTGGTGACCGGAAGGCGATACGCAAGAACCGTCTGGAGCCACGCTGCCTGTAGGAGCATGCGCAGTAGCAGGCCGGCCCGCCGGCGGCTGGCCAGATCATCGCTCGGCCGGTTCTGGGCGGTCTGCACCACGAACACGAGTGGGCAGCAGAGTGGACGGGCAAGAGTCGGGATGGGGTTCTGCCACCCCACAGGGGGACGAACCTGGCTGAGAATCTGGCGAACATGCCTATTGACATCGCAGCCAGTAGTCACTAGTTTTGTGGCAGCCCGGCGACGGTCACGAAGAACCTCGCCGTCGTCAATCTGGCCGATCTCGGATTCGGGTTGATCCGACAGGCTTTCTTGAGGAGGTCCGGATGGAGAAATGGATTGAGAAGTTCAATGCCCTGAGCATCGGGGAGAAGATCATCATTCCAGCGGGTGTGGTCCTGTTCATAGTCGGGTTCTTGCCCTGGTATAGCGTCGACCTCGGGCCTCTCGGCACCTACAGTCGCAACGGATGGGAGTCGCCTGGGGCGATCTGGTCAATCCTCGCGATTCTCGTCGGTCTGGCAATGGCGGGTGTGGTCGTCGTGAAGAACCTTGGGACGGTGGCTATTCCGGACAACGTGGGAGGCGTCACCTGGCCCAAGATCCACCTGGGCGGTGGCGTGGCTGCCCTGGTGTTTGTGCTGATCAAGCTCGGGAATGAGTCCAGCCACCTGGGGTTTGCCTTCTATGTGGGCATCATCGCCGCAGCCGCGCTCGCTGTGGCTGGCTTCTTGATGTTCAGAGAGGAGAGCGCAGTCTAGCCAACACGCTCCAGACCCGTGGGGTGCCAATACCCCATCCGTATCCTAGCCGTTGACGCACTGACGTGGCTGGGCCGGCCCTCAGGCACCGGATCCTGACGCAGGTCCGGTTACCGAACAGGCCCACGGCCAGGCAGCGTGACGAGGGGATGTCTCTTGTCATTGCGGCAAGGAACGGAAAGCTCCCTCGTCGCGAAACCGGGGGACAGATTCGCCGTGAGGCTTTGGTAGCAGCGGCAGCCTGCCTGCCGGCAGGGATTCGAACCCGCCACGGCCCTCCAAAGGCGGGTAAACGGGCAGGCCCTGCGACCAAGGGCTGGCGCCGGCCGCATTCGCAGCGTGCTGACCATCTGTGACGGGTCCATCACGGGCACGCCCGGCACATCCCCGCCGTAGAACTCCTGCCCGAAGACGATGCAGACGTTCAAGGGATCATCGCAGTTGCGGGCGGCCTGCCGGCACGGGCAGGGGAGGATCACTGCGGGGGGTGAGTTCTCTGCGATCTTCATGGCGTCTTCGTACGGAACGACCCGCTCCTTGGGAGCCGTGATGGCCGGCAGCGCCCGCGACATCTGGAACCCCGTATGCAACTGCCGGCCGAACGCCTCGGCGTAATACTTCTCCCAGAGGTCGCCGAGCCGGTCCAGGTCCGGCGACTTCTGACGCACGGCGAAAGGCAGCTCGAATAAGCCGGGCAGGATCAGGGGCAGGCGGAACACCCGCTCGCCGCCAGGCCGCTTGATGCCACGGATGAAGATTTGGAGGCCATCGTTGTCAGGTGTCGCGAGGCGTCGTCCAGGCCCATGCCCGCCCGCCTGGCGATATCCTCCTCGGGTTCCAAGTTCAGGATCTCGATGAACGTCTTGGTCTCGGCGGCACCTATCGGGTCCTTGGCGAAATGTTTGCCGAGCTCGCGGTAGGGCCTGTCATTATTCTGAACCATTCCTATGGCTCCTATCTCTCGGTCAAACGAATTTCGGCGGGACTCTTGCTTCACTTCCTCGTCGCGGCGACCAGCACCCGGCGTCGGTATGGCTGCTGCTGAATCGTCATCGACATCTCCATGAACAGGGCCGCAACAGCAGCTTCGCCCATTTCCTTGCTTAGCGCCTCCCGAGCATTGAGAAGGGTGGAGTAGGTCGTGGTCATCGGTTCCGGCCAGCCGGGGACCTCTTCGTAGCTCTCAACTTTGAAGCCAGCCTTCGCCAGCACCGGACGGTAGTCCTCAACCGGATCGAGCCCAAGGATCGGCATCGTGGCAGCCCGCTCCGGGCTGAGTTCGTAGGCAGAGCAGACCAGTCGCCCGCCGGGTCGGAGGATACGTGCCGCCTCGACCATGGCCGCCTCTTTGTCAGGAGCGTACTGCAGAGCATCTTCACTCATCACCCCATCGGCCGAACCGGTCTCCAGCCCAGTATCAGAGAAGGAACCAACAAGGAACTGCGCCTGACTCGCCAAGCCGAGTTTCACCGCCCGGGCACTGGCCTGCTCAGCGGCGACAGACGAGAGGTCCACTCCGATAAGCCGCCCACCAGTCACACGCGCCACCCAGAGCCCCGGACCGCCCATCCCACAGCCCAGATCGACGAATGTATCGCCAGGTCGAAGACGGAGTTCGGCGACCATCCGCTCCAGTTCAGGCAGGGTAGTGAAGCTGATGTGGCCGAACTCCTCTGGGAAATCCAGTCCTTCTGCATGCTCGTGCCACAGTTGGCGCAGAGTAGGGCTTTTCGGTGTAGAGGCATAGACGGCGTCATAGCCAGCCGAGACGATGTTCCTCGCCTGCTCCAGGTCCTCTATGGGCTGTTGTCGGCTACTTCCTGCGTTCGAAATCATACGGCTCCCCTTTCCGCGACACCGGGCTCCGCAAGGCGACGGCTGCCGCGTGGCCGGTGCGTAGTCTCGCTCGTCTTCCCCACCTGGGTTAGCCCGTCGAGCCAGCGGCCGTCGCCGCTATGCCCTACGCGCAAGGCGCCCTGTGGTCGGTGTCACTGGTCTCGCTGAAGAGGCTCTCCGGTGGGGGAACAACGGACATGTTTGCGCACACCCCAACGCCCCGAAAAGAGCCAATTGGCCTGGAGTTGGTGGCCGAAGGGCTCGCAAGCCAATTCAGGGCTTGAGTTTCCCGACCGCGGTTTTCACCAAGGGCTGATCGGGGCCGGGCACCTAGGACTTCGGCAGCGCCGGGGTCCTGCCACGAAGCACACCTGGAGAGACGCGTGGTGACGACGGGCCTCGTCTTGTTACTGGGGCAAGGAACGGAAGGCTCCCTCGTCGCGAAACCGGGGGACAGATTCGATCTTCATCTTGGTGGCAGCGGTCCGCCGCGGCGGACGACCAAGGGCTGGCGCCTGCCCGCCTACCGGCGGGAGTCCCTTGCTTCAATATCGGGTACGAACTTGTCTGCCCGAAGCTGTCCAGGCAAGTCAGAAACTCTTGGCTTTAGACGAATCCCCTAGTCGCCTTGCCCAATCGGCTGACGAGGGGATTCTATCTTGAGCGGCAGAGCGGGGCAAGAGCCGGTGCCCCTCTGCTTGGGAAGATGGTGCCCGCCCCGTTGAATCTATTTGGGCCCTAAAACAGTGATTTCGGCCCGTCTTGACCCTCTGTCTCCAAGACGTTAGGCCCTTTGTCTCCGGGAAAGACCACCACAGAATCGCGTGCCGGAGAAGCGGGCGTGATCCGCGACGAAGGGCTTATGAGGCTTCTAAGGCAAGCTAGGGATTACTGGGGGCAATGAAGCTGACCTCCAGCCACGGTCGCAGGAGTGGGTCAGGATGGTTGCTGCCGTAGAAGGTGGCGGTGATGTCTCCATCGGCAGCGGGTGCCGTCAGAATGACTCCATAGTTCTTAGACGAGGCTTCGAGCCATTCTTGCATCAGGGGCGTGATGTCCAGCAGCTTCCACCCGGCGCTCTTGGTGTCGATGCTTGTTGCCGCCGCCTCGTCGAACCGGCCTCCAAAGACCGATTCCCAGGTGGCCGCGGTCGGATCCCACGGAGCGCTCACCCGATTCACCGTTACCATCTCTCCCGTTCCGACGGATGACGCCATGTAGATGTGAAGGACAGCGCGCTCGAGCGTGCCCAAGCTTATCAACCCCGCCGGACTGATGGCGATGAGGATGCGCTCTCGACGACCGATCGTGTTGGACACATACATCTCACCTGCGGCCACGTAGTTCGTATTACTCGCCTCTTCCGCGATGTATGTATCGGCGTCTGGATAGGGGCCGAAGCGGGCGATGAAGCTACTACGGGGAGAGCCCGGCGGAGGAGAACGTTCTGCCGTCGACTCGGGGCGTGGTGTCGGCGTGGAGTCCCCAGGCGGTTCCTCCGCTGGGCCTGTGGCCGCCGGGGTCAGAAGCCGGACAGGTGTGGGCACCGCCTGCCAGTCCGGCAGTGAAGAGAAGACTGGTATGAACTCCAGATCTTCCCAGGAGAACTGAATGGCGAGCTGCGCCTCGTCCTCGCGGGCCTGCTCCGATACGCTCGGCTCCAAGGCGGGCAGATGTGACGGCGCGTCTTCGCGGTGGTAGTCCGCTTCCAAGTCTGATCTGAGATCGACAGGAAGACTCCCTGCTGCCAGATGCTCCAAGGCCAGGCTTGAGGCAAGCCAGACACTCCCCACGCAGATGCTCGCCAATCCCAGGAGGAGGCACAAGCCAAGCAGAACTCGCGGCATTGCCCGCCTATTCCTACCTACGCGGCTTGCTGACGGCTCGAGTCGGCCATGGTCGGTGGCAAGTTGATCCCCTGGAGCAAGG
>Ga0315289_10005573_pt1 | contig 18587 bp, 15 predicted proteins | sample YL17G11_40_MG_FD_203452 | JGI IMG/M metagenome (GOLD analysis project Ga0315289, IMG submission 203452) | Sediment microbial communities from Yellowstone Lake, YNP, Wyoming, USA - YL17G11_40 | ecosystem: Environmental > Aquatic > Freshwater > Lake > Sediment | place: USA: Wyoming | collected...
CGGCGGGGGCGCCGTGCTTACGCTCTGTCATCCTTTCGACTACCTTCGGTGGATCCTGGGGGATGTGGCGGCTGTTTCGGCGAGGACCGGCCGATTGAGCGACCTGGCGCTGGGGGTCGAGGATGTGGCAGAGGCCGTCCTGGAATTCCAGAGCGGGGTTCTGGGCAGCGTCCACCTGGATTACTATCAGCGTCCCGCTTGCCACTGGATGGAAATCGTGGGCACGCTCGGGACCGTGCGATGGGATAATGCAGACGGAACCCTGCGCAGCTGGGTAAGTGAGCAGGATGGGTGGGCCGTCCATCCTGCGCCGGCCGGGTTCGAGCGCAACACGATGTTCCTGGATGAAATGCGGCACTTCCTGGCGCTGGTCGGAGGGGAAGCGTCGATGCCCGTGTGCACGCTGGAGGACGGAGAGCGGGCACTGCGGCTGGCAATCGGTGTGCTGGATTCATCGAGGGAGAGACGGCTGGTCAGCTTCTCTGAGGGGACATCTGGATGACCGCATCCTTAGGGCTCATCAGCAAGCGGCGTGCACTGTTAGGGGATCTGCTGACCTACTCCCCGGTGCTGGTCTGCCTGCTGATCATGCTGCCTCGTCTTCTCTCGCCGCAGTTCGGGCTGCTCGACGATGGCGTCACGATCTCGGCGGCGCGCCACGTGATCGCCGGCGACTGGAGCATCTGGAACATGGGAGCGGACGCCGGAACCGGCCGGTTCCGCCCGGCCTATTGGCTGGCCTACTCCGCGGTCTATCGACTTAGCGCAGACGATCCATTCCCGTTCTTCCTGGCCAATGGGCTCGTCTTCGCCGGGATTACCTTCGGCCTGGTTTGCCTGACGCGAGCAGCCGGAGGGAGCCGGCTGCAGGCGGCGGTGGCGGGTTTGCTCTTCGCCCTCTCGGGCCCGGCGATCGAGAACTTCTACACTCTCTCGAAGGGGGAGCCTTTCCAGCTGTTGTGGTTGGTGGGGTCGCTGCTTGTCATTGCTGCCCTGCCCCATCGGAGATCCTCCCTCGGCAAGACGGGAGCTCTCCTGATGGCTGCGTTCTTGGTCTTCCTGGCGGATGCCACCAAGGAGACCTCGTTGGCCATGATCCCGGTCAGCCTTGCCTGGTGGTTTACCGGGTGGATCAGGCGCAAGGCGAATCAGGATCGACGGGGATTCGGGGTCCGGTCTGCCTACCTGCTGGCCACCGTGCTGGCCACGGTTGTCTATCTCGGTCTGCGAGCCTGCTTCGTCTGGCAGGCGACGCCAGCCGACAACTACGCGGCGCGCTATAGTCTGCAGCTGTCGCAGATCCTGGCGACAGGATTCCGCTGGGCTGGCTGGCTGGCCCGCGACTTCCCCTATCTTGTGCCTCTCGTGACCCTGTTCACGGTGGGCTGGCTCCTGCGGAAGAGAGCCGCCCAGGGCGACCTGCTGTTGGATGCGGTCGTGTGGATGGGCGGTTGGGTGCTGGTCTTCCTGCCCTGGAGTGCGCCCACCGTTGAATACTTCCTCCTGCCCTTTGCTGCTGGATGCTCGGTGTTCTCCGGGATCCTCATCGGCCAGGCCGGCAGTGCGGTTCTTAGCACCCGTAAGATGGAGAGGTTCCTGGCCGTCATCGCCCTGGTGCTGGCAGCCGGGTTGCTCCTGACCACCCTCCCCAACAACGCCTCGAATGGACAGCAGCAGCTGGCCGTCGACGCGGCGAATGCGGACATGCTGGACTACCTCGCCTCCAGCCTGCCGCCGGGCAGCGTCGTGATCGTCAACATCCAGGACCCGAACGAGTATGTGGCCGAGATTGCTCTTCACCTGGACGTGATCCGAGACCGGCCCGATCTCGTCGTAGACCACTTCAGCTACCAGGAGGCCCTCCTGTCCCCGGAGGTGGATCCCCCCTACGTCGTCCTGGCGCCATCGGTCGAGAACCAGCCGCGGTTGGCCGTGAGGATGGGCGTCATCGAGCCGACGGTCCGGCAGTGGAACGAGTCGATGCTGCAGTTCCTGGGTGGCTCTCTCGAGGTCGAGTATGAGACCGAACGCCGCTTCCGCCTGCTGAAGGTCGACCTGCTGCGAGTCTTCTGCCCTCTGTTCCCGGCCCGTGAGTACTGCCATGTTGCCGGACCGGCGATCGATCGGCGTCTCTTCTCCTATGGCTGGACTGTCTATCGGTTGGCCGGTGAGGCCCAGGGGTCTGTGGCTGGAGTTCCCTCGCTGGATCGGGGTCTCGGCACCAGGAGCGCGTCTTGGCCCGCAGGTGCCCGGTTGGCTCCACCAAGAAGGGAAGGTGCCCGATGAACCCCGTTGTGGGTGAACACGCCCTGGCCATCGCCATCGTCGTGCCTGTGTACAACGAGCAAGACGCCATTGAGAGCCTGCATGCGAGCCTGTGCCGGGTGATCGAGCGCTTGCCCCACCGGTGCTCGATCTACTACATCAACGATGGTTCCACCGATCGCACGGGAGAGATTCTGGAGGCGATGGCCGCATCGGACACGCGGGTGACGGCGGTGGAGTTGAGCCGCAACTTCGGCCACCAGGCCGCGCTCACCGCCGGGATGGATGTGGCCGAGGGCGACGTGGTCATTACCATGGACGGCGACGGCCAGCATCCCCCCGAGCTGATTCCGGAAATGCTTCAACAGTACCGAGGGGGATACGATATCGTCCTTACACAACGAATCGACCGGGACCAGCCGTCCGCGTTCAAGCGGTGGACCTCAGCCGGATTCTACTGGCTGCTGAACCGGATCAGCGACACGAAGATGGTTCCGGGCTCGGCGGACTTTCGCCTGATGTCGCGCCAAGCAGTGGACGCTCTCCGGGAGATGCGCGAGTACCACCGCTTTCTGCGAGGCATGGTGGCCTGGGCGGGATATCGGACGGTGATCCTGCCCTATTCGCCGCCGGAGCGGCTGGGAGGCACCTCGAAGTACTCGCCCCGCAAGATGGTCAGGCTGGCCATGGATGCCGCATTCTCCTTCTCCCTGGCGCCCCTGCAACTGGGGATCTGCCTGGGGGTGTTCTTCCTGGTGCTGGCCTGCCTGGAAATGGTGTATGTCCTGAGCTTCTGGGTGCGAGGCCGGCAGGACTTGCTGGTACCAGGATGGAGCTCGCAGGTGTTCGTGATCCTGATTGTGGGGGGGGCGCTGATGATCGTGTTGGGATTCATCGGCGTGTACGTCGGGTACATCTTCCAGGAGGTCAAGCGCCGGCCAATCTACCTAGTCCGAACAAGGGAGGAGAAAGACGGGGACGCGCCAGTTTCCGAGAGGGAAACGGAGGCTGGCGATATCTAGGACAGCTGCCGCGTCCGGGAGCGGCGCCGGTCCAAGCCAGTCGAGACGCGTGAGACCGTGGCCATGCTTCGTACACGCCGCTTCTGGATAGGGATCGGCCTGAGCCTGCTGTGTCTGTGGCTTGCCCTCCGCAATGTGCCTTTCGCGGGCTTAGGCAGGGCCTTGGCCCAGGCCCGTTACGTGTGGCTCGTGCCTGCAGTCGTCCTAGAAGTGTTGGCGGTTGCCGCTCGCGGGAAGCGGCTGGAGGTCCTGCTGTGTCGGGAAGGGATTCTCGCGGAAGCCTTTTGGCGCAGGGGATAGGCTACTTGTTCACCAACATCCTCCCGCTCCGGGTAGGCGAGCCTGCCCGGGTTATCGTCCTGTCGGGGCGTTGCCGCCTGCCTCTTGTCCAGGTCGCGGCCTCGGCGCTGGTGGAACGCCTGCTTGATGTGGCCACGGTGGTCGGAGCGCTGGTTCTGATTCTGCCGTGGATGAGTGTCCCTGTCCTGGTCGTGCGGGCCGGGACATCCTTTGGCGTCGTCGTTCTGATGGGGCTGTTGGGACTGTGGCTCCTTGTCCGGTGTCGGCAGGTCGGCGAGAGGCTGTTGAGCTCCCTTCTGAAGCGGATTCCGAGACCGCCTGCAGAGACCATCCTTGCCCGCCGGGGAGAGCGGATCGAGGGTCTGGCACTCCTTACGCGTTTCCAGACGGCCTGGAGGAGCGTCGTGTGGTCTGCCTGCACCTGGGCGCTCTCCATCGGGCTATACTTGTGCGTCCTGCAGGCGTTTCGCAAGGACAGCACGGCCGTTGAGGCCACCTTCATGGTTGTCGCGCTGTCTCTTGCGCGACGGTGCCCTCCAGACCGGGCTTCATCGGCATCTGTCAACTCGCGGGACAGCAGGCGCTCGTGCTCCCCTTCGGCGGCAAGTACGACGAGAGCACGGCGTTGGCCGCCACCCTGGGAGCGTATCTGGTCTACTACTGGATCCCATCATTCTTGGGGGCCATCGGGTTATGGCGCGCGGGCGAATCGTTCAGCGGCCTCGGCAGGGAGCTGCTAGCGAAGCGATCTCAAGGCTCACAGGTCGGCGGGCTCGGCGCCGCCGGTGCACCAAGGGAGGAGTCGGAGTGACAGACCATGATCTGCGCAAGCGCTTTGACCTCTCCGGAAGGGTGGCCATCATCACCGGGGGTTCCGGCCTGCTGGGCACGGGCTACTGCCACACCCTGGCCGCGGCCGGCGCCCACGTCGCCGCCGCCGACATCGACGGCGGGGCCGCCTCGCGGCTGGCGCAGGAGGTCACAAAGGCGAGCGGGGCAGAGGCCATCGGGCTCGCCACCGATGTGGCCGACCGCGACTCGGTTCGGGCCATGGCGGCCGGGGTACTCGAGCGCTTTGGCCGGATCGACATCCTGGTGAACAACGCGGCCCTCGATCCGAAGTTCGATGCCAGCCATAGCAGCCAGCACGCCAGCCGTTTCGAGGACTTCCCCCTGGAGGCCTGGCAGCAGGCGCTGGCGGTGAACGTCACCGGCATGTTCCTGTGCGCCCAGGTGGTCGCCAGGCCGATGCTGAAGGCGGGGCGGGGCGTGATCGTCAACGTCTCCTCCACCTACGGCCTGGTGGGCCCGGATCAGCGCCTCTACCAGCGAGAGGGCCAGCCGCCGCAGTTCAAGCCGGTGACCTACTCTGTCGCCAAGTCGGCAGCCATTGGCCTCACCCGCTACCTGGCCACCTATTTCGCCGGCACGGGCATTCGGGTGAACACGCTCACTCCCGGCGGCGTCATCGCCGGCCACGACGACGAGTTCGTGCGCCGCTACTCGGCCAAAACGGTCCTGGGGCGGATGGCGGAGCGGGACGAGATGGGCAGCGCCTTGCTCTTCCTGGTCTCGGACGCCTCCTCGTACATGACCGGGTCGAACCTGGTGGTGGATGGAGGCTGGACGGCGTGGTAGACAGATGCGAGGTCCTGGCGCTCATTCCAGCCCGGGGCGGCTCCAAGTCGATCCCTGGCAAGAACATCCGCCTCTTCGCCGGCCATCCCCTGTTGGCCTACAGCGTGGCCGCCGCCCGGCAGGCCACACGGGTCACCCGGGTGATCGTCTCGACCGACGACGAGCAGATCGCGGCGGTCGCCCGCGACTACGGCGCGGAGACGCCCTTCCTTCGCCCGGGCGAACTGGCCCGGGATGAGACCCCGGACCTGCCGGTCTTCGAGCACGCTCTGGCATGGTTGAGCGGCGAGGAAGGCTTCCGCCCGGACGTGGTGGTGCAGCTGCGACCCACCTCGCCGGTGCGGCCGCCGGATTGCGTCGACCAGGCCGTCTCCACCCTCCTGGCGCACCCGAGGGCCGACTCGGTTCGGGGCATCGTTCCCGCGGGGCAGAACCCGTACAAGATGTGGCGCATGGCCCATGACGGCCAGATGCACCCGCTGCTGGAGGGCGAGTTCGACGAAGCCTACAATATGCCCCGTCAACTGCTCCCAGCAACCTACTGGCAGACCGGGCACATCGATGCCATCCGCACCCGGACGATCCTGGATAAACGCTCGATGAGCGGCGCGACGATCCTGCCGCTGCTGCTCGACCCGCGCTACTCGGTCGACATCGACAATCCCCGGGATTGGGAACGGGCCGAGTGGCTGGTCCTGCACGGCGGCCTCGAGGTGGTCACCCCTGGACACAGGCGCAGGGCCTTGCCAGAGCAGGTTGGGCTCCTCGTCCTCGACTTCGATGGGGTGATGACGGACAACCGGGTGTGGGTAGATGGGCAGGGCCGGGAATCGGTGGCGGCGCATCGGGGCGACGGGTGGGGGCTGGCACGGCTGCGGGAGGCGGGCGTCGAGGTGATTGTGCTGTCGACCGAGACGGACCCCGTGGTCGCCGCCCGGTGCGGCAAGCTTGGCCTGCCGGTCCTGCAGGGCCTGGCCGACAAGGGAGCCGCACTCCAGGATCTGCTTCGGGACCGGGAGATGGAGCCGGGCCGTGTAGTCTACCTGGGGAACGACGTCAACGACCTGCCGTGCTTTCCGTTGGTTGGATGCGCGGTGGTTGTCGCGGATGCCCATCCCGCAGCAACCGCCCAGGCCGATCTCGTTCTCGGCCGGGCGGGAGGACAGGGAGCGGTGCGTGAGTTGTGTGACCTGCTGGTCGAGAGAGGTTCGAAGAGGGAGGCCCATGGCTAGAGAGATCCGGATCGGGGACTGCCTGATCGGGGACGGCCAGCCGGTCTACATCGTGGCCGAGATCGGCGTCAACCACAACGGCGACCTGGCGATCGCCAAACGGCTCATCGATGCCGCCGACCATGCCGGGGCGGACGCGGTCAAGTTCCAGAAGCGCACGCCGGAGCTGTGCGTACCGTCTGATCAGCGCAGTCAGATGCGGGAGACTCCCTGGGGCTACATCCCCTACCTGGAGTACCGGGAGCGGGTGGAGTTTGGCCAGAAGGAATACGCCGAGATCGACCGCCACTGCCGCGAGCGAGGCATTCCCTGGTTCGCCTCGGTCTGGGACGAGCCGTCGGTCGACTTCGTCGGGGCCTTCGATCCGCCATGCACCAAGGTTCCCTCGGCGTCTTTGACCGACACCGTCCTGCTGCGCCACGTCCGAGCCGCAGGGCGGCCGGTTATCCTTTCTACCGGGATGTCGACGATGGGGCAGATCCGGGAGGCGGTCGAGACCCTGGGAACGAAGGACCTGCTGATCGCCCACGCCACAAGCACCTACCCCTGCGAGCCGCTCGAACTCAACCTGCGCATGATCCAGACCCTGCGGAACGCGTTTCCCTGCCCGATCGGCTACTCGGGCCATGAGGTTGGGCTGGTGGCTTCGGCGGTGGCGGTGGCGCTGGGAGCCTGCATGGTCGAGCGCCATATCACTCTGGATCGGGCGATGTGGGGCACCGATCAGGCAGCCTCGGTGGAGCCTGGAGGATTCGAGAGGCTGGTCAAGTACATTCGGGTGAGCGAGCAGGCGTTGGGCGACGGCGTCAAGCAGGTGTACCTGAGCGAGCAGCCATCGCTGCGCAAGCTGCGCAGGGCTGGCAACCAGGAGAGCGATCCCTCTTGATCGCTTCCCGAGTCCGCAGCCGGCTGCTCAGGCTAGGCGCCGATCGACAGCTGGTCCGGCAGGTTGAGCGCGTGGAAGCCTCTCTCCGGGGAGACGGGTCGGCGGGGGGTCGGCCGGTCCTGTTCTTCAACGCCTCGACCCGCATCCACCACCTCAGCCTGAACGCGGCCTACAGCCTGCTGGCCTCCTGGGCGATTCGGGGGGCCTCAGTTCCCGTCGGTCACCTCGTCTGCCAGCGAGGGCTCGATCCGTGCGTGCTGGGTACCAACCGGGACGACTACGGGGCCCACCCACCGTGCTCCTCGTGCCTGCCTCTCAGTGGCCGGCTCTATCCGAGGGACCGAGTGACTCCCCTGACCTACGATGCCTCCTTGGTCTCCCAGGTTGGCCGTGAGTTGGCCGGGCGTTCGCTGACCGAGCTGGGCGCGTGGAGCCACAGCGATCTTCCTCTGGGAGAGCTGTGCCTGCCGGGTCTGCGCTGGGCTTTGCGCCAGCACAACCTGCCAGACGACCACCGGACCCGGGGGCTGTTTCGCCGCTATCTGGCCTCTGCCGCCAGCTTGGCCTCCCAGGTGGAGAGGGCGCTTCGGGCCCTCCGGCCCCGATGCCTGGTCGTCTTCAACGGGATCATGTACCCGGAAGCGATTGCCCGCAGCGTGGCCTTGCGACAGGACATCCCTGTGATCACCCATGAGGTCGGTCTGCGTCCGCTGTCGGCCTTCTTCTCCCATGAGCATGCGACCTTCCGTCAGGTTGAGTTCCTCCCGGGCTTTGCCCTCGGCGAGGAGGAGAATCGGCGCCTGGACGGCTACCTGGAGGAGCGGTTCCAGGGGCGGTTCACGATGGCCGGGATCCGTTTCTGGCCCGAGATGCAGGCTCTCCCGGAGTGGCTCGGGCAACGGATGGCCGGGCACCGCCAGACCGTCGCCGTCTTCACCAACGTGATCTTCGACACCAGCCAGATCCACGCCAACACCCTCTATCCCGAGATGTTCGCCTGGCTCGAGGACGTGCAGGCAGCCATCGAGGCCCGCCCCGAGACCCTGTTCATCATCCGGGCCCATCCGGACGAGGACCGGCCGGGCAAGGAGAGTCGGGAGAGCGTGGCTTCGTGGGTTCGGGAGCGGCGGCTGAGCGAGCGGCCCAACGTCGTCTTCCTCCCACCGTCGGAGCGTGTCAGCTCCTACGAGCTGATCCGCCGCGCCAAGGTCACCCTGGTCTACAACTCGTCCGTCGGCCTGGAGGCCTCGATCCTGGGGATGCCGGTGTTGTGTGCCGCCAGGGCACGCTACACCCAGGTCCCGACCGTCTTCTACCCGAGCGACCGCCAGGCCTACCGGTCGCAGCTGTGGAACTTCCTGGATGCCCCGCAGATCCCGGTCCCTCCTGAGTTCAGAGCCAACGCTCGCAGGTTCCTGTACTTTGAACTCTACCGGGCGTCGATCGATCTCTCGGCCTTCCTGGAGCCCTATCCGGGCGTTCCGGGCTTCGTAACCTTCTCGGGCTTTGACCCCAGCATGGTTCTGGGAAAGGAGCACGCGGGGCTCCAGGCCATCCGGGAGGGGATCCTGGAAGGCAAGAGGTTCTGCTACCCATGAGCCGACCAGGCCCGTGCGCCCCTTCAACAATGGTGTCGGGAACGGACCGGCCTTGCGGGTTGTCTCGTCCGGATCCCGTTCCCGTGCCCGCCAGCCGCGAGGGATCCTGGGGATGAAACCCTCCACCGGCTTGTTCCAGAACCCCCGCTGCTCGGTCGTGATCCGGGCCTTCAACGAGGAGGCACACATCGGCCGCCTGCTTTCGGGGATCCTGCAGCAGACGATTCGCCCGATCGATGTCATCCTCGTCGACTCAGGTTCGACGGACGCCACCCTGGCGATCGCCTCACGTTACCCGGTGAGAATTGTCTCGATTCCTCCTGAGGAGTTCACCTTCGGCCGGGCACTCAACCGCGGCTGCGCCCTGGCTAACGGGGAGTATCTTGTGATCGCCAGCGCCCATGTCTACCCGGTCTACCCGGACTGGCTCGAGCAGCTGCTTCAGCCTTTCGCGGATCCGCAGGTCGGGCTGGTCTACGGGCGGCAGCGGGGGGATGCCGCGACACGCTACAGCGAGCATCAGATCCTGGCGAAGTTGTTTCCCGTGGAGTCACTCCCTCGCCAGAGTCATCCCTTCTGCAACAACGCCAACGCCGCCATCCGCAGGGCTCTCTGGCTCCAGCGCCCTTACGATGAGGATCTGCCTGCTTTGGAGGACCTGGAGTGGGCGGCGTGGGCATTGGGGCAGGGCCATGCGCTGTCCTATAGGGCCGAAGCCGAAGTGGTTCATGTTCACGATGAAAGCCGGCGCGCAGTCTTCAATCGCTACCGGCGCGAGGCGATGGCGCTGAAACGAATCCATCCCCAGGAGCACTTCCGCTTGCTGGACTTCCTCTTGCTCTTCGCCTCCAACGTGGCCAGCGATGGGTGGCATGCCCTGCATGATGGAGCGTTGTCACGGAGACTGTGGGAAATCCTCTGGTTCCGTTGGGCTCAGTTCTGGGGTACGTATCGCGGCTTCTCGATCTCAGGGCTGATGACGGATCAGCTCAAACAAGCCTTCTATTACCCGCGCGGTTTCGAGCGGAGCAACATCGAGTTGCGCCGCGAGGTCCCGCCGATGGACTATAGGCATCGCGAGGGGAACCGATGAGTCGTCTGAAGACCGCGCTGCAGCGTCCGGTGGTCGGCAGCCTGATCGTCCTTCTGATCGGTGCCCTAGCCGCCGCCCTTCTGCTCTACGCGACCCCCTGGGGGCTGGGCTTGGGCGGAGACAGCTACTACTACGTCAGCGGAGCGCAGAGTCTGCTGGCGGGGCAGGGATTCTCTCATCCAACTGCAGGGGGCAGCACCCGACCCATTACCCACTTCCCACCGCTCTACCCTGCACTGCTCGCGGCCGTGGCCAGCCTTGGGTCCAATGTCCTTGACGCAGCCCGCATCACACATGCCCTGCTGTTTGCAGCCAACGTGCTGGCGAGCGCTTGCTTCTTGTGGACAGCTACGGGTCGCCGGATGTGGGCCGCGGTTGGGATATCCCTTATCGCCCTTTCGCCGGCCGGGCTTTCGGTTCATTCCTGGCTCCTCTCTGAGCCCATGTTCATCGTGGCGGTACTCCTGGGTCTGTGGTCTGTAATGCGATTCATCCTCACGGGAAGCCGGACGATGCTCGTTGCGGCGGGGATCTGGGCTGGGCTTGCCGCGCTGGTTCGATACGCCGGCATCGGCCTCCTCGGTGGGATGGCATTGGCAGTGCTGGTCCACAAGGATTCTAGGGGGCGCGCAAAGCTGACGGACATCGGGTTGCTTGTGAGCGTGGGATTGGCTGGTCCCGCCCTCTGGGGTCTGAGAAACGTGATCTTGACAGGAGCCTCAACGAACCGATCGCTATCACTTCACGTCCCAACCATGGACAAACTCAACGAAGGTCTGACCACAATTGGAGGGTGGCTGATCCCGTTTCACTTCGGAGAAGTCTTGGCGTTGGCTGCCGCGATCGGTGTCATGGCGGCAACGACCCTGGGAGCCATGAGCCTATTGGTGTCCAGAGGTGCGCCGAGGGCAGCGAAGCCCGTCCGGGCCGCGATCCTAGTAACTCTGAGCTTTCTGATCGCGTACCTGACGGTGCTATCGGCATCACTCTCACTCGCCGACGCGTCGACGCCGCTCGACAGCCGAATCCTCCTGCCCGTTTTCGTCGTCGGTGTCATCCTGATTGTGTGCATTCTGCACGGTTTCTCCCCAGGGCTGGCCGGTCGGTGGCTCTTCCGCGCGATCTTGATCCTGGCGTTGGTGGCAGCCTCGGCGCTTGCCCTCAAGAGGGACCTCTCCTCGATCGCAGATTCAAGGGCATTTGGGCTTGGCTTCGCCAGCCCAGATTGGAGGCACTCGCAGATCATCCGATGGATTGATGCCCTCGATCCAGCGGTTCCCCTTTACAGTAACGAGGTGGACGCAGTGTACCTGCTCACCGGTCGCCAGGCCTTTCAGGTGCCGATCCGCTGGGACCCGGTACGGGCCGCGCCGCGCGAAGATTACGAGCAGCAACTGGCCGCGATGCGAGAGCGGATTGCGGACCAGGGGGCCGCCCTGGTCCTGTTCGACACGCTGGCAGAACAGCAGGGGGCGCTGCCGTCCGAGGCCGAGCTGGCGGAAGGGCTCCAGACAGCATTCCGGGCTGCCGATGGTGTGGTATACGTGGATGGAAGATAGCAGTCCCGTGGGAGCGAAGGTGCCTCAGGCTGCAATGGAGGTCTCTGCAACGTGCGTGCATTGAGGGATGCCGCAGGTCGCGGGCTCCGCGATCCGGCCAGTCTGCTTGCCCTGGGGGCGGCGCTTCTTGGGGGCGGGAGTGTGCTCCTGGCGCTTTCGTGTACCCGCTGGGGGGCCGGGATCGGCGGGGACGGGGTGGCCTACGTCGCCGGCGCCCGCAACCTCCTGCACGGCTTCGGCTTCAGCTGGATCGGGCCGGAGGGCGATGTGCGCCCGATCACGATCTTCGCTCCGCTGTTCTCCGCGCTGCTGAGCGGCCTCGGCATCCTCGGACTGGATCCTTTGGTGGGTGCCCGCTGGTTGAACGCCGCCCTGTTCTGGGTCAACGTCGCCTTGGTCATCCGCGTTCTCTTCCGCTACACCCGCGAGAGATGGTTGCCCCTGTCGGGTGGAATCCTGTTCGTGTTCTCGCCCGTTGTCCTTGGTCTCCACACCGGCGCGGCATCGGAGCCGGTCTTCCTCATGTTCCTGCTTCTGGCCGTTCTTGCGGTGGCGCGTTATGCCGAAGAAGGGACTCGTCGCTGGGTCGTGCTGGCTGCCGCTGCTGCCGCCGCCGCCTACCTGGCGCGCTATGCCGGACTGATGGTCATCGCCGGCGGTTTCTTGAGTGTGCTGCTGGTGGGCCGGGAGCCGCGCAAGAATCGCCTGTTGTCTGTTCTGACCTATGCAGGGATCACGGGAACCGTGGTGGCCCTATGGTTCCTTCGCAACTCGAGCCTCGAGGGATCCTCAACTTCGCGGGAGCTCGTGATCGAGCCGCTTGCGGCTGACATCGGTCGGCTGCTGGCCGATCTCGGGAGCTATTGGTTCCTTCCGGATCGGGTGCCGCTGGTTCTTCGCTCTGCGGTTGTGGGTAGTGGACTGATCTTGCTGGCTGCCGCGTGGGGAGCTGTAAGGCGGCGGCCAGCGCACCAAGGGAGTGAAGAGTCGTCCAGGGCTCCCCGAGGGGCGTTGCCGGCGATCGCCGTGCTGATGATCGCGGTCTACATTGCAGGCGTGTTGTTGTCGCGGGTGCTGTTTGTGCCGCGCATCAGTCTGGATCAGCGGATCCTGGCTCCGGTCTATCTCCTGACCATCCTCCTTGTCCTCTTCATGGCGCACGACATCTACACGGCTGGCCGGCCTCTGGTACGCGGGCTTGTCGCCGCCGGGGTGTTTCTCCTGGCGGTCTCCTACCTCGGCCGGGGGACGATTCGCGCTCTCGAGCTGCAGTTGGACGGTCAGGGTTTCGCCAGCCGGGCCTGGCAGAGATCGCCTCTGGTGAATGCCTTGCGCCTGCTTCCCGAGGACACGCCGATATACACGAATGAGGTGGAGGCGTTGTATCTCCTTGCAGGACGGCAAGCCTATCGTCTGCCAACGGGCTGTCTGCCAGAGGACGCGCTGTATACGGACCTGCTTGGCACGGAATGTCACACGGCGGAGTTCCTTGCCTGGGTTGAAAGAATGCGATACGCGTTGGAGAACAGGGAAGCCGTCCTGGCGGTGTTCAACAGCTATGCCGAACAACCCTACTACGCTCCGCTGGTGCCTGAGATGGTCGCCGGGCTCGACATCCTTACTACGCAGGGTGATGGGCACATGTACGTGTACGATCGCGATGGGTGGCCGGAGAACCCGAATTGGTGAGCCAGGGCATCGAGGATGCGGGTGGAACAGAGGGAGAATGACGAGGCAGAGGGTATGAAGAGCAGTCGTCCTGCGGCGCGGCGGCTTCAGATCGCGGCAGCGGTCGTGATCGTCGCCTACGGCCTGATGCTGGTCATCGATCTTGCAGCTCATCCCGACAAGTACCAGTGGGATTTTTCCTCCTACTACTATGCCGGCCAGGCCTATATCCGGGGGATGAACCCCTATGACCTGCACGTGCTGTCGGAGGTTGCCGGAAAGGAAGTCGGATTTCCCTTTGCCTATTCTCCGGTTGTCTTGCCTCTCTTTGCACTTCTCGCCCGCCTGAATATCCTCACGGCCTACTACCTGTTTCTCGGGCTCAAACTCCTTTGCCTCGGCGGACTGCTGTATCTGTGGGCGAGGCGCTTGCTGCGAGAAGAGGTCGACCTGCTCTTCTATGTCCTGGTGCTGTTTGGCTTTGGGGGAGCCGTGTACGTCGACCTGGCTGCAGGGAATATCTCCCTTCTAGAGCAGGTCGGGCTGTGGCTGGCGTTCTATGCGCTCCTCAAGGATCGCCCTCTGGCCTTCTCAGGGCTGGTCGTCCTGGTAAGCCTGGTCAAGCTCTCTCCCATACTCTTCCTGGTGCTCCTGCCGTTGGTTGGCGGCAGACGACGGCTCACAGCCTTGGGGGGTGCGTTCCTTGCCTTCGTGGGGATCAACGCAGTGACATGGTTCCTGGCACCGGATCTCTATCGGGACTTCCTCGCGGTCATTCCGCAGCTCGACGACCGCGGAATCATCAACCCGTCGACGTTGGCGCTGTTCCGTGACCTGGCGGACATCCTCACGCGCAGAGGCATCGGACTGTCGCCGGTTATGCCCGAAGTCGCCTATCTTGCATTCGCCGCGGCGGTCGCACTCGTGACTGGATTGGCCCTCCGGCGCGTCCGGGGGGAAGATCGGCGGGTCACCATCTTCATCGTCTGCCTGGCCTTCATCCTTGTTGCACCTCGCTTCAAGAACTATTCCTATATTCTCGCCCTGGTTCCGGCATTCTATCTGGTCAAGCGGTGGATTCGACTCGAGGCCTCTTGGGCGATGCTATTGCTGCTGATGTTCTCGAGCAGCATGCCGGTGCCTTTCGGGCTCGGTGCAGCGGCGCAGAACCTGCTCTGGGGTTACTATTCGCTCTTGCTCACTCTGCTGCTCTGGGCACTGAGCGTGTGGGTGGCGATCCTCGGTCCGGCCGATCAGATTCGTTCAGACCCATTGCCCGGAGCCGTGCCGGATGCAGGGCGAGGGCGGACCTTGCGCCGGCCAAGGAGTGGAGCATGATGGGCCCGCTGAAATCCGGGGATAGCGCAACACCACCGCTGTTCGTCGCCCTGGTCCCGATGCGCCATCACTCGGAGCGCGTCCCCGGAAAGAACTACCGCCTGGTGGTTGGCAGGCCGCTCTATTCCTACATCCTGGAGGCCCTGCTCGCGTGCAGTGAGATCAGCCAGGTCGTCGTTGACACGGACAGCCCCGTCATCATGCAGGGGATCTCGGCCGAGTTCCCGGCTGTACGCGTGATCGAGCGGCCCCAGCACTTGCGGGGAGGAGATGTCCCGACGAACGAAGTCATATTGCATGACATCCAGGCCACAGCGGGGGAGTTCTACCTTCAAACGCACTGCACGAATCCGTTGGTGCGATCGACGACGTTCTCGAATGCGATCCTGGCTTTTCGGGAAAGGTATCCGGAGCACGACTCGCTCTTCTCGGTCACCCGCCTGCAGAAACGGCTTTGGGATGTGGATGGCCGTCCTCTAAACCATGATCCTGAAGTCCTGATGCGTACCCAGGACCTACCTCCGGTCTACGAGGAGAACTCGTGCATATACATCTTCGATCGCGAGGGGATGCAGGCGCGAAAGAATCGTCTTGGGGAGCGGCCGTATCTGTTCCCGATGGAAGCTGAAGAGGCGTGGGACATCGATGAAGAGTCCGACCTGCGGATGGTGGAGTTCCTCCTCACTCAGCGGCTTCAGGATGCGAGCTAGGCGCAGGCAATGACGATGACGATGCGGATCCTGTTCTCCTCCCCCTACATGCTCCCCGAGTACGATCGCTTCCGGCCGATCTTTGAGTCGGCTGGGATCGAGGTCGTCCTGGCTCCGGTGCAGGAGCGGCTCTCGGAAGCCGAGCTTCTTCCCTATGCGGGGCAGGTCGACGGCGTGATCTGCGGCGATGATTGGTTCAGCGCCCGTGTCCTGGAGGCGTTCGCCCCGCGGCTCAAGGTGATCTCGAAGTGGGGCACGGGGATCGACTCGATCGACGGCGAGACCGCCGCGCGGTTGGGTGTCCGGGTCTGCAACACGCCGGGCGCCTTCACCGAGGCCGTGGCCGACAGCGTCATGGCCTACATCCTGGCCTTCGCTCGCCGCCTGCCGTGGACCGATCGAGCGGTGAAGGCCGGCCGGTGGGAGAAGCTCCCTAACCGAGCCCTCCACGAATGCACGTTGGGGGTCGTCGGCGTCGGGCGGATCGGGAAGACAGTGATGCGCCGGGCGAAGCCCTTTGGCATGCGCCTGCTCGGGAACGACATCGTCGACATTCCACGGTCTTTCGTCGAAGAGGTCGGGGTTGAGATGCTCCCGCTGCACCCGCTCCTCGAGGGCGCGGATTTCGTAAGCCTGAACTGTGACCTGAATCCGAGCTCCCGAAAGCTCATGAGCCGGGAGGCGTTTGAACTGATGCCGCCGGAAGCAGTCCTCATCAATACCTCGCGCGGTCCGGTCGTGGACCAGAACGCCTTGATCGAGGCGCTTCAGGCCGGCCGGATCGCCGGCGCGGCGCTCGACGTTTACGAGGATGAGCCGCTACCCAAGGACAGCCCGCTGCTGCGGATGGAGAACGTCCTGCTGGCTCCCCACAATGCCAACAGCAGCCCGGCGGCGTGGGAGCGAGTCCACTGGAACACGCTGCGGAGCCTATTGGTCGGCCTGGGACTGACGCCGCCGAAGGACGTGGAGAGCGGTTTGCGGGACTCAGAAGCCAGAAGTCGGAAGGCGCGCGCATAGATCCAGAATGCGGCTTGCAGGCTGCCGATAGCTGACCGCTGATCGCTGACCGCTGACCGCTGATCGCTGACTGCTGATCGCTGTTCTTCCGAGGAGCGCAAGATGAAGCGTTTCGTGCTGATTACGGGTGCTGCGGGGGGAATCGGCCGGGCGACGGTTGCAGTCTTTGAGGCGGCCGGCTGGGAGACGATCGCCGTTGATCGCCAGCCAGCCGGCGACTTCCCGTCGGGTGTCATCTTCCACCAGGCGGACGTCGCTGACCCCGAATCGGTGGTCGGGCTGTTCCGGTGGCTGCGACAGAAGACCGACCGTCTGGACGGGCTGGTGAACAACGCCGCCATCCAGATCTGCAAGCCGCTGGTCGAGACGACGGTCGAGGAGTGGGACGCCACCATCGCCTCGAATCTGCGATCGATCTTCATCACCGCCCGGGAAGGCCATCCGTTCCTCAAAGCCGCCGGCGGGGCGATCGTCAACGTCAGTTCGGTCCACGCCGTGGCCACCTCGACGGACATCGCCGCCTACGCCGCCAGCAAGGGCGGCTCCCTGGCCCTGACGAGGGCGATGGCGCTCGAGTTCGCCCGAGATGGAATCCGGGTCAACACCGTCCTCCCCGGCGCGGTCGATACGCCCATGCTGCACGCCGGGCTGATGCGCGGCCATGTCCAGGGCGGTTCCGTCGAGGAGCGCATGGCAGACCTCGGGCGGCGGACCGTGATGGGCCGCGTGGGCAAGCCGGAGGAGATCGCCCGGACCATCCTCTTCCTCGCCGACAGCACGCAGTCCTCCTTCATGACCGGCCAGTCCATCATCGTCGACGGCGGGGCCACCTGCCGGCTGAGCACTGAGTGAGCCCTGCATGCTGGCACTGATTCCGCTGCTGGCCCTCGCCGGCCTCTGGCTTCTCCTCGGCAACCTCCGCCCGGCCTGGGGATGGCCGCGATGCCTGCTGCGGGCAGCTCTCCTCTGGGGCGGCTACGCTGTCCTGGCGGTGGAGGGGTTGAGCCTGGTGCAGGGTATCACCCAGGTGGGCCTGGCTCTCGCCTGGGCGGTGCCGCTCGTCGCCAGCGGCGCGTGGCTGGCCCGCCTGGCCGCTCGCGCCGGCCGCCTGGCATGGCCGCGTTTTTCATTGCCGGGCAGCTGGGCAGACCGCGGTCTGTGGCTCGCCGTGCTTGTCATCGTCAGCGTGACGGCCTTGATCGCGTGGCTGGCGCCGCCGCAGACCTGGGATTCGCTCAACTACCACATGAGCCGGGTGGCGCACTGGGCCCAAGACCATTCGCTGAGGCCATTCGCCACGGGCATCGAGGTCCAGAACAGCCGCAGCCCGGGTGCCGAGTTGCTCGTCCTTCAGCTCTACGTCCTAGCCGGGGGCGATCGGCTGGCCAACTTCGTCGAGTGGTTCTCCATGGTCGGGAGCCTGGTGGCGGCGGGGGTGATTGCCGGCCAGCTCGGTGGCGGGCGGCTGGCCCGGCTCCTGGCGGTGGTGCTCACGGTCACGGTGCCGATGGGGATCGCCCAGGCCTCGAGCACCATGACCGACTACGTGGTCGCCTTCTGGGTGATGGCCTCGGTTGCAGAGTGCCTCATCCTGCTCGGGCAGGGAAGTGCGTCGGGCGCGGTCTTCTACGCCGGCCTGGCGGCCGGCCTGGCCCTGGTCACCAAGCCGACCGCTGCAGCCTACCTGGTGCCCTTCGCCTTGTGGACGGGCTGGGTCCTTCTGCGGCGCCAGGGTCTCCGGCGATTCGTGGGGCAGGGGCTGGCTGCCCTGGCTCTCGTCATGTTGCTGAACGCCGGGCCGCTGATTCGCAACCTCGAGGTCTACGGAACTCCGCTGGACCCCGCGCAGATCTCGGTTCACTCGAACCAGCTGCGGGATCCGCGCGCCCTGCTCTCCAACCTCCTGCGCAACCTGGCGCTGAACGCCGGCACCCCTTCGACGCACGTGAACAAGGCTATCTACCTTGCCGTTCTCCAGGTGCACGACTGGATCGGCCTGGACCCGAACGACCCGCGCACGACCTCGGCCGGCGAGTTCAAGGTGCGAGTGCCCAACATGCACGAGGACCTGGTGAGCAACCCGGTCCATGCCTGGCTCTACCTGATCGTTGTTGGAGCGCTGCTCTTGCGGCGCAGGGTCGTGGGCAGGCCGCTGGTGTGGTATGGTCTGGCGGCGGCAGGCACGTTCGTGCTGCTGAGTTGGATCTTCAAATGGCAGATCTTCGGGGGCCGCTACCAGCTGCCGTTCTTCGTGCTCT
>Ga0315289_10005574_pt1 | contig 18587 bp, 14 predicted proteins | sample YL17G11_40_MG_FD_203452 | JGI IMG/M metagenome (GOLD analysis project Ga0315289, IMG submission 203452) | Sediment microbial communities from Yellowstone Lake, YNP, Wyoming, USA - YL17G11_40 | ecosystem: Environmental > Aquatic > Freshwater > Lake > Sediment | place: USA: Wyoming | collected...
AGAATGGAATGTGCTCTGTCGCAGCCTCGGCCCTTAGACCCGGCGTGCACTTCATTCGCTGCAGGCATGCAGACGGCCATGCGGATGATGGCGTTCGAGCCGTGATTATGGATTTACGATAGGAGCGGCGCAGACTCTTCTGCTGCGCCCCGGCAGTTCGAGTCCTATGGAAAATGAGGAAAAAAATGGAGGCGGCACCCAGACTTGAACTGGGGAATAAAGGTTTTGCAGACCTCTGCCTTACCACTTGGCTATGCCGCGAACCTTCATTTTCCGGTGGATTTCGCAAAAGGATCGCTCTCCACCTTCAACCCTTCAATAAGCAGTTCAATCTGTTTCTTTCCCGGCAACAGTTTCCGCAAATTTTTCGGCAACGTTTTCGTTATGCTGTAGGTTGTTACCCCGATTGGCTTATTTGACTGCTTAAGAGCATATTCAACAATGGTTCGGTCTTTTTCTTTGCAAACAATTATTCCAATCGATGGATTCTCGTCTTTCATTTTCACTTTATCATCAAGTGCGGCAAGATAAAACTGCATCTTTCCCACATGCTCGGGCTCAAATTCGCCGACTTTGAGATCGATCGCTATAAGACATTTCATAAACCGATGATACAAAAGGAGATCGATCGCATATTCTTTTTTTCCGGCTTTCAATGGGAATTGGCTTCCAGCAAAAGTTATTTGCCCACCCATTTCCCGCAGAAAGCGTTCCATGCGCGCCAGAATCGCATGTTCGAGTTCTCGTTCGCTATGCCGGTCTGCAAGTTCGAGAAAGTCGAACGTATATTCATCCTTGACAGCAAGAAGAGCCTGCCGGTGAAGATCAACCGGCAATGCTTTCTTGAAATTCGTCTGGTTAATCATCGTTTTTTCAAAAGTCTGGTTTTCAATTTGATGGATGAGCACGCTTTTCGTCCATCCCATTTTCCGGGTCATTCGGATATAGAATTCCCGCTCAAGATCGTCTTTGCAGCGCGTTAATATGATAATGTTCTTAGACCAGCCAATTTCTCCAACCAATGGTTGGAGTTTTGGCTTTGATGCATATTCCAAGTAAAATTGACGCATTAGTCTAAGGTTGGTTATAGAGAAGCCATGAACACCAGGTAATTCCGTTAGTAAATCCACAGCAAGATGCTCAACAACAAAGGCGCCCCACCCAAGTCTCCGCTGACGCTCGGCGATCATTTTGCCGATGTCCCAATACAATGTCATCAATTCTTTATTGACGGCTTTAAGGGCCTCATATTGGGCCGCTTTTATTCTGTTTTTAACCTCTTCGAAAAACGTCTGATACTCTTTCGAAACAATCGATTTTATCATGTAGCATCCTTTCCGACTAAAAACTCCAACCAATGGTTGGAGCTTTTAATCCAATCGGTTTTCATGCCCGATAGGGAAAACCTGCTTTAAAAAAATGGAGGCGGCACCCAGACTTGAACTGGGGAATAAAGGTTTTGCAGACCTCTGCCTTACCACTTGGCTATGCCGCCTGAAAGAACGGTAGGAGAACGCGGATAAAATACGCGCCGGATCGGGATGTAAAGATGGAGCGAGAGATGGGATTTGAACCCACGACGGCCACCTTGGCAAGGTGGAGCTCTACCAGGCTGAGCTACTCTCGCATTCCGTATTCTAATAAGGTTAAAAGATAGTATATCGCCTTTTTCAAGTCAATGATCGCAGGCACGTTACAGCGATTGGCGAGGCGTGGGATTGAGGTTTTCGGTGAGGGTCATGATGACCATAACAAAAGCCATCATTCCGAGCGCCAGGAAGATCTGCTCCCGATATTTAAAATCCCGTTTTACCAGTTTGATTGTAGGCGCCTTTTCCTGCGGTTGCGCGCCCCGGACAACGCCGGCGCGCAGCGAATCTTCACTCGTAGGCATATAAAGGCTGTCGGTAAACGGATTGTTCGAATCGAAAACAGTCCCTGCGCCCGCAGCCAGTGCGAATATGCATACCATGAATCCCATGAGCAATGCATTTGCCTTCATGCTCTTCCCATCAGCTCTGAAAAAATGCGGTTGATCTGCCTGGGATTTCCCTTGCCGCGAGTGGCTTTCATTGCCTGGCCCACAAAGAACGCCTGCAACTTTGCATCACCGGCTTTGAATCGCTCGACTTCGCGAGGGTTCTTTTCGAGGATGTCGCGCATGACCTTTTCAAGTTCGGAAGAATCGGAAACCTGCGCGAGATCAAGCGTGCCGATGGCGGCTGCGGGCTCCGCGTTTTCCCGCTCCATGGCTTCAAAAACCGTTTTGCCGGCGCTTGTGGATATTGTCCCTGCGTCAATCATGGAAAGCAGCGCCGCAAGCCGTTTGGGCGTCACATTCAGCGCGTCCGGCCCGCACTTTTTTTCCTTGGCAACGCGCAACACATCGCCCATGACCCAGGTGGCCGCGGGCCTTTCGCCTGCGCCGGATGCGACCGTCGCTTCGTAGTAATCGGCCACGCGGCGCGATTGCGTGAGCACATCGGCGTGCTCGGCAGTAAGCCGGTAGTGATCGACAAACCGCGCCCGGCGGGCCGCGGGCAGCTCGATGGCGCGCTTTGTGGCCGTGTCAATCATCACGGCGTCAATGACCAGCGGCAGCAGGTCCGGCTCGGGAAAATAGCGGTAATCGTGGGCGTCCTCCTTGGAACGCATGGGGCTGGTGCGGCCCGTGTCCGCGTCCCAGAGATAGGTCTGCTGCTCGATGACGCCGCCGGCGTCAAGAATTTCCCGCTGCCGGAAGATTTCGTATTCGATCGCCTTTTCCACGTTGCGGAACGAGTTCATGTTCTTGAGTTCGGTTTTCGTGCCTAAGGTCCGCTGACCGACCGGCCGCAGCGAAATATTGGCGTCGCAGCGCAGGCTTCCCTCTTCCATGTTGCAATCGCAGACCTCAAGGTATTCGAGTATCTGCTTAAGGCCGGTCAGATAGGCGTACGCCTCCCGCGCGCTGCGCAGGTCCGGTTCGCTCACGATTTCAATGAGCGGCGTGCCGCACCGGTTGACATCAAAGAGCGTGTCGTCGTCCTGGTCGTGCACGAGTTTGCCCGCGTCTTCCTCCAGGTGGATGCGGGTGATGCCGATGCGTTTTTCTGTTCCGTCAACATTGATGTCCAGGTGGCCGTTTTTGCACACCGGCAGATCGTATTGGGAGATCTGGTATCCCTTGGGCAGGTCGGGATAGAAATAGTTTTTCCGCGCGAAAATCGATTGTGGGGCGATGTCGCAGCCCACGGCCAAACCCATACGCAGCGCCATTTCAACGGTGGCGCGGTTGAGTACGGGCAGAGCGCCGGGCAGGCCCAGGCAGACCGGGCATCCCAGCGTGTTCGGTCCGGCGCCGAAAACGGAACCGCAGCCGCAGAAGATCTTCGTCTTTGTCAAGAGCTGCGCATGGACTTCAAGGCCGATGACCGCTTCGTATTTCACGATTGTTCCTTGTTTGCCGACCGACGGCATGAGCTTTCACGACGATTATTCGCGGACGATGCTGAATCCGATGCCCCGGTTTTTCATGTTCCGCCGGCCGTATGCCTGCGCCTCTTCGCGCGTTGTAAATGACCCGATTCGCACGCGGTATACCGTCCGGCCGTCCACCATGGCGTCCTGCATTCGCACGTGGTCGAACAGCTTCATGAGCTGTTCCTGCCGGCTTTTCGCATTCGCATAGTCTGCGTATGATCCGACCTGCAGCGCGAAAACCGTGTCGACGCGGGCTTCCGGCTTTTCCGCGGATGGCGCAGCGGGTCGTGCCGTATTCGCGGGCGCGGTCCTCTCCGTGTCTTTCGGCGCGAGTGCCGAAGCAGAAGGCGACAGCGCCGCCATAGCCCGTTTTTCCATGTCCGAGGCGCGCGCGGAATCGCCTGCAAGGCGATACGCGCCGGCAAGCCGCCCGCAGGCGGCCGCGCGCAGCGAATCGGGAGCGCCGGGGTCCGCCGCGAGCTCCTCATACAGCTTCTTCGCATCGCTCCCATCAGTCAACGTTTGCGCGTAGATCAGTTTGACCGCGGGATTGCCGGGATCGGCAAGATAGGCGGATTCAGCATGGCCGCGCGCTTTTTCCATGTCGCCGGTGTTCAGATACAGCCGCGCCGAATCCAGCTCGGACGCGGCGGTCCGGCCGGCCAGCAACAGCGCGCCGCCGATGCAGGCGCGCAGTATTGATTTACCAATGCGCATATTACCGGCCTTCCGGTTCCATGGTATTGTCCGGCGCCGACAGCGGTGACGGCGTTGCGGCCGGCGGACGGAGAATCGCCAGCTGCTCTTCGAGCTCCCGGATGCGTTTGCTGCTTTTAAAAAGCTGCGTTCGCAGGATGATCCAGTTGTACATCAACAAAAGAAGTCCCAGGACCAGGCCGATGAGAAAGGCGCCCAGGACAAAGTAATAGAGGGGGTATTCCGGCGATCTCCGCACAAACAGCTGCACCGAGGCCAGCGCGCGGAACGGTTCCTGCGTAAAGGTAAAGATCAGGATCCAGGCGATCACGAATGAAATCGCGAAGAAGAATAGAATCTTGAGGACCTTCATGCAGGCATCCTTTCACACACCAGTGTCATACCCGTTGTGCTTTTCACCCTGGCCTTTAAAATCGTTCCTGATATCTCGTTACTGCAAGCAATAATCGCGTTTTTCGCGCCATGGTCCTGGCCCAGCCATAATCGCCTGCCTGCGCGCTGACGTCCGGAGATCAGAATATCCACCTCGCGGCCTACCATGGCGGCATAGTGCTCTTTGGTAATGGCGGTCTGAAGGGCAATCAGTTCCGAAAGCCGCTGCTTTATTTCCAACGGACGAACCGTTTCCGCGACTTCGGCCGCCTTTGTGCCCGGCCGAGGCGAATAGGCGAACATAAACGCGGATGTAAAGCACACCGTGCGGAACAAATCCATGGTCTTTTGATAATCCCCGTCCGTTTCCCCGGGAAAACCGACCATGGCATCGGTGGTGATGTCGCATCCGGGAACCGCGTTCCGGATCCGGTCGATCAGGCGCAAGTAGTCGTCGCGCGTATAGCGCCGGTTCATGGCGGCAAGAACGCGCGTTGATCCGGATTGCACGGGCAGATGGATGTGCCTGCACACCCTGGGCAGTTCGGCCATGGCGCGCACAAGCTTTTCCGAACAGTCCTTGGGGTGCGAGGTCATGAAGCGGATGCGCAGCAGCCCGTCAAGTCCGTGCAGGCGGCGCAACAGATCGGGAAAATCGCAGCCATCCGCGCGGTATGAGTTGACATTCTGGCCTAAAAGCGTCACTTCGCGCGCGCCGTTTTCAAGATGCTTGCGGATTTCCTCTTCGATCCGGTCCGGGGGGACCGAATGCTCCCGGCCGCGCACCTGAGGCACCACGCAGTAGGCGCAGAAGTTGTCGCACCCGCGCATGATGGGAACGAAGACGCTCGCTCTGCCGCGCGCGCCCGGCGCAGGCATCGCCGCCGGCCGTTTCTCATGCGACAACAGCCGGTCGATATGCCGGTCCATGTATTCGATCTCCATGGCGCCGATGACCTGATCGATGCCCGGAATTTCGTCCATCAACTTTTCCTTGAGCCGTTCGGCCATGCAGCCGATGACCCAGATCCGCTGCGCGTTGCCGGCCTTGCGTTTGGCGGCAGCGAATTCGCGCAGGCGCGCTCTGGCGCGCTGCTCCGCGTGTTCGCGCACGCTGCAGGTGTTGACAATCAGTAAATCGGCGGCGGCGCGGTCGCCGGCCATGCGACAGCCGCGCCGCAGCAGCAGATCGGCCACCAGGTCCGAATCCGCGACGTTCATCTGGCATCCGAAGGTTTCGATGAAGAAGGAGGGCATTTTTGAATTGCAGGCGATCGGCGATTGGCATACGCCGATGCCTGATCACCAAAAATACATCCTGCATGAAAATCGCAATTCCATCGGACGGGAGGGAAATCTAAAGCGCACTATTCGTACGCTCGTTCTGTCGTACGCTCGTGCGCTCGTTTCCTACCGGTTCGGGTCCAGCGCATCGCGCAGGCCGTCGCCCACGAAGTTGAAGGCCATGACCGAGAGGAAAATGAAAACGCCCGGGACCAGTATCCAGGGATGGTACTGGATGTTGGCCACATTCATCGCCGCGGACAGCAGGTTGCCCCAGCTGGCCTGCGGGTCCTGGATGCCCAGGCCGATCAGCGAGAGCGCCGACTCACCCAGGATGTATCCCGGTATGGAAAGCGTCATGGAAACGATGGCGAACGACAGGGTCTGCGGCAGAACGTGGACCGTGATGATGCGCAGATCGCGGGCGCCGATGGCCCTGGCCGACTTGACAAAATCGCGATTGCTGATGGAGAGCGCCATGCCGCGGATGACGCGGGCCAGTTCGGCCCAGCCGATGAAGCTCATGATGACCACGATAAGCAGGTAGACTTCCGCGGAGGAGAGGTCCATGGGAAAGGCGCTGCGCAGCGCCAGCATGAGGAAAAAGCCGGGAATCAGCATGAAGCATTCGGCCAGGCGCATGAGCGTCCAATCGAGCCGGCCGCCGTAATACCCCGATAAGCCGCCCACGAGAAAGCCCAGCACCGAGGTGATCATAACGCCGAACAGGCCGATGGTCATCGACACCCGCGAGCCATAGACGATGCGCGAAAAAAGGTCGCGGCCCACATGGTCGCCGCCCAGCAGGTAGATCCGGCAATTTCCCGCATTGTCCCCCAGACCGAACAGATGGCGCCGGATGGGGAGGAACCCCCACAGTTTGACCGCATCGCCGCGCGCGAAAAGCTTCACATACCGAGGCCGCGCCGTGTCTTCCACGAACACCCGCTCAAAGATGCTGTTGAACGTATAGGCATAGGGATACACGAACGGCCGAAAAGAAAACCGGCCCTGACGCACGAAGTGGATCCGGCTGGGCGGCACATAGGAAATATCGCGGCTGCCATTGTCAAAATGATAGGGCGCGATGAATTCGGCGAAGACCGTCATCGCGTATAGCAGCCCCAGGACCGCCAGACCCGACACGGCCAGCGGATGGCGCAAAAAGCTGCGGACCACGCGATCGTTCATGAATCGTTTCATGTGGTGCGCACCCTCGGGTCCACGATAACAAGGAGAATATCGGCGATACAATTGCCGGCGATAAGCAGCACGCCGCCCATCAGCAGGTCACCCATGACCAGAAAGGTGTCCTGCGAGCGCACCGCCGAAAGCATCAGGCTGCCCAGGCCGGGCCAGTTGATGATGATTTCCAAAAGCGCGGCGCCGGAAAGCAGCGCGGAGAACTGGAACCCGAACAGCGTGATCAGCGGGTTGACGGCATTACGGAGCGCGTGCTTATAGATGACTTTGCTTTCCGGCAAACCTTTCGCCCGGGCCGTGACGATATACTGTTTGCGCAGCTCCTCCAGCATATTGCCGCGGGCGATACGCTGCAATCCGGCCAGCGCGATGACGGTCAGCACCGTCACCGGAAGCACCAGGTGCGCGACCCGGTCGCCGATTTTCAAATACCAGGGCAACTGGTCATAGCCGGGCGACATCATGCCGCCGATGGGTATCGCCGAAACCACCGGCAGGTCCCGGCCCAGGTACACGAGATACATGAGCAGCAGCGCAAAGAAGAACGACGGCAGCGACATGCCGCAGTACGATACGAACGACAGGATGCGGTCGCCCCACGAATACTGCTTGACGGCGGCATAAATACCCAGCGGGATCGCGATCAACCAGGTGAAGATCACCGAAAAAAAGCCGAGCAGGAAGGTGTTGAAAAGGCGTTCGCCGATCACGGCGCTCACCGGCGCCTCGCGCGAAAAGGAGTACCCCAGATCGCCGCGCACCAGGCCCCAGAGCCAGTAGCCGTACTGCACGACCGCGGGCTTGTCGAAATGGTACCTGGCCTCGATCTTTTTGACCGTTTCGGGCGAAATGCGCGGATCAAAACGGTACCGGGCCAGGATGTCGCCCGGCGCCAGGTCGATGAAAAGGAACGTGATAAATGACATGAGGAGAAGCTGTGGAATGGATATCAGCACTCTCCTGATGATTTCGTCGCGCATGGGCCGGATTACTTTACGTAAATGCGTTCGTAATTATGCAGAATGCCGCCGTTGGGCGACGGATTGATGTTGCCGAACCGGTCCGAAAGACAGAAGATGCGCTCGGCGAGCACCGTATAATTCAAGGGCAATTGGTCGGCCACGATGACCTGCCATTCATCATAGAGCGCCTTGCGTTTGGAATCGTCCACGATTTTTACCGCCGCATCAAAGATACTGTCGATGCGCACTTCCCACGCCGTGGCCGGCTTCTTCTGCCGGGGAAACCACATGTGCAGCGAGCCGGTTGAATGCCAGACATTTTTGCCGAAATGGGGTTCGGGTCCTCCGGTGAGCCCAAGCAGGATCGCGTCCCAGTCATACGGCGGATTGTCGATTTTCTGGATGAGCGTGTTGAATTCCAGTTGATTGAAATAGACTTTGAAGCCCAGCCGCTCCAGGTCTTTCCGGATAATTTCGGCGATTTTCACGCGCACATTGTTGCCGCTGTTGGTCACAAAGGAGAAGGTGACCGGATGCCCGGCCGGATCTTCGATGATGCTGTCATTATTCGAATCCCGATACCCGGCCCGCGCGAGGATCGCGCGCGCCGAATCCATGCTATAGGGATACTGCGGCACGTTCGGATTATAGAAGTAGCCCTCGGTGGGCGACATGGGGCCCCATTGCGGATAGCCCAGGCCGTTCATGACGATGCGGATCATGCTCTCCCTGTCAAGGGCCCAGGCGACCGCCTTGCGAAACCGCGCGTCGCAAAACCAGGATTGCTTGACAGGATCGACATATGCCTTTTTTGTTCTGGGGTCGACGCCGGTGTTCTGGTTGAAAAACAGGAAGCTGCTGCCCATGGACGGTCCCAGGCGATAGACCGCATAGCCGATGCCTGCCGCGTCTTTCATGAGGCCGGGATAATCCTCTCCCTTGGCCTCGAGATAATCGATCAGGCGGTTTTTAAACTGCAGGAGCTCGGCGTTCTGGTCCTGCACAACCATATACACGATGCGGTCCAGGTAAGGAAGTTGCGTGCCGGCGCTGTCATGCTGCCAGTACAGCGGATTGCGCTTGAAAACCACTTTCTGCGACGAGATATACGATTCGAGGATATAGGGTCCGGCGCCCACCATGGAATCCGGCGGGGTCTTGATGCCCAGCGCATTGGAAAAAGAGCCGTTGTTCACGTACTTTTCATAGGCATGGCGCGGCAGCACCTCCTGCGCCATGGTCCTTAAAAAGGGCGCAAAGGGCACGGGCAGTGTGAACCGGACGGTCATGCTGTCAAGGACCGTCACGCCGATTTTTTTTCCCTCGATCAGAAAAATGTCGCGCGAAGAATTGGGGTTGACATTCTCATTGTAAATCAGCTTGTTAAAAGTAAACTCAACGTCGCGCGCGGTTACCGGTACGCTGTCGGACCAGCGCACGCCGGGACGCATATGAAACGTCCAGACCAGGCCGTCGGCCGAAACGTCCCAGCTCTGCGCAAGGTTGGGCTCGGGCATCATCGTGACGCCGTTGACCTTCACGAGCCCCTCGTACATATACGCCGTGAATTCGCTGGTCGAGGTTTCGGTGGAGGTGATGGGGTTGAACGACTTGGGATCGGAAATGGTGGACAGGATGATCTCGCCGCCGCGTTTTCCCAGCGCCGGTTTGAACCGCTCGGCCCGCTTCTGTATTACCGTATAGTCAACACCCAGGGAATCGGCTTTTGCGGTTGAGGACTGCTGCTTCGCCGGGCCGCAGCCGAGAATAAACGCACCAATGAAAATGGCGAATAGCGCAGCGAAAAAATCCGTTCCTCTTCGCATCAGCAAACTCCTGTTAAAGGACTAATCCTATGCAATTTCCCACAATTCTTCGTATTTCTTCCAGTGTCGACGAAGGAATGCTGCCAAGTCGGCGAACAAAACGATCAACAGAAAAAGATTTAACCTGGGTACAATCAGCAGAACTCTCTTTGATAAGGCCATTCCCACGAGTCGGCAGCAGCTTTACAAAAAACACAATAGTAGCATGATGGTCGCGAAAGCCCCTGATAGGAACCACAATACGAACCGGCAATGAATTAATCTCTGCTATATTGATGACAATCGCCGGACGGGTTTTTTTGATTTCGGCGCCCCGTTGAGGATCGAATTCAACCAGCCATAGCTCGCCGGTTTTCGGATTCGGCACGATTTAATACTCCACGATATCACCAGTATCATTCATTATCTCATAATCAATCAACGCCGCTTTTACAGATTTTTTCATGCGGTCCTTCATCCTAATCTCTTTAATTTTCCGCCGAAGCGCAGATCCCACAAGGTCCTGCAGGACCTTTGAAACCGGCAAACCCGTTGATTTAGATAGAAGACGAAGATTGCGGGATACATCCAATGGAACCGAAACGGCCCTCGATGAATATCTGCTTTGAAGGCGTTTGGCGCCTCGCGGCTTTAAAACAGTTGCGGATTGCATACATTGCCCCTTTTCATGATCAAAATACTAGAAGTAACGTAGGTATGCCATTCCAATTGATCGGACCCAACGGAAGGCCGGCACAATCCCATCGCATTTCCAGGATCAATCATCCAGAACCAATCCCAACTCCTCCACAAACCCCCGCCTGATACACTCCCTGAACCGGCCCATGCTCATCTCCGGCGCGAAATCGCGGACGCACGCGCATTTCCGCTCCAAAAGCCGTTTCTGCGCGCGTCGCTCGCTCTCGGAGATGCGCATGAATTCGGGAAGTTCCCGAAAAGCGCCGGATAGCGGGACCGAGCCGTGCTGCAGGACCGCCAAGGCCGTGCGTTTTTGCGCCGAACCCGCAAGCTTCCGGCCGCGGGCCATGATTTCGTCGCGGTTGGGGGCAAGAAAGCACGGCAGCTTGATTTTCCGTCGGACTTCGCGGGAGTCAAGCACCGAATCATGCGCCTGCGTGGTGATGCCGGCGAGTGCGCACCCGCGTTGCAGACAGCGCGAAATCACGGCATACGATTCGGCGACGGTTGATCCCATGGCCGCCACGCGTTTGGGGAAGACGATGCAGTAGGTGAGATCGTCATGATGCAGGATCGCACGGCCGCCGGTGGGACGCACAATCCAGCCGAACCCGGCGACACGCAGCGAGTCAAGATCAAGCGTCTGCTCCGGATTCTGCATGCATCCGAGCGATACGGCGGGCGGGTCCCATGAATAGAGGCGCAGGACCACCGCATCGTGCTGGACGCAGGAATCCAGCAGACGCCGGTCCTCGGCCATGTTGAACGCGGCGTCATGCGAAGTATCGTCGATAATCCGAAGCGTGGTCATCGCATGAAAATAATTCTCAGGTCCGTATGAAAAACGTATTTTTACCATCCCACGGAAAAAGAAAGGCATCATGAAAAAAACCGACAAACCGTATGCCATCGGCATAGACCTTGGCGGCACGAATCTCAAAGGCATCGTCATGGACAAGACCGGCGTATTCCGTCATCTTACGCGCGTGCCCACCGAGGCGGAAAAGGGCGGCGCCCGCGTTTTAGAAAACATCCTGACGCTCATCGGCGAACTGGTCACAAAAGAGGGCGGCAGCGATGCGATCCTGGGCGTTGGCATCGGCACGCCCGGTTTCATCGATCAGGACGGCACGGTCCTCGGCGGCGCCGAGAACCTTCCCGGTTGGAAAGGCACCCAGGTATTCAGGCCGATCATGAAGAAATACGGTCTCAGGGCCACGGGCGGCAACGACGTGACCGTGATGGCGCTGGCCGAATCCCGCTTTGGCGCGGGCAAGGGCGTCGCGAATATCGTATGCCTTGCCCTGGGTACCGGCATCGGCGGCGGTATCGTCACCAACGGCCATCTTTACAAAGGAACGCACGGCATGGCCGGCGAACTCGGCCATATCGTGGTGGAGACCGACGGCATCCCGTGCAATTGCGGACTCAAAGGGTGCGTTGAACGCTATGCGTCGGCAACCGGCATTGTGCGCCTGGCCCGAACTCTCGCGTCCTCATTCGATGCAAAGGGGAAAAGCACGCTCCTGCGCATTGCCCTTGAATCGCCCGGCAAGCTGACGTCCAAACTTGTCTACGACCACGCGAAGCAGGACGATCCCTATGCGCTGCATGTCAACGACGTCGTGTGCGAAAAACTGGCCAGGGCCATCGGCATTTTCCTTAACGCCTTTGCCTGCGATCGCGTGATCCTGGGCGGCGGCGTCATGTTGGCCGGCGCGATTATTCTGGACAATGTAAAGAAACGCGTGCCGAAACACTGCTGGCCGCAGATCGCCGAACGCTGCGATATCGTGATTGCCCAATGCGGCGAAAACGCGGGCGTGCTGGGGTCGGCGGCAATGGTGTTTGACGAAATGGCTTGATGTAATTTTTCAGCAACAAACCCAGGATATTAAATCGTGCTGACGCGCCTGACAGTCCGCGGCTTTAAAAACCTTGTCGAAGCCGACATTCGGCTAGGACCATTTACCTGCATCGCGGGCGCGAATGGCGCCGGAAAATCAAACCTTTTTGACGCCATTCATTTCGTAAGCGCTCTGGCGAGCAAGCCCATCCTGGATGCGGCGCTTTCCGTCCGCGACGAAAAAAGCCGGACCTCCGATGTAAAGGGGCTTTTCCATCACGCGGGAGGATCCTGGGACAGGCAGATGTCTTTTGAAGCGGAGATGATTATTCCCGCCACCGCGATGGATGACCTGGGACAAAAGGCCCGGGCCACATTTACCTTCGTGAAATACAAGCTCGTGCTGGCCCTGCGGGAAGATGGGCCACGCGCCGGCAACCAGGGCCCTATAGAGATACAGGAAGAAGAGCTGACATACATTCAAAAATCCGATTTTAAAAAGCGCATCCTTTTTGCTTTTTCATCCGAATGGAGAAACAGCGTCCTTAAAGGAAAACGCGGCACGCCGTTTATTTCTACCGCGGAAGAAAAAGGCCGGCGCATTATACAAATCCATCAAGACCAAAAAGGTGGGCGCATACAGCGCTTATTGGCTGAGAGTCTTCCCCGGACGGTTTTATCAAGCGTAAATGCAGCCGAAAATCCGACTGCCTTGTGCGCAAAGCGCGAAATGGAATCCTGGACACTATTGCAGCTCGAACCAGGCGCGTTGCGTAAACCAAACCATTTCAACGACCCGGACCGCATGACCTATAGCGGCGAAAACCTTCCCGCGGCTCTCAGCCGTCTTTCCCGATCATTAAACCCCGCAATGGTATATCAGAGTGTTACGAATGCATTAGCCTCGCTGATCGAAGACGTCCGAAGCGTAACGGTAGAGGCTGATACAAAGAAAGAATTATTGACAATTGTTATTACATCGCGCGACGGCACCGATTATCCGGCCCAGTCGCTATCGGACGGAACACTCCGGTTTCTGGCATTAATCGTGCTTTCGCTGGATCCTGAACAAAAAGGACTTATTTGCCTTGAAGAGCCGGAAAACGGCATCCACCCCGAACGCATACCGGCCATGCTTCGTTTGCTTATGGCAATCGCCGTTGATGTCAAAGAACCAATAGGACCGGAAAACCCCTTGCGCCAGATAATTATTAACACCCATTCTCCAGCGGTTGTGGGGCAAGTCAATGATGATGCTCTCATCATGGCTGAAAACAGGGAAATAATAGCACAAGGAGTGCTCATGCATGCCGCGGTATTCGCGGCGATGAAAGGGACCTGGAGGGAAAACGATAAGAAAACATTTGGAATCGCCAAAGGCCGGCTATTGCGCTATTTAAATCCAATAGATCCGTCATCAGCCGATTCAGGTTCTTCGATTGAATCAAGAAGGGTCATAGATCGCGTGGATATTTCTCAAATGACGCTCATTCCCGCACTTTTTGAGGATTCTCCCAAGTATGACAGCGGCCGATCCGATTAGCGTATGAATTTTACATTGCTCTCCGATGGATCTTCCGATAAGGCATTAATCCCCATTCTGCGATGGGCTTTGCGCAGGCATATGAAAGACATTGCTATCAATGGCGAATGGGCGGATTTATCGTATCTCAGGAAACCGCCTGCGATCAAGGATTATGTATGTCGTCCGAATCGATAAAGCTCCGAACCACCGAACTCCGCCGTCTGATCTCCCGATACGACGCCGCGTATTACAGTCGCGGCGAATCGCTGATTTCCGACCGCGAATACGACGCGCTCTATGCGGAGCTCGCGGCGCTCGAGCGCGAGCATCCGGAGCTGGTTTCCGCGGACTCGCCCACGCAGCGCATCGGCAACGATCTCACACGGAATTTTCCCAAGGTCCGCCATCGCGTTCCCATGATGAGCATCGACAATACCTACTCCGCGCACGAAGTGCGCGAATGGATGACGCGGTTGGAAAAGCTGCTGCCCGACGAACCGATTGCCTTTTCCGGCGAGCTCAAGGTGGACGGCGTGGCCGTGTCGCTTCACTATGACGCGGGCCGGCTGGTGCAGGCCGTGACCCGCGGCGACGGAGCAACGGGGGACGAGGTAACGGCCAACGTGCGCACCATACGGTCCATCCCGCTGTCGGTTGACTACAGGGGGCCGTTCGAGGTGCGCGGCGAAGTCTACATGACGTTTGAGAATTTTCGGCGTTTGAACGACGCCATGACCGAAGCCGGCGAAAAACCCATGCAGAACCCGCGCAACACCACGTCCGGCACGCTCAAGCTGCTCGATCCGGCCGAAGTGGCGCGACGTCATTTGAGCTTTGCCGCGTATTACCTGCTTTCGGACGCGCACCGCGAAAGCCACCTTTCGAACCTGCGCTTTCTGGAAGACGCTGGATTTCCGGTAGTGAAGCATTCGGAAGAACTGGCTTCGGAGCAGGCGGTCCTTGACTTCTGCGATCACTGGAACGGCGCGCGCCACGGGCTGCCGTATCCGGCCGACGGCGTGGTGATCAAGATCAACCGGCTTGCGCAGCAGGAACGCGCCGGCGCCACGGCCAAAAGCCCGCGCTGGGTGATCGCGTACAAATACCAGCCCGAGACAGCGATAACGCGCCTTGAAGCCATTGATGCGCAGGTGGGCCGAACCGGCGTTATTACGCCCGTGGCGCGGCTTGAGCCGGTTTTCCTTGCCGGCACCACCATCCGCAACGCCACGCTCCACAATTACGACGAGATTGCACGCCTTGACGTACGCGTCGGCGATTCCGTGGAAATTGAGAAAGGCGGGGAGATCATTCCCAAGATCACGCGCGTGCTGGCGGAAAAAAGGCCCGCCGGGACGGTCCCCGCAACACCGCCGGCCCGGTGCCCGTCGTGCGGTTCGGATACGGTGCGCATTGAAGGCGAGGTGGCGGTGCGCTGCTATAACGGCTCCTGCCCGGCAACGCGTTTTGCCGCGATGGAGCATTTCGTCTCGCGCCAGGCCATGAATATTGAAAACCTGGGGCCGGCCCTGCTCAAGCAGCTCATCGACGCGGGAATGGTGAAAAACGCGGCCGATCTGTACCGGTTGACCATCGGCAGACTCGCGGACCTAGAACGCATGGGCGAAAAATCGGCGCGGAACATCATCGATGCGCTGGAAAAATCGAAATCAAATCCCCTGCACCGCTTGGTCCACGGACTGGGCATACGCATGGTGGGCGCGCAATCCGCGAAAGAGATCGCCTCCGTTGTCGGGGACATTTCCGATTTGTATACCATGCCCGCCGAAGAGCTGCGCGCCCTGCTTGCTATAAAGGCCGAGGACCCGCGCATGGTGCAGAGCATCCGGCGCTATTTCGATACCGCGGAAAACCGTGACCTTATCGAGCAGTTGCGCGCATTGGGACTGAATCTGAAGGGGACTCCTGCGTCCGCGAAGTCTGCGCGTGGCCCGTTCGCAGGCAAGACCTTCGTTCTCACGGGCACGCTTTCGGGCTACACGCGTGAGCAGGCAAAGGAGCTGATAGAAGCACGCGGGGGGACCGTCTCCGGCAGCGTCAGTAAAAAAACGCACTTCGTGATCGCCGGCGCGGAGGCGGGATCAAAGCTGACAAAGGCCAGGGAACTGGGCGTGCCGGTGCTGGATGAGGCCGCTTTTAGCGCGATGCTCGATTGCCAGCCCCGGGCCGTCTAAGCCCACTCAGACGCGCCCGCCGTGCGCGGGGGGCGATGTCACGCCTGTCCGATGGATCCACGGTCAACGATGAACCCGCCAATCCCCTCGATCCGGCATGCGTCCCTGCCCGGATGCAGGCGCCGCTCGAGCGAGGGATAGAGCAGGAAGGTCAGCATGCGCATGGCCATGCCGACCATATCAAAATGAAAGCTCGATAAACCAGCGGCGCCGGATTCAAACTGGTCGTTGAAGCTGATTACCGACAGATCGCGGGGAATGCGGGCATTGCGCGATTGCAGGAACGGCAGCGCGGCATGAAGGGCGATATAATCGTCCGCCGCCACCCATGCGGTAACATCCCGGAGCGTGAGTGCTTTCCGCAGCGAGCTTTCCAGAACGCAATAGAGCCCGGGACCGTACGAAAGTTCGGCGATACGCTGGCGCAGGCGTTTCCGGAAGCCTTCCTCGACATGCGCGTTATCAGCGTGGGCGATGAGCCGTCCGGCTGATTGCTTGTTGGAATCGGCGGATCGCCATGCATGCGAATCCTTTCCCGGCGCGTGCGCCAGAGGATTTCCCTGAATCAATAGCACATTCCCGTGGTTCCCCGCCTCCGTAAATGCCGATCGCACTCCTTCGAATCGCTGCTGAGCCCAGGGCCATGGTTTTTCCATGATAAAGCAGATTCGTTTATGGCCCGCATGCAGCAATGCGTTTCCGATAGTTCGCCCGGCCGCTTTATTATCGTTAGTGAATATTTTCACTTTATCGGGGTGCACATCGGCAAGCTCATCGAAATCGGCCTCGAGCTGGCAATACGCGGCAACGGGTTTTCCCGTGCGCGCGAGCCGCTCAAAGAGTGATTTCATCGAAGCCTGCATGGAACCGGTGATCCAGACGACAAAGCCCTGGCGAAGATCGTCTCGATGGCCCCCAAAACGAACCATATCAGCAAGCGTCAATCTTTCAAGCCTGACGTTGCGTTGAGTACATTGACGTTCGAAATAATTCAGAAATTGCTCGGTTGTCGTACGAAAATAGCCGATTTCGCACTCGTCGAAAAAATCGGGACCACTGATAAATCCAACGGACAAAACCGACATTCCGGAAAGCCGCTGCCGCCGGATTCGGAATTCCCGTCCGCGTTTGACCACATGACCTTGCGCTATCAGCACATCGATCGCGCCGCGGATGACTATCGTGCCCGTTTCATACAACGAAGCGAGTTCCTTGATTAAAGGAAGCGCATTATCATTATGGAAACGGCCTTCAACAATATCATGCAGAAGCTTCTGCGCGATGCTTTGCGTCAGTTGCGAAGACCGATGCGAAGAACTCCGGGGCAACCGATGGATTCCGGCGCCGCGCCGCGCTTCAATGACCTTTTCATCAACGAGCGTCCGGACCGCCTTCCACATGGTCACCAGCGATACGCCGGCATCGCGGGCAAGCTGATGGGTCGTAGGCAAGCGAGCTTCGCCATGGCGTCGGGAAGAGAGCTGGCTTCTCAGATATGCTTTTGCTTTGTCAAGAGCCGGTTTGGCATCCATGGCAATGGCCGGTACGGGAGAATAGGATTATAATAATATAATATCTGACTCATATAAAAGCGGCAACATAACGCCCGATTTCAACGTAAATTCTGAAAGCCAACGCGGAAATGAAGCCATTATCTTTTAGGAGGCACTATGAAATCGGGTGTTTTTCAGCATGCACGGACAGGATCGGTTGCAGCATTTATTTCCATTGCCATGAGCTTTCCTGCATTTCCCCTGACCGCGACCTGGCGCGCGAGCACCAATACCGCCCGATGGGTCGACAAGGGTTCGCTGTCATCGACCGTATGGAGTGCCACATCCAATTACCTTGAGATCCTGCCCGATTCGCAATTTCAGGTCATTGAAGGGTTCGGAGGCGCATTTTCCGAGACGGGATGGGAAGCCATGCAGGTTTTATCGCAGGCAAACCGGGACTCGATTATTCGAGGGCTATTCGATTCAACAGGATGCAACTTCACCGTGTGCAGAACGCCCATGGCAGGCAATGATTTCTCGCTTGGAGGATGGCCGGGGTCTTACACCTACAACGAGAATTCAGGTGATTACAACATGGCCAGTTTCTCCATTGCCCGCGATTATGCGTACCTTATTCCCTTCATCAAAGCGGCAATGAAATTTCAACCCGGCCTGCGGCTCTGGTCGAGTCCATGGGTAATGCCGGTCTGGTTGCAGACCGCTATTTCCGCCGGAGATACCAAAGCCTATGCGGCCTTTGCTTTGTACGCTGAGAAATTTGTGTATGCCTATCGCGCGGAGAATTTACGGATGACTGCCGTGGCGCTCTGGAACGAACCCGATATCACCGGCCCGTGGACCAGCGGCGCGATGCACGTCGATTATGTAAAGAACTACTGGGGGCCGCTTTTCGTTAAGGACAAGGTTCCCGCAGAAATGTGGCTAGGGACTTATTGGAACCCCAATCATCTCAATCAATTCATTACACCCGTCTTGAGTGATGCCGCCGCGAAACAATACC
>Ga0315289_10005577_pt1 | contig 18578 bp, 19 predicted proteins | sample YL17G11_40_MG_FD_203452 | JGI IMG/M metagenome (GOLD analysis project Ga0315289, IMG submission 203452) | Sediment microbial communities from Yellowstone Lake, YNP, Wyoming, USA - YL17G11_40 | ecosystem: Environmental > Aquatic > Freshwater > Lake > Sediment | place: USA: Wyoming | collected...
AAGGGAGATTTCTTGACCTTAGCTCATACTCGGAAATGGTTCAAGGAGGAGCAATACCTGCCTTCTGAAGTGATCGATCGAGCATCATTTGATGGTTGGGTAGCTCGCGGAGAGAAAACCACATTCCAAAGAGCACGCGACAGGGTAGAAAAACTATTGCCCACCTACAAGCCGAATATATTAACTGATGAACAGCGCAAGGAACTCCGTGAAGTAACAACACAGATCGCCAAAAAATTCGGAATGGAAGATCTTCCAGTGCTACCTCAAGGAGAGTGAGAATACTAGGATTGGCGAATTAAGTATGACTGGAACTCTTATTAATGTCGCCGCTATCGTTGTTGGTGGATTGTTAGGTATTTTCTTGGGGAGGCGCCTCTCGGATAATCTTAAGAACACCGTGATCGCAGGCATGGGTCTATTCACAACCGCGGTTGGTTTCGAGATGTTTTTGAAAACTGAAAACCCTCTTATTGTGCTCGGAGCTATAATTTTAGGCGCACTGTTGGGAGAATGGTGGAAAATTGAAGAAAAGATACAATCGCTAGGGATTTGGCTGGAAAAAAGGGTTGCGGGAGAATCTGTGGGAGGATCCAGCTACTTTGTGCGTGGTTTTTTGAGTGCATCCATCCTTTTTTGTACGGGTCCTATGGCAGTACTTGGGTCGATTAGTGATGGACTTCGTGGCGATTTTCTCACCCTTTCAATTAAATCAGTACTAGATGGTGTTATATCGTTAGCTTTTGCTTCGACCTTGGGAATGGGAGTAACATTTTCTGCGCTGCCAGTACTCGCCTACCAGGGAAGTATAAGCCTGGTAGCTGCCAATCTAAATACCATCATAACTGACACAATGATGAGTGAGCTGACAGCCACAGGAGGAATATTGCTGATGGGTGTAGGCATTAGCAGCATATTAGAAATTAAGAAAATTCGCGTGGGGAACTTCCTCCCAGCTATAGTCATTGCCCCTTTATTGGTGTACATCCTGAGCCTGATTGTCAGATAATTTGTAATAAGCATTTCTACCGATCATCCTTATACCTGTCGATCTCAGTATAGATCGACAGGTTATATTTTATAGGTGTCACAAGAATTCACCTTGTTGAACTGCACTACATGTTCTGTGTTGATTGCAAGCACTTTATTTAATAGCATTTATCTTTATCAACTTACCTAAGTTTAACTAAATGCAGCCTTTTGGCTTGCAAGTCCACCTGCGGTTTCACCGCCATCAGCGATGATTGTGCACCCTGTTATGAAACTTGCATCATCTGAGGCAAGGAAGGCAAATATCGCTGCCATTTCTTCAGGTCTTGCTTGTCTTCCAAGAGGAATCTTATTATCAACTTCGCGCATCATTTCAGGTGTGTATTCTGCCTCCTGCATCGGGGTCAGGACATAACCTGGGCAAAGGGCGATAACTCGCACATAGGGGGCAAGTTCCAACGCCATCGAACGCGTTAATTCTATTACTCCTGCCTTTGAAGCATTGTAATCAGCGTAATAGTGGTAACCCATTAAACCATTTGTCGAACCCATGTTAATAATCACACCTTTTTCAGCTGCTAGCATTCGTTTTGCAGCTTCCTTTGCCATATAAAACAGACCTGTCAGGTTTGTATTCATGACTGCTTGCCAATCTTCTGGTGTAATATCCAAGAATTTGTGGCGGATGCTGATTCCTGCGTTGTTGATTAATACATCCAATCCATTCCAAATTTGATCTATACGTTTATAAGCGCGACTTACATCGTTTACATTAGAAACATCTGCCAAGATGGTATCTTCCAATTGCGGAAGGTCTCTTTTGATTTCTTCAAGAGCTGGTTGATAAAAATCTATTACAACTACTCGCGATCCTTCTTCCAAAAACCGTTTCGCCGTAGCTGCACCAATACCCCTTGCACCACCAGTTACTACTACGCGTTTACCAGATAAATTTCGCATCGCATTCTCCTTTTCGTATATAAAAACTGCGATCAGAACGAAGTTGGTAGTAGAATACAAACATTCTTATAATATATAAGAACCATATTACTGGTTTTTAGGCAACTAATTTCTATTGATTAACCAAATATCAACCATATTTGGTCGCTACAACCAATAATTTCTAAATATATATCGATGATACGATACAATTAGAGTGGTATCAAGGATAAGTTTTTCGGGTTGTGAACTGTATACCAATGGTAAGGCTCAGATAATGCACCAAAAACACATGCGAAAATAATTTATTCGTGTAATGTGATCGGTCCAATAATCTGTATACCTATATTCTTAGTTTTGATCATTAAAGCCACAATTTAATATAGTGCTTTGCCTATATTTCTGTTTTTTGTTTTTATCATACTGCTTATTTATATCTTGCGGTTTATACCTAAATTGTTTTATGAATCGGATGTATGACCAAAGCGAGATAGAATTTTCTCAATAATCACCTCCTACACCCATATTCCACCTATTTCTAGAAACGACTCAATGACTGATTTTTGGTATCTTCGAGGTGCTTTTTCATCGCTTCCTGAGAGCCTTGTTTATCTCGCCTTTTTAATCCTTCAAGGATTTCGATATGCTGATGCGGGTCTGAAATATGGGGGTCATATGCTAGAACGCGTTCCAATTCGTTCAGCAACTTTTCCACCAAGTCTACCAGTCGACTATTGCCGGATGCACGCGCGATCGTTAAGTGGAACTGCAAATTCAGATCATATCCTTTACGATATGATTGAACTGATACATCCGAGTGTGGATCCAATACTATTTCTCGTTCTTGACGGTTATTCTCTTCTAGCAAATGGATATCGGCATCAGTGATTCTATTGGCAGCGAGTCCCACTGCCTCAACCTCAAGAACACTTCTCAGATGGAAAATTTCAAGCAAGTCATGAATTGAGATGGACTTGACCTGATATCCAGACCTGGGAATCGGATCAATTAATTCTTCTGAAGCTAATATAACTAATGCCTCTCTTGCTGGTGTTTTGCCACCCCCAAATGCCTCAGACAACTCGGTAATGGTGAAAATTTTTCCTGGTTCCAATTGTCGAGTAATGATGGCATGCTTGATAGCTTGATATACTTTTTCTTTCTTCGATATGTTGTTTGGCATGTTCGTATGGCTCTTGTTGCGAACTGACTTTTGTAGTATATTAATAAAATGCTTATAATATACTAATAATTGTATCAGAAATATATCAATTAATCAATCGCTATTACAAAAAACGACAGTCGATCATCTAATATGTGGTTGAGAAAAAATATATTGAAAAAACATTTATGAAAGGTTGACAGAAAAGCGTGTTCTTATCACTGGTGGAGCTGGTGGTATTGGTACAAAAACAGCTGCACGCTTCCTCGAAGAAGGTGCAAGGGTCATCATTTTAGACAGGGATCAGGAAGCTTGCCAGTGTGTTGAGCAACAATTGTCGGCTGATGAAGTGGCTTACCGATAGGGCATTGTTTCTCCGCCACTTTTTGGTTATCTTCAGGTCCCCTACCAGGGGCGACTTGTTCAGACCCGGAAGTTGCCCTGCCTGTGAGTGAGGAGGTGCTACTGAATGCATTAGCGCTGGACGTGGTTGAACGTGTGGGTGTGGAAGAGCAGTATCTCAACGACAAACGCACCAAGAAACACTACCGGAACCACTGGTATCCAAACCTCTTTGAGTGCGGGAACTATCGTGATTAGGTGTAAAAAGAAGGGATAACTCTGGCTGAACTGGCAGACGAACAAGTCAACCTTTTCCTGGAAAACCATGTGCCAGAACACCTTCCCGAGCATATCAAAGAGCAACTGACCTCGATCACCCAGATAGCTGAAAAACGTTTTTGATTTGCAATTTGAGGTAATGGAAATGCTTACCTGCTACCATCTGCAGGCTAAAGAAGAGCAGTGAGGAAAATCCATGATAGTAACAATCTTGAGGGAAAACGAAATCCGGGCGTGTGTTGGTATGAACAAGGAGGCCGTTGATGCGGTTGCCCTGGGATTCACACGCCTTGTGGAAGGTAAGGTTAGCTTGCCGCCGATCATCCGCGTGGATGTGGAAGCCAACCAGGGAGAAGTGGACATCAAGACCGCCTATATCGAAGGGCTGGATCACTTCGCCATTAAGATTGCTTCGGGTTTTTTTGGCAACCCGTCCATCGGGTTGCCTTACGGGAGCGGGATGATGGTGCTGTTGAGCGCCAAAACTGGCTTCCTCGAAGCAATGTTGCTCGATAATGGTTACCTGACCGACCTGAGAACCGGCATCGCCGGAGCAATCGCAGCTAAATACTTGGCGCCATCAAAGATCACGACTGCCGGAGTGATCGGGTCTGGGGTCCAAGCGCGCTACCAGATCCGGGGTCTGCGGCTAGTTCGGGATTTCCAACGCCTGATGGTGTATGGCATCGAACCCGAAGGTGTTGAACGCTACATATCCGAGATGACACAAGAACTGGGTGTTGAAGTCATTAAAACGGACAGCCCAGAAGAAGTCTTCCGCCAATCCCAGTTTGTGGCAACCACCACGCCAGCGCGGGAGCCTTATGTTAAAGCAGCATGGCTGCATGCTGGCATGCATATCACTGCCATGGGTTCTGATGGCGAGCACAAACAGGAGTTGTTTGCTGATGTATTGGGGAAAGCTGACCGGATCGTGTGTGATAGTAAAAGTCAGTGCTTCCGCCTCGGTGAACTGCATCACGCACTGGTGGAAGGCGTCCTGTCAGAAGATAGTGATATTACAGAGATCGGTGAGTTGACTGCTGGCATCAAGACCGGCAGGCAAAATGATCAAGAGGTCACCATTTGCGACCTGACCGGCGTGGGTGTCCAGGATACCACCATTGCTGTACTGACCTACCAGAAAGCGATTAACCGCAGGCTGGGAACTTCCTTTGAGGTTTGAAATATCTTTATATTCTTTGGAAAGGAGCGTAACATGCATATTGACAAATTTGAAATGGAACGCATGCAGTGCATATTTGAGAATCGCGTCGATTACAATATTTCTGAAAGCGGCGTTTTTCCGATGAAGCTGTCAGAACTACTCGATGGCCGGGGTGATGCAGAGAATTTTCTCAACCAAGTGTTGTGGTACCCCGAATCGGACGGTTCGCCTTTGCTCCGAGAACACATCACCCAATTTTATCAGGACTGTAAACCTTCGAACGTCACCGTTATTAACGGCGGTTCGGAAGCCAATTATGTAACCCTGTGGACCCTACTTGAAAAAGGAAAGCGGTTGGCTTACATGTTGCCCAATTATATGCAGGCCTGGGGGCTTGGTCGTGCCTTTGCAGAGGGCGTGGACACTTTTCACCTTGTTATGCGGGAAGAAAATGGGCAGAAACGCTGGGCGCTGGATGTTGATGAACTCAAGCAGGCGGTGACGCCACAAACAAACGTGATCCAGATCACTAATCCAAACAACCCAACTGGGGCGGTCTTGACCGAAGAAGAGATGGAAGCGGTTGTGGAAGCTGCTCGCAGCGTGGGTGCCTGGATCGTTGCAGATGAGATTTATCGTGGCGCTGAGATCGAGGGAGATACTTCTCCCACTTTTTGGGGACGTTACGAGAAAGTTGTGGTGACTTCTGGATTGTCGAAGGCTTTCGGCTTGCCAGGTTTACGGATTGGCTGGGTGGTCGCGCCAGAAGAATTGATCAAGCAGATCTGGATCCATCATGATTATGTGACCACAACTCCCGGATTCCTGAATGACCGCCTTGCAGCTATTGCCATGGAACCTGTACGGCGGGAGGCAATCCTGGCGCGCACCCGCAAGATCATCCGATCCAACCTGCCCTTGCTGGAAGAATGGTTGAATGAATATAGCCATCTTTTCCACTATGCTCGCCCAGTAGCGGGCGCAATCGCCTATTTTGAATACGACTTTCCCATCAACTCGACCGATCTGATCAACCGCCTGATAAGCGAAAAATCTGTCTTGTTGGTGCCTGGGAACCACTTCGGTCTAGATAAGGGCATCCGTGTGGGTTTTGGGTATGATATTCAAAAAACGCTCAAGGGTCTCGTGATGATGGAAGAATTAATTCGAGAACTTGTGTGATATACAGTATAATTTCTCTTATCCGAATCGTACATTTTTCCCTTTCTCGCTTGCCTAAAAAAAAGGAGGTATTATTTCACGCGATATGACAATAACGTGTCCGTCTTTTCTTGCTTCTATCCGTAAACTAAACTGTCCCCGTTAAGAATAATCGAGGAGAAAAAATGAAAAAGCACTCGCTAACTTTTATTATCATCGGTGTGGTAATGTCGATCTTAATCACCCAATGCGCACCTATACCGACGACAGAGGTTACCATACCGACGACAGAGGTTACCATACCGACGACAGAGGTTACCATACCGACGACAGAGGTTATCATACCGACGACAGAGGCCACCACACCACCGGAGGTCAGCCGAAAAGCCATCTTCGTGTATGCCCACCCGTCTGATTTACCGAATCTTGACCCTGTAGGGAGCAATTCTAACGACTCGGTGGTTACTTCCAACTGTTACGAAACCCTCACCTTCTACAATCCACCTGGCAGCGCAGATGTACTTAGCCCTGAACTCGCTATTCGTTGGGAATCCAATGTCGACGCAACCGAGTGGACCTTCTACTTGCGCGAAGGGGTCACCTTCCAGGATGGCACACCCTTCAATGCCGAGGCAGTCAAATACTCGATCATGAAGACCAAGGAGATTGGAGCTGGCTCGGCCTACATTTGGGATTCGGTTAACAAGATCGAGGCCGTTGATGATTATACTGTCAAGTTCATACTGAGCTACTCTGCTCCTCTAGACCTGATTGCTTCCACGGGCTATGCCGCCTGGATCTACAGCCAACAGACTTATGACCAACATCCCCCCGAGTGGTTCAACGAGGGGCATTGCGCTGGGACTGGGCCTTATATGATCGAAAGCTATGAGCGTGGTTCTCGCCTGGTGATGACCCGCTATGAGAACTACTGGGGCGGGTGGAAGCCAGGTCAGTTCGAAAAGATCATCTTCGATATTAGCCAGGACCCCATGATCTTGCAGCAGAAGATCGAGTCCGGCGATGCCGACTTCACCTATCGAATTCCTCCGGATAACATTGCCAATATCAAAGCGAACCACCCAGATATAGTGGTCTACACCAACCCCAGTTTCCAAAACTTGTTAGGCTTTCTTAACACAAAGAAGCCACCCCTGGACAATCCTCTTGTGCGCCAGGCTTTGTCCTACACCTTCCCTTATGAACAGTTTATCCAGGGCGTGATGGGTGATCGCGCCACCCAGGCGCGCGGGGTTGTACCCAAGGGTATGTGGGGACATGGGGATGATCTGTTCCAATACTCCTACAACCTTGATAAAGCCAAGGATTTGCTGACCCAGGCTGGCTTTCCCAACGGTGGTCTCAAGTTAGTCATGACCTACAGCACCGGCGACCTGGACGAACAACAATTGGGTGAGATTTGGAAGGCAGAGCTGGCAAAGCTTGGCATCGAGCTGGATGTGCAAGGGATGACCTGGGAAGCACAATGGGACCTCGGGAAGGCGGACCCTATGAAGGCTCAGGACATTTTCGTTATGTACTGGTGGCCCGACCTAGTCTCTCCCTACACCTTCCTAAACGGTATGTTCCATTCTGAGGAGACCATTCTTTGGAATCTGAATTACTACAGTAACCCTCAGTATGACAAGCTGATCGATGATGGCAACGTGATGTCTGGCACCGATCGCCAGAAAGCTTCGGAGATGTTCATCCAGGCTCAGCAGATCCTGCTGGATGATGCTGTCTCTCTCTTCTTCTGTGATTTATCCAACACCCACCTGGCGCGGGCAGATGTGAAGGGCTTCGTGGATAATCCCGCTTATCCGCATGTGGTCTTCGTGTACAAGTTGTCTCGATAATTGGATATTCGACCCGGGTCGTCGATCTTTCCTTCGCACGTCCTGTGAGGCAGATCGACGACCTCCATTCCGGTAGGCAGGATTATCTTAATGCGTTGGTTTGAATACCTCGCGCGGCGTTTGCTATGGGCTATTTTGGTGATTATAAGTGTTTCGATCATCACCTTCACCATCGCACGAGTCATTCCGTCCGATCCAGCGGCAGCCTGGGTAGGAACCCATCCTACCCATGAGCAGATCGCAAAGGCGCGCATCGAACTAGGGCTGGATCGACCCTTGTGGGTTCAATACTATTATTATGTGCGCGACCTGCTGCGCGGTAACTTCGGTACCTCCATTCATTCTCACCAACCAATAGCCAGCGATATCAAGACCTACCTGCCCGCTACGATGGAGCTGGTGCTGGCAGCCATGTTCATCGCAATAGTAATCGGAATACCCCTGGGTGTGCTCTCCGGAGCAAAGAAAGGTAGCATCCTGGATCACCTGACCCGGTTGATCTCTATAGCCGGGGTATCGATGCCTACTTTCTGGCTTGGCCTATTGTTGCAGTTATTCTTCTTTGGGTTGTTGGGGATCCTACCCATCGGGTCGCGGTTGTCCAATGAAGTAGCCCTGAATTCACCGATCGATAAGATCACCGGCTTTTACCTGCTCGATAGTGCTGTAACGGGTAACTGGGTCGCCTTCAAAGATGTCCTCCTGCACCTGATCCTACCTTCATTCACTTTAGCAACATATCCCATTGGTCTGGTAATCCGGATGACACGCTCCAGCATGGTGGAGGTGCTGAACGAGAACTATATCCTGGCGGCGCGAGTCGCCGGAATCCCGGAACGGACGGTATTATTTGTCCTGGCGTTAAAAAACGCTATTATTCCGACTATCACCGTACTGGGTTTATCGTTTGTCTATTCATTGACCGGTGCCATCCTTGTGGAAGTGATTTTCTCCTGGGCAGGGTTGGGAGTGTACACGACCGATGCCATATTAGCCATTGATTTTCCGGTGATCGTCACCGTCACCCTCGTGATTACAATTTTTTATGTCTTGATCAACCTGTTACTGGATCTGATCCAGGCGGCTTTGGATCCACGGGTTTCACTGCAATGAGGAGGTACATGCCACAGCTAACGGTCATAAACCCAACTATCACTCATGAGTGGAATGAAGGACACCTGTGGTTGTATGCAGGAGCGGCCAGCACAGATACTCAGATACGCGTGGTATCCCTTGAATGTGGGACTGCTTCCATTGAAAAGCGCGCTGACGATGCCCTGGCTGCAGCGGGGGTCTTGCGCCGGGCGATGGAGGCAGAAGAGGAAGGTTCCGGGGCGGTCATCATCAATTGTATGGACGATCCTGGTTTATACGCTGCCCGGGAGATGGTCAGCATCCCGGTGATCGGTCCGGCAGAGGCTTCGATGCACCTGGCAGCCATGCTCAGCCATCGCTTCAGCGTGATCACTACCGGCACGGACGACACCTCCGTGGTGGAGGAGCTGATCCTGCGCTATGGCTTGACCCAGAAGGCTGCCTCGGTGCGCACCATTGATATTCCTGTTTTAGCTCTTGATTCGGATAAAGAGGCGACGCTCCATGCCGTTGTATCAGCAGTGGAAAAAGCAGTCTTAGAAGATGGCGCAGGGGCTATCATCCCTGGGTGTACACTCATGGCTGAGCTGATATCCGAAATCCGAGCCCGCCTGGCGGCATGTGGTGTGTCGGTGCCGGTGCTGAACCCACCACTTGTGGCTCTGCGTCTAGCCGAGACGTTGATATCCCTGAATCTCAGCCACAGCCCGCGCACCTACGTTCGTCCCGCAGACAAACTGATGCATTGGCCTGGGGATCCGATTGGAGAACACTGATGCATATCCGGATTATCAACCCTACTATTACCAAGAGCTGGGAGGAGGACACCCAGCGGATCTACCAAGGTGGAGCCAACCCAGGCACACAGGTTAGTGTGGTCACGCTGGATTGGGGTACGGCCTCCATTGAGAACTACCGCGACCATGCCCTAGTGATCCCCGACATCCTGAATAAAACCCTCGCAGCAGAACGAGATGGTGTGGATGCGGTCATTGTTGACTGTATGGGGGACCCCGGTGTAGCGGCTGCCCGCGAGCTGGTGAGCATCCCAGTGATCGGTCCGGCAGAAGCTTCAATGCACCTGGCAGCCATCCTGGGTCACCGCTTCTCCGTCCTGACCGTGCTTGATTCACAGAAACCGATGGTGGAACAGCAGGTTGCACTTTACGGTCTATCCAATAAGCTGGCCTCCGTGCGCGCCTTTAACATTCCAGTCCTGGAACTGGAGAAAGATCCGGCCACCACCTTGAAAACAGTTATTAATGTCAGCGTCCGTTGTGTGCGCGAGGACGGGGCGCATGTCATCGTGCCGGGGTGCACTGGTCTAGCGGGGATGGCACCCCGTATCCAAGCTGGCCTGGCCGAACAAGGCTGCGAGGTGCCAGTATTGGACCCACCCCCCATAGCAATGAAACTTGCTGAGGCGCTCGTCTCTTTGGGCTTATCTCACAGTAAGCGTACGTATGCTACCCCACAAACCAAAGCATACCAGTTTCCAGGGTTGAATATCTACCGCTAACGAATTGAAGGATATGATGACGTTACAAGAAAGCCAGCTGGGGGACAAATCCGAGCATCGGCTCACACGCTTCGGAGAATATTCTTTAATGTGGCGCGTTTTTCGCCGCGACCCGCTGGCATTAGCCAGCCTGGTGGTAATCATCGTCTTCATTTTGGGTGCAATCTTCGCACCTTTGCTCACCGCCTATCCCGAGCAGGGTCGGGGAGTACCCAATATACTGGAAAAATTCAAACCACCCAGCAGCACTCATCTACTAGGGACGGATTACCTGGGTCGCGATGTCCTGGCGCGTATACTGTTTGGTGGGCGGATTTCATTGAGCATGGGGTTCCTGGTGGTGTTAATCGCCGTGCTGATCGGAACCCCCCTGGGTGCTATCTCAGGCTATTATGGTGGAAGGCTGGATAACCTGATCATGCGTATCACCGATATTTTCCTTTCCTTTCCATCGTTGTTACTGGCTATGGCTATCGCTGCTGCGCTTGGCCCCAGTTTTATCAACTCGATGATCGCCATTGCAATCACCTGGTGGCCTTGGTATACGCGAGTCGTACGCGCTCAGGTGCTTTCTCTGCGTGAGCGGTATTTTATCGAAGCTGCGCGCAGTATTGGGGTATCTAACCTCACCATTATCCGGCGGCATGTAATCCCCAATATCCTGACGCCTGTCATGGTGCAGGGGACGATGGATCTGGGTTCAGCGATTCTCACCGGGGCGGCGATCAGTTTCCTTGGACTGGGAGTCCAACCTCCCACTCCTGAATGGGGTTCCATGATCAGCAACGGGCGTATCTATTTTATTGAACGACCTTGGTTTGCTGGAGCGGCTGGGGTGGCGATCTTCATGGTTACACTAGCTTTCAACCTACTTGGGGATGCACTGCGCGATGCGGCGGATCCTCGAACTCGGAGAGTAGCTCCATGAGCGATGTCTTGCTCTCTGTGCAAGACCTGCATGTCCGCTTTGACACCTACGCGGGACGGATCTACGCTGTGAATGGGATGTCCTTCGATATCCACCGCAGTAGGATGTTTGGCTTGGTGGGCGAGTCAGGGTGCGGGAAGTCCATTACGGGGATGTCAATTGTCAATATGGTGCCGCATGGCGGTAAGATCGTGGGAGGAAAAATTTTGTTATCCGGTCAGAATGTGCTGGAAATGAATGAGCGGGAAATGGAAGGCATCCGTGGCCGGCGCATTTCCATGATCTTTCAAGACCCGGCGCGCTCGCTCAATCCGGTGTTCAGTGTCGGCAATCAGATTGTACGGGTCATCCGCCAGCATATCCACCTCTCCAGAGAAGCTGCTTACCAACGGGCACTCGAGATGTTCGATTCGGTGGCTATGCCGGATCCAGAGCGCATATTCCGCTCATTCCCGCACGAGCTGAGTGGTGGAATGCAACAGCGTATCATGATATCCATCGCTCTGGCTTGCGGGGCTGAGCTGTTAATCGCTGATGAGCCTACTACGGCTCTGGACGTGACCATACAGGCTCAGATCCTGGCTCTGCTAGCTGATCTGCGTCAGAAGCAGCGCATTTCGATCCTCTTGATCACCCACAACCTGGGGGTGGTGTCTGAGACTTGTGATAAGGTGGGTGTGGCTTACGCAGGACGGATCGTTGAGATGGGAGAGACGGACGAAGTTTTATTCCGCAGCAAGCATCCTTATACCCGCGGTTTACTGGCTGCTCTGCCCCAGTCAGCCACCCGTAAATCTGCATTGCAGTCTATCCCCGGAAATGTGCCTGACGGTCTTACGCTTTTGAAGGGCTGCCCTTTCTTCGACCGCTGCCAATTTGTAATGGAGCAATGCCGGCAAACACCCCCGCCATTGATCCCTGTAGGCGGTCCGGATGAGGATCACCGGGTTGCCTGTTTCCTCTACCCACAGGAGCAGTCTGCATGAACCAGACTCCTCTAATCGAAGTCAAGGGCCTCTCTGTACATTTTGTCTCTAGTCATGGGGTATTGCGCCGACGAATCCGGCGGGTGCGGGCGGTTGACTATGTTAACCTGGCCATCTACCCGCAGGAAACCTTGGGCGTTGTGGGTGAATCGGGATGTGGAAAGACGACTCTGGGGCGAGCGATCCTACGCTTGGTCAAACCAACCGCAGGGCAGGTGCTGTTTGAGGGAGAGGATATCGTGCAGCTTAATCCCAGTGAGATGCGGAGGCGCCGCCGGGAGATGCAGATCGTCTTTCAAAGCCCTCAATTATCATTCGATTCCCGTTTCAATGTTTTAAACCTCATAGCAGAGCCATTGCAAACTCATACCCCGTTGCGCGGCGAGGAGCTGACTCGCCGGGTGGTGGAATTGCTAGAACAGACCGGGATGCCTGGCGAGGTTTTATTCCGCTACCCTCATGAGTTCAGCGGTGGGCAGTTACAGCGCATCGCGGTGGCACGCGCCTTAGCCCTCAACCCCAAGTTCCTGGTATTGGATGAACCGACGTCTGCTTTAGATGTTTCTGTCCAAGCCCAGATCATTAATCTATTTCAACGATTACAGGCTGAGCTTGAACTTACTTATTTGTTTATAACGCATGACTTGAGCGTGATCCAGCACATTAGTGACCGGGTTGCTGTGATGTACGTGGGCAAGGTGGTGGAGTTGAGTACGACCGATGCGATTTTTAACGGGGGAGCACAGCACCCCTATACTAAAGCCCTTCTGGGTTCCGCCCCCATGGTGGACTCTGCGAGGCGCCGGGAACGGATCATCTTGCAAGGTAGTGTGCCTAATCCGGCTAACCCACCTCCTGGTTGCACATTTCACCCGCGCTGTCCAGTATCCCTGCCGCTATGTTCCCAGGTCGAACCGAAGTTAATGGATACCGGGAATGGGCACCTGGCTTCCTGTCATTTGTTGCAGGGTGAAGTCGTTTACCCCAACGCCCCGCCCGTAATTAATGTATAATTTCTCCTGCTGGGTCTTAAACCTCAGTGGAGCATATGAGTGACGTTTTATTCTAACCAAAATAATACAATATATGAGGAGGATATTTCTATGCCACACGGAAAGTTGGAAAATTTGCAAGATTGCGAAGATTTTGTGCGCGGCTGCCAGTTCATGGGCACCGGTGGTGGGGGAACACAAAAATGGGGGATGGGCCTACTCATCGAAGCTTTGAATGATCACATCCCTCTAGAATGGGTGGACGTGAACAACATTCCCGATGATGCTCTAACGGTCACAGCTTACGGTATGGGCTCTATTGCCCCGATTACTCAGGAAACACTTGAAGAGATCAAACGGGCGGGATTGATTGACCTATATGGTGATCGCTCCATCGAAGAGGCGGTCAAGGAGTTAGGGAACTACTTGGGCAAGCCGGTCGGGTGCCTTGTTCCAGCTGAGCTGGGGGCAGGAAACACACCTGCGGGGCTGCTTGTGGGGTCACGCCTGGGGATTCCCGTGGTAGACGGCGACTATTCCGGACGGGCTGTCCCTGAAGAAATGCAGGGTACCCCGTATCTGTATGGCAAGAAAAGTTGGCCTTTCGCCAGTGTTGACCGCTGGGGGAATATCGTCCTCGCGAAATATACTGTCAACCCATACATGCTGGAACGAATAGGCAAGATGCTTGCGGTTGCCAGCTTTGGCCATACTACTATGGCAGCTACTCCGTTGCCAGGCAGTGAGATGAAGCAGATCGTCGTTCGCAATACTCTGACTAAATGCTTGAATCTGGGTAGGCAGATGCGCCAAGCCCGGGAACAGGGAAAAGACATCACCAACACGATCCTTGAAGTAACCGGTGGATGGCGACTCTTCGAGGGCATGGTGATCAGCAAAGACTGGGAGGATCGCGGCGGCTATATGATAGGCACGACGACGGTTGAGGGACGCGGGGATTACGCAGGGAAGACATTAAAAGTATGGTTCAAGAATGAGAACCACGTCTCCTGGTTGAACGGCAAACCGTTCGTGTGTAGCCCTGACCTTCTCACTCTAGCGCACTTGGAGACCGGTGAGGGTATCACTAATACCTTGTTGAAGGAGGGCGAAGTGGTGATCGCGGTGGGTATGAAAGGGTTGGAAGCGTTCCGCACACCCTTCGGCCTGGACCAGGCTTCCGGTCCGCGTTACTTCGGTTTTGATATTGAATATGTGCCCATTGAAGTTTTGATGAAGGACATACTGTAAGCTTGGAGCTTTCGCTTGGGACAGAAACCAGTGGTGAATATTATTCCTTTGAATTGAGCCACACTGGCTACAAACTGGTCGGAGAGATGAAGCCGATCCAAAATGGGCAGGTGGTACTGATAATCGCAGACAGGACAGCGGACATGGGTGTGGTGCGCGCCACCTCAGGGGTGGTTAATGTGGCGGGTGAAGTGCCAACGGTGCTCATCTATCACTCACTGCCCGAGCCTATACAGGAGCCGCCCCGCCAGGTAACCGGATCGGCATCCACCGTACAAGTCTGGTTTTACTTAGCTGTATTCAACCAACTTTAATCACCCACTTATCGAGCTGCCACCCAGAATGACTGTATCTACATCTGCCTACTAGGGATAGATGCCGATGTGATGGTACGCCAGATAGGCAGGGTGAATACGCCACTCTCTCAAGGAAACTTCAGGCTGTGACCAAAATGATCCAGTCTTCACAGAATATGCGCATTACCTCCCCTACGGGAAATAATTTGAGATTCAAACACTTCCCCAAGGAGCGAGCCGTGCTTTGGGAAGATAGTGTGGCCGCTAAACCTAACCCACACGACTTGGCCAGCCAGATCTGTTTCCACCCAGAATATTCTTCAATCCACGGCCGGATGTATTTTGATAGGTCGGTTTCCCCTCCAGGTGACTATTTAGATGCGACAGTTGTTTTCAGTATTGAAGAAGGCCAGATCGCAAGCGTCGGCAGGTGGAAAAATGCAGTAGTATTGCGGGTGTGGCTGAAGTCTTTTTACAACCCGAGTATATTCCGCATGGCTCATGGCTGCTATGGTTTTCTACTTGGGGCTAAACTTAGACACAACATCATTTTTTGTTATGGTTCAATTGAAAAAGATACATCTAATAAGGGAGGTAGAGCATGGATAAACAGGACCTTCAATTGGCTGCTCAGACCATTCTGACGGTCAACATGAAATTCCAATCAGGAGAAAAAGCAATATTTGTGGCTGATATCCCCAAGCCGGAAGATTGGATGGGCTCATTTACTCTATTGAATAAATTAATTCAGAGGGCAGTGATTACCCGTCAAATATATGACCAAGCAAAGGAGCTTTTCCCCGACTGTCAGATCGATTTCCTTGTATTTGCGACCACAGGCCAGAACGGCACAGAACCGCCTCATGAAGTGGCTGTAAAACTGTTGGATTATGATGTTGTTTTGTTAATGACCAGTTACTCTCTGACTCATACCGATGCGTGCTTAAATGCGTGTATGAAGGGTGCCCGGGTCGCCAGCATGCCCAACTTTGAGGAAGGCATATTCTTGCCAGGCGGCCCTATGCTGGCCGATTATGAGGTGATCTGCAAAATAACCAACCAGTGGGCAGATAAGATGACTACCTGCATCCAGGTCCATATCTTGACTTCGATTGGTACCGATCTGACCTTCTCAATTGAAGGCCGGGAAGGAGAAAGTGAGCACGGTCTATATCACCATAAAGGGGAATGGGGTAACCTGCCTGCCGGAGAAGCTTGTATAGCTCCGGTTGAAGGCACAGCAAATGGCAGGCTGGTGGTTCCCTCCGGGTGGTATATGGACCTGAAAGATGATATGGTCCTGGAATTTAATAATGGATATGTTACTTCCTTGATGGGCGGAGGAGAAGTGGGCAACCGGTTCCGCAACCTGTTCCGGTTTGGAGAAGAAGAATTCAGGCATCGCCGGAATTGCGCCGAACTGGGAATCGGGACCAATCCAAATGCGAAAAACGCAAAGAATGTACTGGAAGCCGAAAAAATTTTGGGCACCATCCATATTGCGGTAGGCGACAGCTCCCATATGCATGGAATGACTGTCTCAGATATCCATGAAGATTTTATCATCCCCGACCCGGTGGTTTATTTTGATCGAAAGAAGGTGATGGGAATATGAACCCTATTCCTGTCATTTCGCCTTTCATCAATATCAGCCTGGGAGTGAGTTTATCACCCGCTTACCCTGCTGTTTACCGATTCCAAAATGTCAGTTTTTCTTTCCTAGATCATGGGCCTTATTCTTTAAGTTAGTAGAAAAATAAGGAGTACTATGGAAACAATCAATGCGATCATGACCAGGCGGAGTGTGCGAGCGTATAAAAAAGATCCTGTTTCGAAGGAACAACTGGATACCATCCTCCGCGCAGGGACGGCCGCACCCAGTGGTGGAAACCGGCAGCCATGGAGCTTTATCGTCATAAGCGATCACCGGCGGTTGCAAGGAGTGATTTCTTTGTCACCGGGTATGTTCAGCGAGCCTGGTGCAATTATCGTCATCTGTTTAGACGTAACCCGGGTCACAAAAACCGAAGATGGCGATGCAGAGTCGATGGTGTGGATGGATCTAGGCGCTGCCATGGAGAATATCTTGCTTGCGGCTCATGACCAAGGCTTGGGTGCTTGCGCAATTGGCTCTTTCCACGAACAGGGAGTAAGCAGTCTTCTGAGACTGCCCCCAACCTTGAAATTGGCGCTCCTGGTCTCCATTGGGGTACCGGTCAAGGTTCCCTCCGGACCGAAGAGACGACCGCTAGAAGAGGTGATCTTCTTTGAAGAATACGGAGGCCAAGATGGACACCGAAACCCTTAAGGAGGACCTTTTCTTTCTAATCGGTTTTATCCTTACCAGCATGCATGGCTTATATCACGAGCCAGCTGATTATGGTATCTACCGGCTGCTGGATGCCGGCGGGCGGCTGTTATCGATTATGGAGGCACATGGCTTATCCGATGATTTCCTACGGAAGCTGGGTCTGGAAATAGAAGAAGAAAAAGAAGGAAGCATGGACAGTGACCGGCAGAAAGATACAATCTCGCGCTTAGCTATGGAATATACCGAGGAATTGCAACGACGCCTGAGCATAAAAAATCATTAAGATTTCCACCGGAATACAGGCTGTAGATCCGGTTATATCTCGCCAAAGCTCGGCACCCCCATCTTCCGCAGTAAATTGACCAGAAACATTCCTGGACTCGTCAATTGGGTTTCGAATTCGACAATATCCTAACGAAACAGTAATGCAAGGATTTTGGGGATTGAATAAGGATAAGGGAGTGTCTTCAATCCATCGATCAATACTTATAGTTTTATGAGAGAGGATGTGCTCTATGGAAGTCATGATTGGAACAGAGGGACGGAATGAATATTATGATTTCGAGCTCGGGCTGGCTGCTCAAAAGCTTGTCACCGAGATCCGTCCGATCAAGCCGGGCCAGCAAGTATTAATCACCGGGGATACAGGCTCGGATGCGCGCGTCATCCAGGCGGTTGCCCGTGCCACTTATGCTGTGGGGGGAATACCAACCGTTATATGGCATCCTATGCTGCCGGGAACCATGCAAGAGCCACCAGCACCTGTGATGAAAGCGGTGACTGGTTCAAACATTTGGTTCGATTTTGCCGTGGCTTACCTGCAATATGGACCTGCGTATTTCGCGGCACTCGAGAGTAACAGTATTTATGTCGCCCTTACAGGAATGGATGTTGATATGATGGTGCGAACCATCGGACGACCTAACTATCAACCTCTGGCAGATATGGCAAAATACCTCTATCTGGAATCGCAAAAGGCGGATCGCATCCGGATTTCAAACCCTTCAGGGACCGATTTCACCGTCAAAGTGGATCATGACTTTGATGATCCGCCATGGTCCCCGGACAAACCGGGCGGATATGCACAAATGCTAACGGGACAGTCGTGGTTTAATATCGTCCGCGAAAGCACCGAAGGTGTGCTTGTTTTTGATGGGGTAATCTGGCCTCCCAAAGAGCTGGGGTTGCTTCACGATCCGGTGCGGTTATTATTTGAAAAAGGATTTATCACCAAAATAGAAGGAGGCAGAGAAGCAAAGGTCTTTGCCCGCTGGCTGGAGAGCTTCCATCACCCGAATGT
>Ga0315289_10005578_pt1 | contig 18574 bp, 32 predicted proteins | sample YL17G11_40_MG_FD_203452 | JGI IMG/M metagenome (GOLD analysis project Ga0315289, IMG submission 203452) | Sediment microbial communities from Yellowstone Lake, YNP, Wyoming, USA - YL17G11_40 | ecosystem: Environmental > Aquatic > Freshwater > Lake > Sediment | place: USA: Wyoming | collected...
TATTTTTTTAAGTCTTATTATTTTTAGTTTACTTTTTAGCTTCCAAAAAAGTTATGGAGTTGGAATAGTAGATTACCATGACCGAACAATAGACTCAACTAAAACTTATATATTAATTGATAAGACTTCTCAGACTTTATATTTGATAATAGATGCTGATACAATTTGGAAAGCTAAATGTGGAATAGGAACAGGGAAAATTCTTAAATATGGAAACAAAGTTTGGAAGTTTGGAACTCCTTCGGGAGAAAGAAAAGTTGTTGCTAAAATTCGAAATCCAATTTGGAGAAAACCAGATTGGGCATTTATAGAAGAAGGAAAACCAATTCCTCCTCCCAATGATCCAAGTAGAATTATAAGGAACCATTTAGGGAAGTATAAATTAGATTTAGGAGGTGAAGTAGGAATTCATGGAATTAGAGGAGCAAGAGTTAATGGAAGAGTTTCACATGGTTGTATTAGATTAGAAGATAAAGATTTAGAAATGATATGGAGAAATGTAATGGTTGGAACAAAAGTTATTATAAGATAGAGGAGAATGATATGAAAAAGATTTTAGAGGGATTACAAATTTTAAGTAAATATTTTCCTAATGGGGATTTTCACGGGGAACATGATCAAGTTTGGGCGGGTGGTGAATTAGATGAAATAGAAATTTCAAAGGAAGATAAAGAACGTCTTGAAGAATTAGGATGGTTTATAGATGAAGAATCATATTCACATTTTTGTTAAAAATCTAAAAGAGGAATTAAATGTATTCAGTTCAAGATGTAGAAAAATTAAAAACAAAGATTTTAGATAATTGTTCTAAATGTGAAGGTAAAGGTCGTTATTTAACTCCTGAAGGTTTTAAATTATGTGGTTGTATTGATGAGTTTCGGCGTTATGTAGATATGTTAAATGCAAACATTCCTAGGAGTTATTGGGATCTTGAACTTGATTTTAAATATTTTACTTCACAATTTTTAGACAAAAATAGTGGATCATTAGAAATTATTGGTAAGTATTCGGAAAATTTATCTAAAGTTGTTGAAACAGGTTCTGGTTTATTTATTCATGGTTCTTATGGTGTTGGTAAAAGTTTTATTGGATGTTCAATTTTGAAAAAGGCTTTGACTCAAAAATATAAAACGCATTTTATTCTTCTTTCGGAATTGATAAATTTAGCTCATACTGCGTTAAGAGATACGAGAACAAAAGAATTTCTTTTCTATATCATAGAGGATGTAGATTTCTTGCTTGTAGATGAAATAGATAAAAAATACAAAACAGAATTGATAGATACTTTGTTAGATGAATTGTTTAAGAAGAGATATTATTCAGGAAAACCATTTATTGTAACTTCTAATAAGGAACCTGCAAAAGTTTTAGAAGGTTTCGGTAAGACTATTTATGAAATTTTTTCAGAGAGATTGATTAATGTTCCTTTAGTTGGCGAAAGTTTTCGCCCTGAAATTTTAAAAGATATTAAAAAGGAATTGTTAGGAGGATTAAATGGGAAATGATGTTTCTTATAAGTGTGAACAATGTGGTAATACAATAATATATCCAGTACCTAAATTTTCTGGCTATTTGGGAAAGGTTTTAAAAATTAATGATTCTTTTGTTTCTTATTGTGAAATTTGTAAGGCTATAAGAACTTTTATTAAGGCAATATGAAAACCGTCGATTTTAAAAAATATCCTTTCGTTTATAATGGAACCGCACTTAAATCTTTTGCCTCTCGTGGATTGAAAGAAAAGTGGTTGATAAAGAATGCCCCACTTTCTCAAGTTCCTTTTTTGATTTATTTTGGTCATGAGGTTGAAAAAGAAAGTGTTCACAAAGATATTAACTATGGGTTATGGTCTATTTATTCTATTGAAGAAATTTTAGATTGGATAGAGAGGGCACAAGAAAAAAGCTGTCTTCGTGATTTAATAGAAATGTTTGCTTCTTTTACTCCTATTTGTTCTGATATTTTAATGCAAGTTGATTTGAAAGGTATTACTAAAGATATTCTACCTGAAGATAAAAAGATAATGGTATCAAGTTTCCATTCTTATAACAGGTCTTATGTTCGTGAATTGTTAGATCAAATGAGTAGTTTTAAAACTGATAAAAAGAAATGTTTACTTTTGTCTTGTTCTGCTGAAAGACCATATAACACTTCAAAAACTCATAAGGAGATATATGCAAAAATAGAAAATTTAGACGAATATTATAAAGTAGTAATTACTACTATTGGAGTAGTCCCTGAAGAATTTTGGGAACATCCTTTTGTTCTTAAATATAATAATTCGTATCCGGATTTGTGGCAGGTTTATTTAAGATGTAAAAAGTATTTTTCAATTAATAAGTTTGATGCATATAGGAATTTTCATAGATATGAACCATTTCTTGAAATTATTAAATTGTGTGGGATTGATACTCCTACAGAAGCTGAAAAAATAAAGGGGTTAATATGAAAATTATAGTTAATGATAAAGAAATAAATGCTGAAGAGAAAGATGAAATAGAGGTATATCAGTATTTTTGTGATAGATGTCTTATAAGCCATACTGAAATTGAAGTTTATCGAAATGGGGTAACAGTTTATCAATTTAGACAAGACCATGTTGTCAAGTAATTATTAATTCAAATGTTAGGAGAAAATGTTATGAAGGACTACAATTGTTTGAAAAGAAAGAAAGGTCAATTAGAACTTCAAATTGTTCATTTGGAAAAAGAACTTGATAAAAAAAGTAAAAAACTTAAAGAGATAGATATTGAGTTGAGGAGATTAGAAGAGAGGGAGGATATGAGTGAAATGTGTTTGGATGGATAAAAATACAATTTGTTTAAGAGTAAGGCCTTGCAGGTGGGGTAGATGTATTTTCTGTGGATTTAAAAAAGATACTGATCCTGAAACAACTCCTGAAGATATTTGGGAACAATTTAAAACTTATAAAGAAACATATGGAGGGTATCCTGAGTATTTTAGAGTTTTTAATTCTGGATCTTTTTTTGATTCGGAACAAATGCAAGTTTCTTGGAAAGATGTTATTAAATATTTAAAAGAAAATGGTGTTAAAAAATTGAGAGTAGAGTCAAGGCCTGAATTTATTCCAAATGAAAAACTTGAAATTGAAATGGAAGTTTGTGTTGGTTTAGAGACAGCATTTCCTAATAGAAGTAAAGAGATTGGAAAGGGTTTTGATTTTGAAGATGTAAAAAAGTTAGTTAGTGAAAATAGAAATTTTGAGTATATTATTTATATATTAGCAAAACCTTATGTAACAGATAATGAAACTGCTATAAAGGAGTTTAGAGAATCATTAGAACAATCTTTAACTCTTCCTAATGTTATTCAAGTTCACGCAATGTATTGTAGGCCTGCAAAGGGTACAAAGTTAAATAAGCTGTGGAATGAAAAAAAGTGGAGTGGAATGCCTTTGAAATCTTACTATGAAGTAGTTAAAAGTTTTAAGGATCCAAGACTTACTTTTGATGTTGCAATGCCATTTTTTGTAAACTTTCCGAAATCTAAAAAGGAGAAATAAAATGGATGGGTCAATTTATGTAGAGGTTTTTGAACAAGCATATGCAGATAGATGTTATGGTGTAGTTATAGTAGTTGAAGGTAAAGAGTTCTTTTCTAAAAATGAGTTTTTTCCGGATGCTAACTATAATATTTTACCTTTACCTCAAGCTCAAGAGAAAGCTGCTACTATTGCTATTTTGTTAGGTCAAAAAATAGTAAATGTTGATTCAAGTCATAAAGAACTTACACATAAAACTTTGAATGGCGTGAAGTTTGTTATTAAGAAAAAGTCGAAATAATATGACAAAATTTAACGATAATTCAGTTGAAAAAACTATCCTTTCCTATTTACTTAAAGATGTTAGTTATATAGAGGAAACTCTTTCTAAAATTAAAGTTTCAACATTTTGTGATGAAAACCATAAAAGGTTGTTTGATTTAATCAGTAGGTATTTTGAAAAGTATCACAAAACTTTATCTTATGATATTTTAGAGAAATTTTTAAAGAGAAATGAAAAAGAGTTTCCCACAGATCTTCAATTTACTTTGTTAACTTTACATGGAGAATTATCAAAAACATTTGTAGATGATTCTGGATTTAGATTTTATTTAGATGAATTAAAGGAATTAGAAATTAAAAGAGAACTATACAATACTGCTTTTGATATGGTAGAAGATTTGGCAAATGACCGAAATATTTCTAAATCTTTGTCAGATATTACTGGAAAGATTTTAAATATTAAAACATTTGATTCTTCAAATGAAGTTACTCGTAGGCTTCTTCTCGATGAAGATCCTGAGATAAGATGGAAAGAATATTTAGATAAAAAAGAACATCCAGAAAAATATAAAGGGATTCCTTATGGAATGACTGAATTAGATCAAACAACTGGAGGTCAATTTCCTTCAAAACTTGCAATGGTTTTCGGACGTTTGAAAAAAGGTAAAAGCCGGTTCTTATTCAATGTGGGGTGTAATGATGCAGATTTAGGTTATAAAGTTATGTATGCTTCTCTTGAAATGGAATTAGCAATGCTTCAATTGATGTGGGAAAGTAGGTATACGGGTATTTCCTTTAATGATTTAAGAGATGCTAAATTAACTGAAGAAGAGGAAAAGATTTATAGAAATACTTTAGATCATCTTAAAGAAAGAAAATGTCCTTTTTATGTTGTTGATATTTCTCGAGGAATGACTCCTTCGATGGTTGGTTATGAAATAGAATTACATAAAAAAGTATTTGGAGTTAAACCTGATATTATTTTAATTGATTACGCTAATTTAATGAGACCAGATGAAAAGTTTAGGGATAGGTCAGAAAAATATGATAATGTATTTCGAGAACTAAAAGAGATTGCGAGGGCTTATAAAGTATCTATATTAACTGCTGCTCAACAAAATAGAAAGTCTTTGGATGTAAGGAGAGAAGAAGTGGATGCTGAACACGTGTCTTTTTCAGATGCTTCGGCAGCACATTGTGATTTAGTTCTTAATATTTGGCATGGATTTAATCAAGCAGAAGCGATTGCAACTCAACACGCAAAAAGAGTTTATTTAAAAATTGTAGCAAGTAGATATAGTGAATCTAAGACTTTGGAACTATTTGCTGATTTTGGTGTAAATTTTATAGGGGATTTAGATAAGTTACAAGAAATTTGGAAGAAAGCAAAAAGAGATGAGCAAGACTTTTGATGAAAAATATTTACACCATTTTTTTAAGAATGTGATGTTACACCTTAATCATCATGGATGGGTATTAAATTTAAAAGAAGGTCATGATAGTTATTGTTGGATTAATCAAAAAAGAATTGACATTGGAATGGCCTATGAGAAAGATCTTAAACAAATAATCCTCCATGAGATTGCCCATATTGATACAGCAAAGTATTGTAATCAAAAGCACAATCCTCAATTTTGGAAACATTTTGAATATTTAGTGAGGAAGTTTTTGAAAACAACCTTTGATAAAAATCAATTAGCTCATAAATGGTGTAGTAATAGTAAAGGTTTCTATGGACTTATTTATAGTGAAAATGAATAAGGTTTTTAAAAGGAGTAAAAAATGAATAATATTGAAGCCGTGTTTAGAAAAGATTGTCCTATTTGTCATGGGAGTGGATGTTATTATGTGACCGAATCTGATTATGAACCTCCTATTCCATGTGATTGTTATATGTTTAGTGATGAAGAATGGGAACGCGAGAAAAAAAATTCACAATCAGATTTTTATTATGGAAATGAAAATGAATAAAACTTCTAAAAAAATAGATTTAGGAGAACTTATAGAAAAAGTTGATATTGTTTCTTTAGTTGAGGAATATAATATTCCTTTAGAAGAATCTGGTGATAATTTTGTAGCTTTATGTCCTTTTCACCCAGATAATAAAACAAAAAGTTTTTTTGTATTTCCTCTTACTAATACTTGGTATTGTTTTGGCTGTAAGAAAGGTTCAAGTGTATTTGATTTTGTAATGGAAATAGAACATAAATCATTTCAAGAAGCGGTTCATTTTTTAGCTGAAAAGGTTGGTTATGAAAATAATTTTTCGTTAGATACTTTGAAAAAGAAATTGGAAAATCTTGAATCAAAAAATGATAATGTAACTATTATGAAGTTTCGAGAGGTTCGTGAAAGTGTTGAAAATCAAATATTTAATAAAGTTAAAGAAAAGTATTATATATTAGAAAATGTTCTTTTGTATAAATTGTCTTCTAAAGAATATGAAGAATGTTATAAAAGATTGAAAGATTTATGGCGATGGTATGATGAAAGTCAATATTGGTTTGATTTATATTTTTGTTACTATAAAGCAGAAAAGAATGTGGATCTTGAGTTTTTGATTAAGAAGTTACATTCTTTTTACTTAAAATTTTTAGAAAAATTTGATAATCTTTTCTCTGTATAGTGTATTATAAGATAGAGGTATTTATGAAATTTTATTTTAAAGGTTCTCATAAAAAAATAAAAGGTGATAAAGATGGTTTAGGAGTATGTAGTTTTGTGATACCTGAGTGGGGTTTGTTACATCGTTCAATAGTTTTTGATAAAGATATAGTATTATTAGATTTTATGTCTCTTCTTTTAGTATTTGAATTTATAACACAGAATCCTTCCTTTTTTGAAAAAATTAATTTATTTACTGTTTGTGGACCTAAAAAGATTTTACAATATGTGAATAGTGATAATAAACTTCCAAAAAAAGTTGAAGCTTTTAGAAATGCTTCAAATGCGTATATTGCGAAAATAAAACAAGATATGAGAACACAAATTAATTTTTTAGATATTTCTGAAAAGGAAAAGCAATCATTTTTTAATATTGACTCTTTGAAAGTTGATAAAAATTTAGCAAAGTATTTAACCCTTTTATCAAAGGAACATAATGATACATATAAAGGTCGGTAACACTATTTTTACAATTCCGGAAAATTCTTCTCAAGATCTTTCTATGACAAAAATTGATTGGCTTGCTGAAAGGTTTTATGAGACAAGGGATGAAAAGTATATAAATACATTGATTCAAATCGTTTCTAAATATGTACAAAAAGTTGCAAATTCTTTTTGTAAGAATACAGAAAATGTAAAAGAATTAAGTCAGGAACTTAAAATTGATTTGTTGAGGCTACTTCGAGGATGGAAGCCAAAAAAAGGAATGCGTTTTAATTATTTAATGAAAACGCAATTTTACCATTTCTCTTGTAATTTTATTAAAGGTTTAAAAACACCTTTGGTTGATATTGATCAAGTTCAAGAACATTTACTTATAAATGATTGTGGTTTTGTTAAAAAGCTTGAAACAAAAGATTTAGTTGAAAAATTAACAAAGAATGTAGATAATAAAACAAAAGCAGTTATTGAGGTAATGTTGAAAGGTATTACAAATTATGAACAAATTGGAAGAGAGTTGAGTATTACTGGAATGGCAGTTCGAAATAGAATAAAAAAGTGTAAACCTATATTAAAAAAATTGATGGAGGAAAAATATGTTTAAAATTACTAAAGAGATAGAATGGAGTGCTGCTCATCGTTTGTTAGATTATAATGGAATCTGCAATAGATTGCACGGCCATTCCTACAAAGCTGTTTTTACATTTGTGAGTGATGTTCTTGATAAAGATGGGATGGTTATTGATTTTACTTATATAAAGAAAGTAGTTAGTAATTGGATTAATCAACATTGGGATCATATGCTTATATTAAATATGGGCGATCCTATTATAGAAATTTTAAATAAAGATCCTCAATATAGAGGATGGATTTATCCTATGCAAGGAAATCCTACAGCAGAACATATGGCACAATTTTTGTTTTACAATTTTCAATCTGAGTTTTATCCTGTTAAACTTATAAGTGTTGAAGTATTTGAAGGTCCTAAATCGAGTGCTATATATGAAGAATAAAATAGAAGGAGAAACTATGACCGAAGAACAATTACCAGATATTCAAGCGTTAAAAGATAAAAGAGGAGTGCCTCTTTATAGAGTAGGTATTGAAGATGTAAGTTTTCCTATATTAGTAGCTAAAAAACAAAAAAGGCAATATCAAACAACACAAGCAATTGTTTCAATGTATGGAGACCTTGAAAAAGAAATTAGAGGGATTAACATGTCAAGGTTTTCTGAGGTTTTAATGCAATATCGTTATAAAACAATAAATTCAAGAAAGTTAAAAGTGTTTTTAAATGAGTTAAAAAAGAAACTTAAAACAAAGGATGCTTATGCTGTTGTTAAATTTAAGTATTTTATTCCTAAAGAGTCTCCAGTAAAAAGAGTAAAAGGGATTCAAGGGTATTCTTGCGCTTTTGTAGGTAGATTAACTTCTAATAAATATGATTTTTGTCTTGAAGTTTCAGCTCCGATAACTACTTTATGTCCTTGTAGTAAAGCAATAAGTAAATATGGGGCACATAACCAAAGGGCAATAGTAACTGCAAGATTAAAGTTTTTAGGTAAGCCTTTATGGATTGAAGATGTTGTTTCTTTAATTGAGTCTATGGGAAGTTGTGATATTTATCCTGTTTTAAAACGCCCAGATGAAAAATGGGTTACGGAAAAAGCATTTAAAAATCCAAAATTTGTAGAGGACGTGGCAAGAGATGTTGCTCTTGCTTTAAATAAAATATCTGGAATTGATGGATATAGTATTAAAGTAATGTCATATGAAAGCATCCATGAACATAATGCAGTAGCTTACTTTAAAAAGAATTGGGATTTTTAATGAGTTATAATGATATTTTAATAACTTGTGAGTTTTGTAGGAAACGTAAAAAGTTTTGTGAAATGGATCAAGTATGTTTATGTCCTTTGACTGAAGAAGAAGTGGAAAAGTTTAGAAAGGAAGGAAAAAAGCCATTACAGTTAGAATTTGCTATGAGATGCAATAGGTGTAAAGAAAAAGAAATCCTTACGACATGGGATGGATATAGTATAGATACTTCTCCGGTTGAAGTTATTTCGAAAGAAAAAACATTAGAAATTGCTCTTGATAAAGAGATTGGAAGATATCGAGCTTCGGAATTTAAAAAATTCAGGAGAAAGTGAAGTGAAATTAAGTTCTGTAATTGGGTGTGATGAAGTTGGAAGAGGGTGCTTGGCAGGGCCCGTAGTTGCTGGGGCTATTTTATGGGAACCTTACCCTTCTTTTGATGGGTTAAATGATTCTAAAAAGTTAACTTTGAAACAACGAGAAGACTTTTTTCAAAAGTTTAAAGATTTTGGTCTTATTTTTGCAACTGGTTCTGCGGATATTAATGAAATAGAAGAAAGGAATATTCTTTGTGCAACAAGGTTAGCTATGGAAAGGGCTGTTTTTGAAGTTCTTGAAAGAATAAGAACAAAATATTTGAGTTTTCCAAATCTTGATATTGTCTTGATAGATGGTAAAGCATATCCGAATGGGTATCTTCAAAATATTCCTTTAGATCAAAAATGGATAATAAAAGGAGACGAAAAAGAACCTTCTATTATGGCAGCTTCTGTTATTGCTAAAGTATTAAGAGATAGATATATAAAAAGTTTAGTGGATCAATTTCCTGAATACGAAAAGTATGGTTGGAGAACTAATGTGGGTTATGGAACTAAAAAACATTTTAAAGCAATTAAAAAATATGGAATTACTCCTTTTCACAGAAAAACTTTTGATCCTATTAAAACGTGGTTGAAGGAGGGAATAATTAAATGAAAGAAGAAGCAAAAAAGATAAAAGTTAATGAAATATATTACACATTTTCTGGAGAAGGTTCAACTTCTGGGTTACCCGTTATTATTGTTAGGGTAACTGGGTGCAATCTGCGTTGTTCTTATTGTGATTCAATTTATGCTTATGAAGAAGGAGAAGAATTAACTTTTAAAGAAATTAGTAAAAGAATAGATTATGAGAAATACAAATGTAGCAGAGTTTTATTGACTGGTGGGGAGCCACTCCTTGACCCATACTGTTTTGATCTTATTAAATATTTAGATACATTATTTTTTGATATTATATTAGAAACTAATGGTAGCCTTCCCATTGAGAAAGTTCTTCCATTTGTTAAAACTATTTGCATGGATATAAAATGCCCTTCGTCAGGGATGGTTGAAAAAATGCATTGGGAAAATCTTGAACAAATTCGTGTTAATCAAGATGAAGTAAAATTTATTATTGGTAATAGAGAAGATTATGATTTTGCGAAAGAAGTTGTACAACGTTGTTGTGTTATACAAAGACATCAATTTATATTTTCTCCAATATGGGGGAAAATGGATCTAGCAACATTAGCAAAATGGATTTTAGATGATAAGTTAAATGTAAGATATAGTCTTCAGATGCATAAAGTAATTTGGGATAAAGATAAAAGAGGTGTTTAGTGAAAAAAGAAGAAGTTTCTTGGGAATATTATTTTCAGTTAATTAATCGTCTTATAGATATTATATCTAATAAAGCTCAAGAAAAGTTTGACCTTGTTGTGGGAATTTCTCGTGGAGGAGTTATTCCAGCACTTTTTATGTCTCATAGTTGGAATATTCCGTTAGATGTTATTGTTACAAGTTCTTATACTAAAGAAAATAAACAATCTAAATTAAAAATAGGAAAACCATCGTATCTATGTTTTTCAGATGTTACAAAGGAAAGTAAGATTTTAATAGTAGATGAATTAGTAGATTCAGGAAAAACGATGAAGGCCGTCGTTAATTTATACAAAAAAAAGGGGTTCAAGAATATTCGGACTTGTGTATTATTTTATAAAGAGAATTCAAAATTTGACCCTGATTATTTTGCTGCAAGTGAAGAAAAAGATACTTGGATTAAATTTCCATATGAAAAGGAGGATTGAATGTTTACTGAAAGAGACAAAGTAAAACTTAAGGCAATAAAAATAGAAAAGTTAGATGAAATAGATTTAGTAGATAAAAATAAAATTAAACAAGTTATAGATGATATTAACTCTGGCAAGGGGTATGAACCTGTGAAAGTTTTTCATAATTTGGATAATGATACTTATATTCTTAAAGAAGGATTGGAGACTTATATGGCTTGTTGGAAATTAGAATATGAATGGATTGATGTGGAGATTAGTTATTAAAAAGGAGGAAGTGTGAAAGGAATATTCCTTTTATCAGGGGGTATGGATTCTACTACATTATTTGCTAATGTATTAAATGAAGGATGGATACTTTATCCTTTAAGTATTAATTATGGACAAAAACATCTAATTGAAATAGAAGCAGCTGAAGAAATTGTTTATGAGTATCAAAGGTTTTATTTTGGTAGGCGTAATGTAAAAGATTTAAGAATTTTGAATTTTGATTTATCTCAAATAGGCCATAGTGCATTAACTGATACTCTTTGGAAAGTTCCAGAAGAAATGAAAGATCAAATTCAAACTGTAGTTCCTTTTAGGAATACAATATTAGCAACTCTTGCTGCTGCTTATGGAGAATCTTTAGAGTTAGATCCTATAACAATTTTTATGACCCCAGTGAAAGAAGATTTTGAGGTTTATAGAGATTGCAGAAGAGATTTTTATGATGCCTTGGAAAAGACTTTGAGTTTAGGTTCTATTCATGGAGTTCAAGTTGAAATAAAAACTCCATTTATTGATATGACTAAAAAAGAGATAGTTGCTTTAGGAATAAAACTTTGTGTTCCTTATAAACTAACATACTCTTGTTATAAAGGTTTAAGACCAGCATGCGGTAAATGTCCTGCGTGTGTTGAGAGATTAGAGGCGTTTAAGGCAAATGGTTTAACAGATCCTTTGGAATATTTAATATCTTAAAAAGGAGTAATTATGGAATTCAAATTTTTAAATGGAGAAATAAAGTATGATGGAGGTCAACTTCATTCTCATTTTGCCTATGAACATGGAGTTAAAGGGAATAGTATTGTAAGTTTTATAGGACCTGCTGAAGTTAAAGAACATTTGGTGGATTGTGAAGATAGATTGAAAAATGATTTTATTAGTAGTGAGAGTATGCTTCATTTCATAATTGAGATTTTTGATGTTTCTTTAAGAGAAATGGTTGTATGGCAAAGACTTTTTATTACACAAATTATTGATTTTTTAAAGAGTTTGACAATACCAGAGTCCTATAAACTTCGTCGAAATGGAGATGATATTTTTGTTGATTGTAAAAAACTTTCTGTTTCTATTACTACTTCATCTCCAGTTTCTGGCCTTATCCATGTAGGATTAAATATTAAAGTTGGAGAAAATTGTCCTGTAAAAGCTATTGGTTTAGAAGATCTTCCTGATTTAGGGTATGATATAAAATCTTTCGCTATTATTTTAATGGATAGGTTTACAAAAGAATTCCGAGATATTCAAAATGCTTGTTATAAGGTGAAAGGAGTCCAATGAGCCCTTTTGTTGTTGCAATAGATTTTGATGGAACAATAGTTGAAAATGAATATCCTAATATAGGCCCTTTGAAAGAAAATGCTATTCGTTGTATTAGGCTATTGAAAGAAATAGGATGTTATATTATTATAACTTCTTGCAGAACCAATACGAAATTACATCCAAATTTAGCAGAAAGACTTACTCAAGTAAGAATAATAAAAGATTTTTTAGAAAGAAATAATATACCTTTTGACGAAATAGATGATGGGTCTCAAGGCAAAGTATTTGCCGACGTTTATATTGATGATCGAGCGGTTAGATTTGAAAACAATTGGGAAGAAATAGTTCGTATAGTAAATTTGTTAATGGAGGGAAGATGATAGTTGTTAAATGTAAATTAATGCATCCAAATGCAAAATTACCTATAAAGACTTATGAATCTGATAGTTGCTTTGATTTATATTCTGTGGAGGAAGTAATTATTCCTGCCCATAGTTGGAGAGAAGTTAGTACCGGAATTATTGTAGAGCCACCTCTTGGTTATGGTTTATTTTTGAGAGCAAGAAGTAGCCAAGGAATAAAAGGAATACAAATGCATAATGGAACTATAGATTGTGGATACAGAGGAATATTAGGTACTATTGTGTATAATCATAGTAATGAACCTTATTGTGTTAAAATTGGAGATAAAGTTGGGCAAGCTTTTGTAGAGCCTATTCTGCAAGTAGTATTTGAGCAAGTTGAAGAACTTTCAGAAAGTGAAAGAGGAGAAAAAGGTTTTGGAAGTAGTGGTAAATAAAAGGAGGTATAAAAATGGAAGTAAAAGATGATCTTATTCCTGAGATGGAATTATCTATTATTCCTGCAAAAGATGGAACTCTTCAGGTAGAATTAATGCATAAAGATTTTATTAAGTTTTTAAAAGAAAAAGGGGCAAATGATATAATTTTTATGACTTCTCGTGAATTAAAATCTTTTATTGATAAACTTCAGGAAGTGTATAAAGAATATTGTAAGAGGTAATAAATATGGCTACATACGAATTTTTATGTAAGTGTGGAGAGCAGTGGGAAAAACAGATGTTAATGGAAGAAGAACACATTGATAAATGTTCTAAATGTGGAGAAAAGGTTCATAGTCTTATTACTGGAGGTTCTGGTCCTCCTATTTTTAGAGGTCATGATTTTCCAAGTAATGATTTAAAAAGAGAAAAAGACGCCAAACAATATTATAAAGAAGCAGACGAAGTTTTACCAGGAAAGAAAGGAGAATGAGAGATGAAACCAATAAAATTCAAACAACAAAACAGAATTTACGCTAAAGACCAAAAGCCTTATTTACCCCTTCCAGTTTATGAAGATAATGAGCAAGGTGGAAGGGTATTTCATTGTTGGAAATTATCTTTTATGGAAAGAGTTAAGATATTGTTTATGGGTAGATTTTGGATAAAGGTTCTTAATTTTCATCAACCTTTACAGCCGATAAGGCCAATGGTAAAAAATCCTTTCATAGTAAATTAAAATTAACCATAAACTAACAGGACGGCGAGCAAGGGAAAAGAAAGGAACAGAATGTTAAATTATTTGTTAATATTCCTTTGGGTAGGGTTTATTCTTTATTTGTGGATTAAGTGGTTTCACTTAAATAAAAAATTTGTTTCAATTTTGAAAAATAAAAAGTATTTTAATTTGAAAACTTTAAAACAAATATTTTGGTGGAAGTAATTATGAATAATATTGATTTATTAAAATATATAGAAGCGGGGTTTGATACTTTGTGGAAATGTTCTAATGGGTGGATAGTGGGATTTTTCTGTCAAGGATTTGAGAGTTTGGCGAATGATGGGTTGATTTGCTTTTTACCTTTACAAAGAGAACCTGAAACAATTAGACAAAAATATTTATCTCCAGTTTGTGATACTCCTCAGGAAGCAATACTTAAAGCTTGGTCTTTGTGGGTATTAGCAAAAAATAAAAGAAAAAATGAATTGTAACAAATGTAAATTATTTAAAACTTGTAAGAACCCTTGCATTCAAGGTGTAGGTCCCATCCCTGCAAATATAATGTTAATAGGAGAGGCACCTGGGAAAGAAGAGGACTTACAAAAAGAACCTTTTGTTGGAGCTGCTGGTAAACGCCTTGATATTATTTTAAAAGAAACTGGGTTAGATAGAAAAGGTTTATACATTAGCAATATGGTTCGCTGTAGACCTCCAGAAAATAGAGATCCAGAGCCTGAAGAAATAAAAGCTTGTTTTCCTTATCTTGAAGAAGAAATTCAAAAAGTAAAACCTAAAATTATAATTCCTTTGGGAGGAATTGCTTTACAAGCTATTCAAGGTCTTGAAGGTAGTACTTCTTGGGCAGGGACAAAACATTGGAGTGAAAAATATAATTGTTGGATAATGCCTACTTTTCATCCAGCATATATTTGTAGACGTTTAGGATTACAAGGAGTAATGATTGATCATTTAAAGAATGTTATAGCGTGGTTAAAAAATCCTATCGAATTAGATCCTCCAAAATATGTTATTATAGATACAATAGAAAAAGCTCAAAAATTTTTTGATAAATTAAATAGTGTTGGTGCTTTTAGTTTTGATACTGAAACCTCTGGATTAGATTTTTGGAAAGATAAAATTTTGTGTTGTAGTTTTTCTTGGAAAGAAAGAACTGGAGTAGTTCTTCCTATATTGCAACAACATTGTCAAGAGTTTTGGAAACCTGAAGAAAAAGAATGGATACTAAAAAAGTTGAAAGAAGTGTTAGAAAGTAATATTGGTAAAATAGGTCAAAATTTATCATTTGATATTCAGTTTTTGAAATCTTATGGGATCAAGTTGAATAATTTTACATTTGATACAATGTTGGCTCATCATTTGTTAGATGAAAATGTTGGAAGAGAGGGTCATGGATTAGATACAATGGTTTTACGTTATTTTCCTGATATAGGGAAATATGATGAAGAGTTATCAAAATACCTACCTAATAAAAATACTTCTTATGCTGTTATACCAAATGAAGTTCTTTGGAAGTATTCTGCAGCCGATGCTGATGCTACTTTTCGTTGTTACCAGAAATTTAAACTTGAACTTGAAAAGCAAGGTTTGATGAGATTATTTAATAAGATTACTATACCTTTTCAAAAAGTTTTATTAGAGACTGAATATTATGGTGTTAAATTAGATACAAAACGTCTTGAAGAATTAAAAGTTGAATATGAAGGAAGGTTGGAAAAAATTGAAAAAGAATTTCGAGGAACTGATGCAGTTAAAAAAGTTGAGAAAGCATTATATGATAGGGCTGCAAAAAAGATTGAAGAAAGATTTGATAGTTTAAAATCTAAGAGATTACCTAAAGAAGAATATATACAAAAATATACAAAACCTACTTCTTTTAATTTAAGATCTTCAATTCATTTACAAATATTGTTATTTGAAGTTTTAGGATTTGAGTCTGTAAAAGAAACTAAAAAAGGAGGTATTTCTACAGATAAAGAAGTTTTAGATACATTAGCAGATAAATCTCCTGAATTAGTTAAATTAAAAGAACATAGAGACTTGAGTAAACTTTTAAGCACTTATGTTATTGGGATGCTTGAAAGAGTTGATGAGAGTGGAAGAATTCATACTGATTATCATATAGATGGAACTGTAACTGGGCGTCTTAGTAGTAGTAATCCTAATTTACAGAACATTCCTCGGGGCAGTGCAATTAAGGACTGTTTTATTGCAGAATCTGGATGTGAGTTGTTAGAAGCTGACTTCGCACAAGCAGAATTTAAATGCTGGGGTCATTATTCTAACGACCTAAAAATGATAGAAGCAATTAATTCTGGGATAGATGTTCATAAACAAACGGCTTCTGTTTGTTTTAATAAAAAAATTGAAGAAGTAACAAAAGATGAAAGGCAACAAGCAAAAAATTCAACATTTGGAATTATGTACGGAAGAGGCGCAAAAAGTTTGGCTGCAGAACATGGAATGTCTGAAGAAGATGCAGAACGTATTAGGACAATATTTTTTGATCGTTATCCAAGAGCTAAAGACTGGATAGTTAATATTAAGAAAGTAGCTCAAGAGTATGGAGAAGTAGTAAATGCTTTTGGACGTATAAGAAGACTTCCCGCGGCTCAAATTCCTTGGAGTAAGAATATGGAGAGGCATGATGAAAAAGATAAAAGTGAAGCCATGCGCCAAAGTGTAAACTCTCCAATACAATCTATGGCTGCAGATATTACTGCTATAACTGCTATTCGAGTTGATAAAAGATTACAACAATTAAATAGTAAGACAAGGTTAGTTCTTACTGTGCATGACTCTTTGATTTATGAAGTTCTTAAAGAGGAAAAAGATATTCTTATTCAAATAATAAAAGAAGAGGTTGATAGAGGTTATAATACAATAGATGGACCTATTAGAGTTCCTATGAAAATTGATGTTTCAGTAGGAGAAAGGTGGGGTAAGTTAGAAGAAATTAAAGATTAGTGGAAAATTTTTAGTTGATGTTTTAAAGTGAATTTGTATATTTAAGTAAACATTAAAGTTAAGGAGGTAGGAAATGGGTAAGATAAGTAGAATTATTAATATTTTGTTTGGTGATGAGGGATTACCTATTAGTCAACAACCTATGTCATCAGATGAAATTAGCTTTGGTCCTCAAGATCCTAGAGCAGAAGATAAAAAATTGGAATTTAATAAAGATGCTATTATGAAAGAGTTAAAAGTTCCTCCGGTTAAAATTGAACAAGGAAAGATTGGTTTAAAAATTTTTGAAGTGAAAAGAATAATAGCTTCTTTGAAGAAGAAAAAGATGGATATTTCTATTTATCAAGAAACATTGAAACAACTTGAAAATAGAAAACGTTTTACTCTTGAGATTGAAGAACATCTCAATCTTTACCCGATTACAACAAGAGAAAAAATAGAAGAGTTGTCTACGAAATATAAGTTAGTATTTCGTAATTTACAAGGGATTACACGGGATATTCCATTAGGGGCGGTTAAAGCAATAGAGGAATTTTGTAAACCTCTTGAAAAAAATAAAGTATCTTTTGATGGAAACAATTTCTTTTTAATTGCTTCGAATGATTGGTGGCAGAAAAAACGAGATCCTATTCTTGTTGTAAAATCACCTTTTGGAAATTATTATCATATCCTTTATGCTTGGGATAAAGAAGTTAATATAGTTTCGGAATTGTTCGAAGATAGTGTTGAATAATTAAAGGAGGTAAAGATATGACAAAAACATTTTTAGCAAAATATATTCCTGCACCTGAATTAAAAGAGGTAGTGGTGCAATTGCTAAATAGTAAATTTAAAGAAGAACTCGAGGAAATAGCTGTAAAAGATATAGGATTGGTGTGGAATATAAGTGAAACGCTTCCACGCTATCAGGCAAAAATTTGTTTGGTGCCAGAGTATGTTCAGGTGTTAGGGTTTTTCCCTTTAGTAATAATTGTGTGGAAAGAAGGATATGATAAATCTGGTCTTGGAAAAAGAAATCTTCTTTTGTTTCATGAATTAATGCATATCAAAAAACGAGATAATGGAACTTATTGTTTAAAACGTCATGATATTGAAGATTTTCGAAGTATTTTGAAAAAAGTAGGAGTAGATTGGGAAAAAGCAGAACAAGAATTTTCAAATCTTGAAAAAGAAAATTAAACATTATTATAGTTGAAAGGAGATAAAAAATGTATGAAGAATTGGCTTTTGCTCCAGAAAAGGAATATGTTAGTGTAAAAACTATGGATGAAGCTTTTAGTACGGTTAAAGAATTTAGAACAAAAGCTTATCCTACCTCTCTTGGAAATGTTGTTGTTTCTTTTAATGGAAGTGCAAATTTAGCAGTAGGAGATGAAACAAGGAAAATGACTCAATGGAGTTTGCAATCTTTGTGTAGACTTTTAGGTATCCCAGATCCATTTGCCCGCAAAATTCCTATCGATTTACTACACAAAAATATTTCTCGATTGCTTGAAGAAAAAAGAGGAGATATGATTTCTCTTCTTGTAGGAACAGAAAATGAGATTATCAATATTGTAAAGAGTAATTACAAACCCTTTCCCAATGAAACTCTTTTGTATGGATTAGATAAGATGTTTAAAGATAAACCAGTTGATTTGGAATCTATAAGATTATGTTATAAGGGATTTGATCTTAATATTGTAGACCCTTCTATAAAACCTTTAGAACCAAAAGTTGGAGATATTACAAAGATAGGATTTAGAGTGGTTAATTCTGATACAGGA
>Ga0315289_10005580_pt1 | contig 18571 bp, 18 predicted proteins | sample YL17G11_40_MG_FD_203452 | JGI IMG/M metagenome (GOLD analysis project Ga0315289, IMG submission 203452) | Sediment microbial communities from Yellowstone Lake, YNP, Wyoming, USA - YL17G11_40 | ecosystem: Environmental > Aquatic > Freshwater > Lake > Sediment | place: USA: Wyoming | collected...
GTCAACGAAGAGGGAGGCACCGGCTACGGCCGCGCGAATCTCCCGGACATCCGCATCGCCGGCAAGACCGGCACGGCCCAGGCCGGCCGCGGCGCGGACCACGCCTGGTTCGCCGGTTTCGCGCCCGCCCAGAATCCGAAGATCGCATTCGCGGTGATCGTGGAGCACGGCGGCCACGGCGGCGAAATCGCCGGCCCCATCGCCCGCGAGATCGTCAAGGCCTGCAAAACCCACGGATACCTGGACGACCGGCCGTTTGCTCCGGGCCCCGAGCCCGTGCTGCCATCGCCGCCGAAAGACCCGCCGCCGAAAGCCGTCGGCTAGGCAGGGAAAAGAGGGAAAAGGTGTCAGGTACTTTTTCGTTTACTTGCTGCTTGTGCTTTGTAGATTGTGGTCATGCCACGAGCACCACGCATCAGCGCCGGCGGAGTCGTTTACCATGTCCTGAACCGGGCCTACCTGACACCTTTTCTGTGATCAGGGCCTTTGGGAGCAAGTTATGCCTATCACCTTCACGTGCCAGTGTGGAAAACAGCTCCGGGTGGCCGAGAAGCACGCAGGCCGACAGGCCAAGTGCCCGGCCTGCGGGATTGCCTTGATTATTCCCGGAACAGAACAAGCGCCTCCTTCGTCTCCGCCGCAACAGCCACCGCGGGATACAGGTCGCAACGCCTTGCCAGTGTCTGAAGGTGGACCACGGGAGGAGAAGCCAGAAGCAGACCCAGAATGGCTGAGCCAGGGCCCGGTCCTGATTCTCGTCAGGCTTCTGGCGTTGTTCGGTTTCGCTGCTGCAGTCTTTGGTTTTTTCCTCACGTGGTCCGGTACCAGGGTTGAGCGATTAAGCCCCCCCTTCGGGCTTGAAGGGCCAACGGTGGTTATCACAATCCCACCTAAAACTGGAGAGGGTGCGGGTCACTACGGTTACACCACATTGGTACTTGCGGCCCTTGGAGGCACCTATGTGGTCTTGACTCTATTCAAGAGGTCATTTCACCTTTGGCCCTCCGGCATCGCTAGCTTCCTTGGCTTTATCATTTTGACGATTGTCCTGCGCTCCGACGAAAAAGTAACGGCACTTGACTCTGTGTCCTATGCTATAAAGCATGGAGATATTACTCTCGGATACACGCTTGGTCCAGGTACAGCCCTTATTGGCTTCACCGTTGCCTTGGTTGCCGCTTTGATTGATGCATACTGGCGCGTTAGCGCCGCCGGGGATCGGATTAGGCGGGACGAAAAGACTATGAAGCGCGACTCTCTGTAACGACAAGAACCGCGGATAAAGAAGCGTACAGAATTCGCGGGACGGTTATAATATCACAAGAGTTTCGAGCGCACACTGTACAGGCATTGAGTCAAGGAGATTGGGAGTTTTTCTTTGCGGCGGGAAGAAAAAGGTGTCAGGTATTTTTTTTCCGTCCGCCGTGCAATCGCTGTGGAGTCATGAACTTCGAGGTCCATATCGTGCGGGTTAACGGACTATCGAGCATTGTTCAAGTGATACAGCATGTCCAAAGAAGGAGGTGGGCAAAATGGCTTTTCTCAGAGTAATTGGCTCGATTGGCTGTGCGCTTGTCGGACTTGTTACTGGCCTGATCGGACTCATGTGGTGCCTGTTCTGCTATATCCCTCCAGGCGGATACTCGTACATTGGCAGGCAAGTAAGGATTCGCAGTATGGACGGGGAAATGGATTGGGGAAAGCTAATTCTCGGCATACTGCTCCTGGGCGTCGCAGTCGGTGCTTTTCTGGGGGCCTGGAAACTCTGGCCATAAGTAAGCAATGCCCAACAAGCCGGATGCCGGCGACGGCTAATAGCCGCGCCCGATTCGCCACGTTGGCCGGAAGGAGACCGGAATGATGCTGATTCCTTTCGGGAACATTGGCAGCGTTGAGGAAGTGGTGTCAGGTACTTTTTTCTCCCGCGCCGCCGAGACTGAAAAAAGTACCTGACACCTTTTCCAGCAGGACGCGGACCGAGAGGCCGGTCACGGGGTCGCGGGCGTCCGGGGCGATTTCGGCCAGGGGCTCCAGGACGAACCGCCGCTCGCGCATCCGCGGATGCGGAATCACGAGGGCTTCGGTCTTCACAATCTCCTCGCCGTAAAGCAGGATGTCGAGATCAATCTCCCGCGGTCCCCATCGCGGGCCCGGTTTTCGGCCGAGCGCGCGTTCGATGCGCTTCAGTTCCTCCAGGATCGCTTCGGGCGCGAGATCGGTTTCAATCCCGGCGGCGGCGTTGAGGAACTTCCCTTGGCCGGGCGGGCCGCCCACCGGGTCGGTCTCGAGGAAGGAACTGACGGCCGTCACGGCGATTTGCGGATGGGCGCGGAGCGCATCGAGCGCCGCTTCGAGGTTCCGTCGCCGGTCACCCAGGTTCGAGCCTAGGCCGAGGTAAACGGTGGTCACGGCCTGCCGTCCCGGAAAGGTGCGCACGTGGCGCGGCGGGTGCGGAGACCCACCGCGCAAAACTTATTTGAAGCCGCTCAGAGTTTGAGGCGTTGAATGCGTTCGGCGGCCTCGGCAAGGAGCGCCTCATCCACGCAGAGGGCGAACCGCACGTACCCTTCGCCATGCGGGCCGTAGCCGATGCCCGGCGTCGCCACGATGTCCGCTTCCTCGAGCAGGCGCGCGGCGAACGTCGTCGAGTCCAGCCCCTTTGGGCACGTCGCCCAGACGTAGAAGGTCGCCTCGGGCCGGTTGACCTCGAGGCCCGCGGTCTCGAGCGCCCGGATGAGGACGTCGCGCCGCCGGCGGTACATCGCACGCAGGGCGTGGATTTCCGGGCGGTCGTAGCCTTCGAGCGCGGCCGCCCCGGCCCGCTGGATCGCGCCGAAGACGCCGTTGTCCATGTTGCTCTTGATCTGGACGAGGCTCGCGATGGCCTCGGCGTTGCCCGCCACCCAGCCGACCCGCCATCCCGTCATGTTGAACGTCTTCGAGCAGGAGTGGAACTCCAGCGCGACGTCCTTCGCGCCGGGGACCTGGAGGATGCTGGCGGGCGGTTCCTCGAAATACACCTCGCTGTAAGCCGCGTCCTGTGCCACCAGGATGTCGTGCTTTCGCGCCCACGCGACCACATCCTCGTAAAAGGAGAGCGGTGCCGCCGCGGCCGTCGGATTGTTTGGATAATTCAGATAGATGAGTTTGGCGCGTTTCGTTACTTTGGCGGAGATGGCCGCCAGGTCCGGCAGGTAGTGCCGATCCGCCGTGATGGGGAACCGCACCACCGTGCCCCCTGCGAACTGGATGCTCGAGTTATAGACGGGGTACCCCGGGTCCGGCGAGAGGCCGACGTCGCCGGGGTCCATGACCGCCAGCGGCAGGTGCGAGAGCGTCTCTTTCGAGCCCTGGGCCGGCAGGATCTCCGTGGCCGGGTCGAGCCGGACGCTGAATCGCTTCTGGAACCAGCGTGCGATCGTCTCGCGGAAGCCCGCGTCGCCCCGGTCGAGGGCGTACTGATGCGTCGCCGGGTCCTCGACGGCCCTTTGCATGGCCTCGATGATGAACTGCGGCGTCGGGGTGTCGGGGTCGCCGATCCCCAGGTTGATAACGGGCCGCCCGGCCGCGATCGCCGCCTTCTTCTTGCGGTCGATCTCGGCGAAGAGATACGGGGGCAGGGCCTTCAGCCTGTCGCTCCGCGTTTGCATCCCGGGCGAATCCTTTCGCGTTTTGTCTGCGAGTTTCCCGACCCGTCGGCTACAGCACCACTTTGCGCGGCGGGTCTCCGTACCCGCCGCGCCACGGGCCAAGAACGCTATTTTCTGCGCGGTGGGTGCGGAGACCCACCGCGCAAAAAAGGTCAAGTGGCACTGTAGGATTAGCAGACCCGCGAAGGGCTTGCAAGGGCTATCTCGCCCGCCCTGTCAGGGACACCACGGCAGGCGGAGGACGACGCGCCGGCATCGCGGCGAAAAGATGACGCGCGCCTTGAGGAACTTCCGCCGGACGCGGCGCGCGAGGCGACGGAACACCCTCTCGTAGTTCCTCGCCGGCTGATTTCCTCCGACCGCTTCTCCCGCGGCCGCGCCGCTTTCGAGGGCAAACGAAATCCCCTCGCCGCTGGAGGGGCTCACGAGGCCTGCTGCCTCGCCCGCCAGCAGGACCGGACCCGCGCCGCCGAAGAGTTCCGCTCGCTCGCGCGGGCGCCCGAGCAACCGCGCCGACCGCTCGAGGATTTCGCCCCCGAGGGCCGGCGATTCGCGCATCCGGGCCAGCAAATCTTCGAAGCGCCGGCGGGCGCCGTGCGGATCGCCGAACGCGCTCCCGACAAGGACGGCCCCCGGTTTTGGAATGGCCCACGCATAGAAGTCCGTGTGCCGGCTCGAAAAGAAGACCTCGTGCGCGTCGAGGTTTTTACCGGCCGCCAGGCTCACCTGGATGGCCAGCGCGGTCCGCGGCCCCGGTCGTTCCGGGAACACCGTACGCCGCACGGCCGAGTGCGCGCCGTCGGCCCCAACGAGGAGCCGCGACGAGAGGCTCTCCGTCTTGCCGTCGCGCACCATGTGGACCACGACGCGGCCGGGTTCGCGTTCCAGCCCGGCGAAGCGTGCGTGCGGCAGGAACTCGACCCGCCGGCGCGCTTCCTCGAGCAACCAGCCGTCCAGTTTCGCACGGTCTACGTTCCAGTAGCGCCGGCGGTAGGTCTGCTCGAGGCCCGAGTCGAGGTCGCGAACGTGGACCCTTTGCGGGGCGGGCTGCACCCGCACGGTTTCCGGCAGGTCGAGCCCGAGGCGCATGAGGGCCCGCTGGGCGTCCGGCGCGAGCAGGCCGCCGCAGCACCGCCCGTCGGCTGGATCGCCGCGGTCCACAAGAATCGCCCGCGCGCCGGCGGGCAATCGCATGGCGGCCGCACACCCGGCGGGCCCCGCCCCCACGAGGATGACGTCATAGTCGGTGCCGGCCAAAGGTCCTCCTCGAACGGAAGCGCGAAGACAGGGCCACGCCAATGTAACGGTTCTGGCGGAACTGGCAAATGTTTTGGGCCAGGCCGAACCGCCGCACAACCTCTCCGGCGACAAGTCGACTTTCACCCAATGGGCGCCACTGCTGATATAATGGGGCGCGGCATCCAGAGTCCCGGCGAGAGGCGGCCATGGCGGATCAGGAACTTCACGTGGTGACCGGGGCGTTCGGGTACTCCGGCAGGTGCATCGCCGAGCGACTCCTGGACGCGGGGCACAGCGTGCGGACGCTGACGAATTCGCCTCATCGCGCCAATCCGTTCGGCGGGCCCTGTAGTAGAGGGAACCTCTCACTACAGGGCGGGCGCGTCGAGGCCCGGGCGTTCTCGTTTGACGATCCGGCCTGCCTGGTGGAGGCGCTTCGGGGCGCGCGAGTCCTCTACAACACCTACTGGGTCCGGTTCAACACGCGCGAGTTTACATTCGCCCAGGCGGTGCGCAATTCGCGTACGCTCTTCGCGGCGGCTGAGGAAGCGGGTGTCGGTCGCGTCGTCCACGTCAGCATCACGAACCCGTCGGAGGATTCGCCGCTGGAATATTTCCGCGGCAAGGCCCAGGTCGAGCGGGCTTTGGTTCAATCGGGCCTGCCGCACACGATCCTCAGGCCGGCGGTCCTCTTCGGGCGCGAGGACATCCTCGTGAATAACATTGCGTGGGCACTGCGGCGGATGCCGGTGTTCACCGTCTTCGGCGACGGCCTGTACCGTCTCCAACCGATCCACGTGGACGACTTGGCGGCACTGGCCGTCCAAGAGGGCCGGGCCGACGGCAGCCGCACCATCGACGCCATCGGCCCGGAAACGTTCACGTATCGCGGCCTCGTCGAGACCATCGGCCGGGCCATCGGCAAAGTCCGGCCCATTCTCTCGGTCTTGCCGACCGTAGGCTGGCTGGGGGCGTGGTTCGTGGGCAAGGTCATGGGCGACGTGATGCTTACGCGGGACGAAGTCCGAGGGCTGATGGCGGGCCTCCTCGCCACCGATTCGCCGCCCGCCGGCCTTACGCGCCTCTCCGACTGGGCCCGCGAGCATGCCGATACGCTCGGCATGCACTACGCCAGCGAACTCGCGCGCCGGCGCAATCGCGGTAAGGCGTACGACCACTTGTGACACCCATGCGCCGGAGGGGTGCGGCTTCGCTGGTGGGAGAAAACAGTTGCCGCCAAGGCACGGTTGGCGTAATGTTGCCAGCGAGGAGGAGGCGGCGTCATGGCTCCTGCGATTCGTGTGGATCGAGACCGCGTGGCCCAGTTCTGCCGCAAGTGGAAGATCGCCGAACTCTCCCTGTTTGGGTCCGTGTTGAGGCCGGACTTCCAGGCTGAGAGCGACGTGGACGTGCTGGTCCGTTTCGCCCCCGATGCCGATGTGGGCCTCTTGGATCACGTGGCCATGCAGGAAGAACTGTCGGCCATTCTGGGGCGCCCGGTGGACTTGGTGAGCCGGCGGGCCGTGGAGCGCAGCCGAAACCGCATCCGGCGCGAGGCTATCCTCTCGCGGGCGGAGCCCATCTATGGCGCGCGATGACGCGACGGTCGTGGATATTTTGAATGCCGCTCGACTTGCCCGGACCTTCGTGGAAGGGATGGATAAAGCCGCCTTCCTGAAAGACGCGAAGACCCAGTCGGCCGTCCTGCATCAGTTGCTGGTTCTCGGTGAAGCCGTGCGGCGGCTGAGCGAGCCTTTCCGGGCGCGCCACCCGCAGATTCCGTGGCGATTGATGGCCGGCATGCGAAACCAACTCATCCACGAATATGACGACGTGGATTTGGAAGAAGTGTGGAAGACGCTGACCGCCGACGTTCCGGCTGTCCAGGCGGCCCTCGGGAGCGAGACGCAAGACCAGCCGTGACGCTCCCCCCTTTCCCCGGCGCCCCCCTCGCATGGCTTCCTTACAGCGTCGATTGCGGGTCCACGTCGACGGCCAGTTGGGTTCCCGGCGGGGCCGTCAGGCTCTCGCGCACACCGTCCCAGAGGTGCAGGAGGGCCTTCGCGGTGCGGGCCTTCAGGAGGATGTGATAACGCCAGTAGCGGCTGAGTTTCGAAATAGGGCAGGGCTGCGGGCCCAGGATTCCGACGCCGGCGATGCGGGCGGGCTCGGCCAGGATCTCCGCGATGCGCTTGATGCCGTCCGCGGCTTTGGAGCGGCTCTTCGAGCGGACGATGATCCGCGCGAGGCGTCCGAACGGCGGATACGTGCGCGACCGGCGCGACTCCAGTTCGTCCCGCGCGAACGATTCGTAATCGTGCTTCGCCGCCAACTGGATCGCCAGGTGTTCCGGCTGGAACGTCTGGACGAAGACCTGGCCGCCCTTGGGTCCGCGGCCCGCGCGGCCGGCGACCTGCATCACGAGTTGAAACGTCCGCTCGTTCGCGCGGAAGTCCGGCAGGCTGAGCGCCGTGTCCGCGTTGATGACGCCGACGACCGTCACGTTCGGGAAGTCCAGGCCCTTGGCGACCATCTGCGTGCCGAGGAGGACGTCGATCGCGCCGTCGCGGAAGGCCGTCAGGATGCTCTCGTGCCCGCCGCGCTTCCGCATGGCGTCGGCGTCCATCCGCCCGAGGCGGATCTCCGGGAACTTTTTCAGGACTTCCTCTTCGACGCGCTGCGTCCCCATGCCCCAGTAATTGACGCTCTCGGCCGAGCAGGCCGGGCACCGCTGGGGCGGCTTCTCCGTCTTGCCGCACCAGTGGCACTGGGCGACGCCCGGTTTCGCGTGGTAGGTCATTCCGACGTCGCAGTCGGAGCACCGCAGCACCCAACCGCAGCGGACGCAGAACAGGTGGGTCGCCCACCCGCGCCGGTTGAGGAAGAGGATGGTCTGTTCGCCCTTTCGCCGGGCCTCGGCGATGGCCGACTCCAGCAGCCGCGAGAGGATGTGATGCCCCTTGCGCTCGGCCGCTTCTTGGCGCATGTCCACGATCGAGACGGGCGGCATGGGCCGGCCGCCGATCCGCTGCGTCAGCCGCGCTTCCTGGTAATGGTCCAGTGTCCGGCAATTCTGGTAGGATTCGAGGCTCGGCGTCGCGCTTCCCAGGATGACCGGGACGCCCACCAGGTTGGCCCGCATCACGGCCACGTCGCGCGCATGGTATCGCGGGGCCGTCTCCTGCTTGAACGAGTTCTCATGTTCCTCGTCGATGACGATGAGGCCCAGGTCGCGGACCGGCGCGAAGACGGCGCTTCGGGCGCCGATGACGATGTCGGCCCGGCCCTCGGCGATGTCGCGCCACTGGCGGTGGCGTTCGGCGTCCGTCAGGTGCGAGTGGAGGACGGCCACCTGGGTGAACCGCTCTCGGAATCGGCGGATGGTCTGCGGCGTCAGGGCGATCTCGGGCACCAGGACGATCGCCTGCCGCCCGCCCGCGACAACCTCCGCGATTGCCCTTAGATATACTTCCGTCTTGCCCGAGCCCGTGACGCCGGCGAGCACGATGACGCCGAACGCGTCTGCCACAATCTGGTTCTTGATCCGCTGGAGCGCCAGTTGCTGCTCGCTCGTCAGGTGGACGGCTTTGGGTTCCTCGAGCGGAATAAAAAGTTCCCGCGCCAGTTCGGCCACCTCGCGCGTCTCAATCCGCACGAAGCCTTTTTCTTCGAGCGTCTTGATGACGGCAACGGTGCAGCCGGCGTGGCGCGCCAGTTCCCGGGGCGCCACGAGTCCGCCCGCCTCGGCCAGGCGGTCGAGCACCCGGCGCTGCTTCGACAGGATGCGGTCCGCCTCCGATTCCGACTTCTCGGTCCGCACGACAAGTTGAATGGTCTTGAATCCGGCGCCCCGCTTCACAGGCGCGGGGAGAATCGCCTCGAACACCTGCCCGATCGGCGTCACATAGTAGCGGCTCATCCAGAAGGCGAGGTCCACGAGGTCCTGGGAGAGGAGCGGGTCGGCATCCACCGCTTCCAGGATCTCCTTGACCGCGGCCAGGTCCGTCTTATCCAGGCCCGCGACGACCCAGCCGGCCAGTTTCCGGTTCCGCGGTCCGAACGGCACGCGTACGCGCTGGCCCGTGTACACCCGGCCTCGGAGCCGCTCCGGCACGCCGTACGTGAACGTGCGGTCCAGACCGATCGGCAGGGCGACCGAGACGAAGGGCGTTTCGAGAGGGGTCCGCGGCGTCGTCACGTCGGTTTCGGGCATGGTTATCGTGCTCATGGCCCTGGAATCATCGGCTGATTTCGGGCGGCGACTTGAGGCGGTCGCCGCTTAGAGCCTATCCCAATATCCCGCCTGGCTTCGGTTGGCTGCGCCGCCAGCCAGCATCGTTCTCCTCGGTCGGCGATTCATTACATTGAATCGCCTCCCTCGTCGGCCTCGCCGGCTGGCGGCTCGCTCAACCTCGGGCCGACGGGGGGATATTGGGATAGGCTCTCACCGTCGCCGATGGCGTCGGGCCAGTTCCCGGGCGATGTCGCGTTCGCTTTCTCGGCGTTTGAGGGTCTCGCGCTTGTCGAACTCGCGTTTGCCTCGCGCGACCGCCAGTTCCACCTTCGCCCATCCGCGCTTGAAGTACACCGTGAGCGGAATGAGCGTCATTCCCTTCTCGACGGCCTTGCCGAGGAAGCGCACGATCTCGCGCTTCTTCAGAAGGAGTTTCCTCGCTCGCCGAACGTCGTGTCCGAACTGGTGCGCCTGGGTGTACGGCCCGATGTGCATGTTGTAGAGCCAGACCTCGCCGTCGCGGACGCGGGCGAACGCCTCGTCAATGTTGCCCTTGCCCTCCCTCAGGGCCTTCACTTCCGACCCTTCCAGCACGAGGCCCGCCTCGATCGTCTCGTCGACGAAGTAGTTGAACCGGGCCTTCTTGTTTCGGATTCGGGGCGCCTTGGCGGTCATGGCGGCATTATAGCATCGGCCCGACCGCGGCAAAAGGCCTGGGGCGGGGGCGGGCGGTCCGGGGCGCTTGGCCTTCAACAGGCGCTTGCTTCCACCCGGTTTACGGTTTACAATACCCTTGGTTACATTTCCGGCTCGAAAGGAAGGGCATCATGGGCACGCGATTCCTGGCGATGGCCGCGGCGGGTCTGTTGACGGCTGGTGCGGCCTGGGCGGCGGAGGTCCCCGGCCAAGCGGGCACCGACGCCCAGTTCTTCAGCGAACTCGGATACAAGGACGTCGCCACGGCCGCCGATGCCGCCCGCGCCCTCGCGATCTTCGTCAGCGAAGGCGCTGAAACCGGCGCCGACTTCGAAGCCGCTCGCAACTACCTGCGAGGCAAAGGCATTCTCACCGGCTGGCTCGAGAAAGCCCAGCCCGGAGACTCCCTCGACAAGGGCCATCTGGCGAGTCTCGTTTGCCGATCGCTCGGCATCAAGGGCGGCCTCTGGATGCGGCTCTTTGGGCCCGTGCCGCGCCTTGCCCTCCGGGAGTGCGTGCACCTGGAACTCATGGTGCGCGGAGCCGAATACGCCCACGTCACGGGGGGCGAACTGGTCGGCGTCATCGACCGGGCCGACCGTTTTCGTCTGGCCCAGGCCGGCCAAGAGGTGCCGATCGTCGAAGGCCGGCCCAGCGGCGCTGCGGAGGAACAGAAATGATGCCACGGAAGACTCGTGCAGGGATGGCTTTCCTGGTTCTCTGTGCCGTCCTTGTGGTTGCGAGTGCGGTGCGGGCTGAGGCGCCGGTTGCCGAACCCGCCCCGGCTCCTGCGGCTCCTGCCGCGCCTGCGGCCGCGCCGGCCCCCGAGAAGGTTCCCGTCACTGCGAAGATCGTCGAGGGAACCGTCGAGACGCGTCCGGCCGTCGGCCAGCCGTGGGTTCCCGTCCAGGTCGGCCACCAGTTGGCCGAAGGGGCGGACCTGCGGACCGGCTTCCGCGCCCGCTGTGTCCTCGACATGGTGGACAGCCTCGTGCAGGTCGAGGCGCTTTCCGTCGTCCGCCTCGGCGAACTCAAGCGCGAGGGAGGCGCCATCCGCACCCGCCTCTACCTCAAGCAGGGGAACACCCAATCGATCGTCGAAAAGGAGAACATCGAGAGCGATTTCTCGATCGTCACCCCCTCGGCCACGCTCTCGGTGCAGGGGACGTTCCGCGTCCTCGCCGGCAATTTCCAGGACACGCAGAGCCACTTCGGCCTGACGGACCAGGGGTTGCTCGGGGCCGAGAACGGTCTCGGCCAGTTCTCGCTCCTCGGTCCCGGGCAGAACGGAAGCAACCAGTACATGAATCCGATCTTCTTCCAGGCCGCCGGCCTTTTGCCGAACGTCGCCGACCAGTTTGGCTTCGAACAGAGTGAACTGTTTGCCGCTTTCCAGGGCGGCGTAGGATTCCCGTTCCCGCCGGGCCTCGGCGGTCCCGCCGGCCCGCTTAACCTCGGCGTTCGGTCGGGACAGTCGGGCTGTCTGTCGCCGCCCAATGGTGGTGGCGGCTATAATGGTGGCAAGAATGGCGGCAACGACTACAAGCCGCCGACGAGGTGGTATTGACGCCGCGTTGACCGGTCAGCCCCTCGACACGCTCGGGGCGGTGAGCACGGTCGAACCGCAACTGACGGGTCGAGGTCCGGCCGGGCCGGAGAGGTTGGTTTCGTCGGCGAACGCGGATCCCTGAAGGGCGAGCCTGGTGGGGAAATCCTTGGCCCAGCCTGCACGTTCTAATCCCAAGACCTTTCGCCGCGCTCACCTCTGGCTGGCCTCCCTGATTGCCCTTGCGCTTGGCGCTCTGGCAGCCACGTTCGTCGGCGTCGTGCCCGCCGGCCGCGGCCTTGAACTCACCGTCTCGGACATGTTGCGGGCCGCCTGTTCCCTCCCTGCCGAGAACGAGAGCGCCCCCGTCACGACCATCGAGATCGACGACGCAGCCCTTGCCCGGGGCGGCCGGTGGCCCTGGCCTCGTCCCCAGCAGGCCGAGTTTCTCGACGCCCTCGTTTCTCTCCGCCCGCGCCTCGTGGTCCTGGACATCGAGTACTTTGCGGCGGAAGAGGCGTGCGTCGCCTGGCGGACGACCGCCGCCGGCGGCCGGGAACCCTACATCCTCTTGGAACCGAACGAGACGCTCCGCACCAGCGTCGTTGCCGCCGGCAACGTCCTAGTGCCGTTCAGCCTTTACATCGCCGGCCGCGCCGAAGACGGCGATTCGGCACCGGTGCCGCCGGCGGCCGAGGTCCAGGTTCCGCCGTTTCTCGAGTGCCACGCCCTGGACCTCTCGCCCGACGAGGCGCCGGGACTTGTGGCGGCGGAGGGCCTGAACCCGATGCTTCCCGGCTTGGCCGAGGTGTGCGCGGGGTCCGGCTATACGAGCGTCGTGAATGACGTGGACGGAAGCCTTCGCCGCGTGCCCCTCATGGTCCGGGCCGGGGATTACGTTTTTCCGCACCTTGCGCTCGAGATGGCGGGCCAGTGGCGATTCGGTCCCGATTATTGCGTCCGTCTGGAGGGGGGCCGCCTCGTTATTTCGTCGGCCGACGGCACCGAACGAATCCGCGTGCCCGTGGATGCCCAGGCGTGGCTGAACCTGCGGTGGCCCTCGTCCTTGAGCGCCATGCACCGCATCGCCGCTGGGCCGGTCCTCGATCTGGTCTATGCCCGCCGCGCCCTCGAAACCCACCGCCGACGCCTCGACCGCGTCAGGGAAGAACTCGGTGTCCTTTTTCCCGGCGTGGCGGACCCGACCACGGTCTTGCTCGACTATCAGGGGAGAGCCGCCCAGCCCGAAACCGACGACCTCGAGATCCGCCGCGCGAAGGCGGCCGCGTCGTTCCTGCCGTTCCTCGCCGCGTATGAGGACCAGGAGAAGGAACTGGCGGCCGGCGCCGAGCGCGCCGCCACGCGGCTCCGGCCCCACGTCGAAGGCCGGTTGTGCATCGTCGGCCTCAACGCCACAGCCGTCTCCACGGATATTACCGACATGCACCGCACGCCCATCGCGAAGGACCAGCCGGGCGTGACCGTGTACCCGGCGGCGATGCAGACGATCCTGTCGGGCGTCGCCTTTCGACGGTTGCCGCCGTGGGTCGACTGGCTTATCGCCGTCCTCTTTGCCTGGGTCGTGGCGGGGGCCACGGCGCGGTTGCCGACGGGCTGGGGCATCGCCGCCACCGTCGCCCTCTCCGGTCTGGTGGCGGTTGTTGCGTGGTCGATGTCAGCGTCGGCGGCGCTTCTCCTGCCGCTGGCGGGACCGGTGTTGGCGGTCCTCGTGGCGTTCGCGGGCGTCTCGGCCTATCGCCAGTTGACCGAGGCCAGCAGCCGGCGGTGGATCGCCCGGGCCTTCCAGCAATACCTCTCGGCGGAACTGCTCGCAGAGATCCAGCGCGACCCCGAGAGCCTGCGGCTCGGCGGCGAGCGGCGCGAAATCACCTTCCTGTTCAGCGACGTCGCCGGCTTCACGTCCCTCTCGGAACAACTGGAACCGGAGCGCTTGGTCGCCCTCCTGAACCGGTACCTGACGGCCATGACCGATATCATCTTGGCCGAGGGAGCCAAACTCGACAAGTACGAGGGCGATGGAATCCTCGCCCTGTTCGGCGCGCCGGTCCGGACCGAGGACCACGCCCTCCGGGCCGTCCGCGCCGCCCTCGCCATGCACGCCGCCCTCCCGCGCGTCAACCGCGAACTTGTGGCCCTCGGCCTTCTGCCCGAAGGCCGGCGCCTGGCCATACGCGTCGGCCTCTCGAGCGGTCCGGCCATCGTCGGCAACTTCGGCTCGGAGCAGCGATTCGACTACACCGCCATGGGCGACACGGTAAACGTCGGCGGGCGGCTGGAAGAGGCCAACCGCTGGCTTGGCAGCCGCATCCTAGTTCCCGAAGCCACGCGCCAGGTCTGCGGCGACGCGGTTGTATTCCGGCGGTTCGGACCCGCGCGGATTCGCGGAAAGTCCGAGCCCATCGTGCTTTACGAGCCGCTCGCCATCGAGCCTGCTTCGCCCGAGGTGAAGGCGGTTGCCGGCGCCTTCGGCCGGGCCGTGGACGCCCTTGCCGCCGGCGACTTTTCTGCGGCGGAAGCGGCCGTCGGCCAGGTCCTGGCCGCCGATCCCCAGGACGGCCCCGCCCAGGTCCTCCGGGAGCGGATCGAGGCCGCCAAGGCCGGACGAATCGCCCCGGACGAGCCCTGGAACCTCGCCAGGACCAAATAGCGGGCGCGGAAGGCCAAAAAGGGGACGGGAGTCTTTTGCCGGAACGGCCCTTCGGGTGCTCTGCACAAAAGACTCCCGTCCCCTTTTTGGCCCCCGGAACGGACAATTTTAGTTTCTGCTTGACAATCGGCCCTGGCGCGGCCATATACAATTAGCGCGGAGCGATGTCGGGTATCCATTCTCTTGAGCGAGCGGTTTCAGTTCGAAAGGGCAGGTCTTCATCTCACCGGCTGCGTGGGATAAGTTAGGTAAACCAGAGAAAAAAAGAAGGGCGGCTAACCGCCGTCTTTCGAAGCGGCAGCGGCTTTCTACCCCTCGGTCGCTGCCGCGATTTTCCTACACCCCGCCTCCCGCACCCGCAGGTTTCTCCGCCGCCGGCTTCTCCTCGGCCGGACGAATCTCCAGTTCGCACGAAAACCCTTCGGCCGGCAGCGGCACGCCCGACACGTAGAACGTTCGCACGAACCCTTCCGTCTTTTCCGGCACCCAGTAGACCAGCGCGCTGGAGTCCCGGAGGTTTGTCGTCACGAGGCTTCCCGAAAGAGCGGTCACGAGGATCTCGGCCTCGCCCTCGCGTGCGACCGGCGGCCCGACGTACACCCATTGCCCGTCCGCCGCCGGCTCGCCCACGGAACTCGTCGCGATGAAGAGACTCGCCGGGTACCGGATCTCGGTCCCGTCGGCGCGCGTCACGACCACGTTGATGTCCACCGGCGTGCCCTTCGGCGGCTGGACGCTATCCTCACCCACCAGGAGCGGCGGCATCCCGGCCGGGAGGCCCGCCTTCGCGAGCGCCGCCGCCACCGCCTTCGCCGGCTGGTCCGTCACGAGGACCGACATCCGCTGGTGCTTCTCGCCCGACGACAGGAGCCATTCGACCGCCCCGCTCGCCTGGCTGAATCGCACCGGCAACCGGACCGACCGCGCCTCCTCGTCCACGCGGATCGGCTTCGGTGGCCGCTCGGGCTTCGTCGGCGGGGCCTCCTTGGTCGGCTTTCGCAGCGAATCCGCCTCGTCCGTCCCCACGAGGATCGGCGCCAGGCTATCCCCCGACGGGGGAGGGGACCCCTCGTTCGGCGCTGTCGCCCCCGCCGACGTAATCGCCGCGAGAGCGACAAACACGATCGCGCCCACTCGAGCGCTCCTTGAGGGCGCTTCCGACCTCGACGGCAACGTCGTCATCAAGAATCCCCCTCAGCCATGCCCGCTCTCTTTGTCCTTGAATGCCATCCTACGCCCGCCCTCAGGTCCGTGCAAGCGCGATTCGTCCATGGGAAAAGGGGACGGGAGTATTTTGTGCGAAGCACCCGAAGGGCCGTTCCGGCAAAATACTCCCGTCCCCTTTTCCTTTCTTCAAGTTTTCCCCTTGGCACGCCGATACCAGCGGTGTAGCATAATAAGAGAAGGAACCGTTCGGTGGTCTGCGGTGTTCGTGTTTAGGGGCAATTTGGAACAACCGATGAAACTCGCTTAGGGAGCCCATTCAGGCGGTGGACGACACGCCCGCTAGCCGGGACGCCGAAAGCCGCCGATCGGCACCCATCTTGAAAGTGGGTTGATTCCAACTCCCCCTTACGGCACAGGTGGACGCCGATACGGATGAAGGAGAGCCCGGACCTTGCGTCCGGGTTTTCCTTTTAGGGCAGTATTTTTCACCGCAGAGGCGCAGAGAGCGCAGAGAACTGCAAAGATAGGGGAACGGCGGCACAGCCGCGTCGTTTACACCTCTTGTCGTAAATCGCTTCGCCGTTGTTACTCGCTTTTCCCTCTGCGTTCTCTGCGCCTCTGCGGTGAAATCGTGTTGTTGTGGAACTCCAGGGCGAGCAGACGCCGCTTCAGCGCCGCTTCGCCTCCGAAACCGCCCAGCCCGCCGCCCGCCGCCACCACGCGATGGCAGGGCACCGCGAGCGGCACGGGGTTCCGCGCCATCACCTGGCCGACCGCCCGTGCCGCCCGTGGCTTCCCGGCGCGCGCAGCAAGTTGGCCGTAAGTCACCGTCCGGCCGTAGAGAATCCTCCGCGCCGCGAGGAGCACCTTCTTCTGGAACCTCGGCAGGGCCGCGAGGTCGAGCCGGACGCTGAACGCCCGCCGCCGCCCGCGAAGGAACTCGCGGATCTGGCGCTCCGCCTGCCGGGCGTGCACCCGGGCCGCACGCGGTGCCTGACGGCCCTCGATCGTCGCGAGGCGCGCCAAGGCCCGCGCGTTTCTTTTCCCCGGCAGGACGACGCGCGCCAGGCCCCGCGCCGTGGCGGCGACGCCCATCCGCCCCCAAGGCGTTTCAAAGATCCGCGCCGCCGTCATCGACCTGTTCCTCGCCCGTCCATCCCGCCGGCCGAAGGTAAATCGGATTGGTGTACACCCAGGGCAGGCCCTTGAGGTGTGCCTCGAGGCGATAAACGCCGGGCCTCCCGGCCCGGTGTTCGAGTTCGTTCCCGTCGGCCTCGGCCACGGCGCTGCCGTTGCGCTTGAGCGTGAGGTGCGCGAAGGCGGGAGAGCGCGCGCGAAAGACGACAGGCCCTTGCCACAGGCGTTCCTCGCCCATCGAGAGGACCTCGCCGCCGCGCTCCGCGCGGAACTCGAAGCCCCGCGCGTCGGCCGCCAAGTCCAGCGCGAGAAACGCCGATCCGTCGGCCAGCGCCTGGACCACCCGGTCGGTGTCCTGCGGCTCGCCCTTGAGTTCCTCGCACAGGACGTGCGTCCGCAGCGTCTTGAAACCGGTTTCGTAGGCCAGAATGCGGGTGCCGATGACGGGCATGGCGATGGCGTGGTTGTCGAGGCTCCCCAGGGCCGCGAATCGCCGCGCCTGCGTGATCCGGTCGTAGTGGGCGAGCACACGCGGACCCGGACCGCGGATCCGCCGACGCCACGTGTACAGGAACGACGGAATCTGCCACGGCACCAGTCCGTCGCAGATGTCGTGCATGAACGACCAGAGTTCGACGCCGGCGAACCCCGGCACTTCCCATTCCTCCAGGGCCCCCGCCTTCAAGGGGAACCCCCAGATGTGGGCGACGTGGGCATGGGCGACGAACGCCGACGACCCCTGGTTCGCCAGATCAAACAGCACCCGCCTCAGCGGTTTCCACCGCAGCCCCGCCGCGTCCTTGGCCCGGAGCGCGACGACGTGGCAGTGCCGCTTGCACGATATCTCCGTCCCCACGATCACGAGGACGCCGTCGTGCCACCCCTGCCAGCCGTCCGCCCTCGGCCGGAGCGTGTCGTGGTCCGACATCACAACGAAATCCAAGCCGGCCCGCGCCGCCGCCGACGCGATCTCCCGGTACGTCCCGCTGCCGTCGCTGTAGCACGAATGCACGTGGAAGGCACCGACGTACTCATGCATCGCCGGGGCCTCCCGTTTCGGCGTCGCCGAACGGCGGCGCTTCCGCGCCCTCCGGGTCCGCTGCCACCATCGTCTCGCGCATCATCCGGGGCGACACGTTCGTCCGCCGTGCCAGATACAGCGCCGCGCCCGGCAAACTCACGGCCGACTGCACCACCCGGAACGCCAGAATCATCGCCAGCGCGAGCGTCGCCGCCTCCGCCGCCGGTACCCCCAGCACCGCCCCGTTGAACAATTGCTGCGCCAGACCCTCGGCTACGCCGAACCCGCCGGGAACCGGAATCAGCGACCAGAAAATCCACACCACCGGCATGTTGATGAAGAAATGATGCAGCCGTGCATCGCTTCCCAGCCCGGTCGCCAGAAAATAAACGGCGAAGACGGAGGCGGCCTGCGCGGCCCAACTGTAGACGACCGAAAGGGCCACGGTCCCCTTGTGGTGCCGGTAGATAAAGAGCGCCTGGTCCACGCGCGCCACGACGTGCCCGGCCGGCAGGCGCGCGAGCAGGCAGTCCAGCCGCACCAGGCGCCTCAGCCGCCGGCTGTAGAAGATCCAGCCGCCTGCCGCAGCCAGGCCGAGGAACACCGCTAGGACGATCCGCGCGGCGCGCACGCGTTCGTCGCCGAGCGTCGCCAGCGCCGCCGCCGCCCCCAGCACCGCCAGCGACACCATCCCGATGAGGCGGTCCAGGAACACGACCGTCACGGCCTCCGCTTTTTGGTGGGTCCGGCGGGCGATGTACCATGCCTTCACCAGGTCGCCCCCCGTCCCGCCGGGCATCCAGTTGTTGAAGAACCACCCGATGTACGTCAGGCGCAGGCTCTCGAGGAACGTGATGTGAATCCCCTGGACCCCGAGGAGAAGCCGCCACCGCACCGCCCCGATCGGCGATTGCAGCGTCATGACGCCGAACGCAGCGGCGACCCACCACCACTCCTGCGCGAGGCGCGCGGCAATCGTCTTGAGCCCCTGCACGGGCGTGCCGTCCGGGCGGACCGTGTCGTTCCACTCGGCCTGGCTGACGACGTACGCCACGAGCGCCGCCATCACCGCCAGCCGCAACACGTGCCAGAGGATCGCCTTCGACTTCTTGTTCACGCTTGCCTTCCCGTGTCGTGTGCCGCTTCCTGCGTGCGGTTCTCGAGCATTTCGAGAAACGCTTCGAGTCGCGTCCCGCCGTGGCGGGCCAGCGGG
>Ga0315289_10005583_pt1 | contig 18566 bp, 23 predicted proteins | sample YL17G11_40_MG_FD_203452 | JGI IMG/M metagenome (GOLD analysis project Ga0315289, IMG submission 203452) | Sediment microbial communities from Yellowstone Lake, YNP, Wyoming, USA - YL17G11_40 | ecosystem: Environmental > Aquatic > Freshwater > Lake > Sediment | place: USA: Wyoming | collected...
TTTTAGAAAGAACAGTAAATTCTATAGGAACATCTGGTAAAGTAGACGTACCAAAAAGATTTATTGGAAAAAGAGCTTATGTAATTATCGTTGATGAATGAGAGTTGCTTTTTTCTGTCCCACACCCAGTACTACAGTACTCTTTATATAGAGAATGACCATTATCCACTCTGGGCGAGGAACCATTATGCCGGAGGATACTATTGAACATCAAATTGACGACATTTTAGAGGCGATCCATGAAACGTCAGATAAGCAGGTGAGTAGGGAGGAACTAGAAAAGGAGCTGAAGAAGTTTTTAGAGTACGGTGTTCCTCCTGATCATGCGAAGCAAACGCTGGTAAAGAAGTTTGGTGGAGGCACCATCCAGCCATCCTCTGAACGCGTGTTAGTAGTGGATTTAAAACCGAATCAACAGAGTGTACATGTGCTGTGTCGTGTGGTCTCCGTGAACCCTCGGGAAATCAAGGTAAAAGGTGAAGCTCGGAAGATTTTCTATGGTATTCTTGGTGATGAGAGCGGCACGGTTCAGTTCACCGCGTGGAAGGATTTTGAGCTTGAGAAAGGCTCTGTGGTGGATATCACGAACGCGTACACGAAAGAGTGGCAGGGGAGCGTGAAGGTGAATTTCGGTGATCGTACCCGGATTAAAAAAACTGACTCCTCGGAGGTACCTACAGTGAACGTGGAGCCGCGTCAATATAAGATGAAGGATCTTCGTGGTGGTCTGAGTGCGGTCGAGGTTATTGCGCGAATCCTTGAGGTAAAAGAACGGGACGTGGAAATTGCGGGTCAGAAAAAGAAGGTGTATTCCGGGTTACTGGGTGATGAAACCGGAAAGGCGCAGTTTACCGCGTGGCATGATTTTACGTTAAAAGAAGGTGTTGTGGTCAAGATTTCTGGAGGGTATGTGAAAGCCTGGAAAGGGATACCACAATTCACGTTTGATGAGAAAGCAACTGTGGAAAAACTTGACGCAAACACGATTTTAAGGAAGGATGTGAAAACACAGAAACTGTCGCTGTCTGAGTTGGTGGAGCGTAATGGGGCATTGGATGTGGAAGTGGACGGAACTGTCATTGAGATTCGGGAAGGCTCTGGATTGGTACAACGGTGTCTGGAATGCAACCGGGTACTGCGGGAGGGGGCATGTGCTGTACATGGAAAGGTGGAAGGCAAAGCAGACGTACGGATGAAACTGGTGATTGACGATGGAACTGGTTCGGTCAGTGCGATTCTTGGGAAGGAGCTTACTGAAAAATTGCTTGGGAAAACCGAGATTGAGTCTTCAAACGATGATAGTCTTGTTGAAGAGATGAATACCGTGCTCTTTGGTCATCGAGTATCCCTGCAGGGGAATGCCTTGGGTGATCAGTATGGTGTCACCATGATTGTTCGTGATGCAAAACGCGCTGATTTTGATATTGCTGCAGAGGCAGAGCGGCTCGCTTCGGAGCTGGAGGAGTTGGTATGAAACGGGAGCCTGCCTGGCGGATTTTTGCCGCGGAGTATAACGATGCTACTCTAGAGATCAAAGGAGGTGGGGAAAAAATCCCTTCGTATGTGGTAACACCTCTAGGCAGTAAGGTGAACCGGGTGTTCATCACCGGGGTGCTGACCGATGTGGAGAATGTCTCCGAGGGGGGAGAATATCTGCGGGCTCATTTATCTGATCCGACCGGTGTATTTACGATTTATAGCGGACAATATCAACCTGAAGCGACGAACAAATTGATGAGTATTGAAGTTCCTGCGTTCGTTGCGATTATCGGCAAAGTCCGTACGTATGTGCCTGAGGAAGGAACATTGTATGTGTCGTTACGTCCTGAGTTGGTGCGTGAGGTAAACGCCGAGGCACGGGATCGCTGGATCATTGAGACCTGTATGCAGACAAAACAGAGGATTAACGCGATAGGCGAAGCAATGAAGATGACACAGCCGAACACGTATGATCTGAGCAAACTCGGGTTTAGTCGGGAGTTATCAGAAGGAGTCGTTGCGGCATTGAAAAAGTATGGTGCTGTTGATATAAGTAAATATGTGTCGCTTATCCGAGAATCACTTCAGTATCTTGTCCCTGGTGCAGAGAAATTTGAAGAGATCCAAAAAGAAGAGAAACTTGAGGTGAAAGAACGGAAGAAAGCATCAAAGAAAGAGCCGAAGAAGTCAAAAAAACAAGCAGAAGAACAACCTGCTGGTGAGGGAGATGCTGCAGGGGATCCGGAGGATGTGGTGTTAAACACTATTAAAGAGCTCGAGGGGGCGGAAGGTGCGCCTTGGGATAGTATTGTCGAGAAATGCAAGAAGAAAGGTTTAGATGAGAATACGATAGAGGAAGCGTTAACCTCGTTGATGGATAAAGGGTTTATTTTTGAACCGGTGCTGGGGACTATTAAAACGACGTAATTTAATCTTTTAAGATGTCTTCTCCTCCTGCAAACTGGAGTTGAATGTCGGTGTACAAGTCTTCAAGGCCTAAATAATTTTTCTTTGACGTCGGAATTAATTTCGCATACCCGCCCATGTTTTTAATGAGTTGCAATATCCCTTCGCTCATCTCGCGGTACACTGAGGGTTCTTCAGCGATTAAAGCTTCGATGATTTCATCAGGGTCACTGGACCATCTGGTGATGAGTTTTCGTTCCTTTTTTGAGAGAAGGTCTGCTTTACTAAGGATGTTGATTTGTGGATTGTTCAAGCGGAAATTCGTCGTCATTGCAAGCAGGAGTTGTGAGACAAAACCTGATGCTGTTTTTGCTAGGATTGGGTCGAGGAGATAGCAGATGACGGATTTCTCTGGGCTGAGGAATTTTACGGTGTATTTTCCTGCGTCTCTGAAGACAAATAACTCAAGTTGCCCTGGGGTATCGAGGAGGATGTAATCGGATTTGAACGATTCGATACTTGTTTTGACGTCATCGGTGTTTAACGCTATCATGTCTGCGCATGCTATTTGTGCGCCATTGGGGCCTAATTGGTTTGTCTCCATGACTTGTTTTAGTGATATCCAGTCTCTGATGTCAACATCGGGTGAATAGGGAAGATATTCTACACCGGGGTCAAGGTTGACGATAATGGCGTCAAGGCTGCGTTCTTTACACCACTGTTGAAATATCGCAGTTAAGGTGGATTTTCCTGACCCTGCGGTTCCTATGAAATAGATAAATATTTCTTCTTTCATGGTTGCGCTCGTATCTCCTTCATATGTTCTATGCGTTTTTTAATAAGCTGTGATGTTCCAATGTCATGTCGGATGAAGATATGTTCTCCTTTGACGTGGGTTAAGGCGTGTTCGCAGAGCTGTTCTGCTTTTGAGAGTTCATCGGTGATGCCGAGGATGGCAAGCGATCGGGAGGAACCCGTTACAATATGGTTGTTTTTTTTATTGACCGATGCATAAAAGAGTTGTGCTCCTTCATGTCGTATCGCGTCTTCATCAACGTCTATTCTTTCCCCCACCATGCTTTTTACGCCGTATCCTTCAGGGACGACGTATTTGCAGACCGTTGATTTTTTTTCAATTTGGATGTCTTTTTTGGAGAGTGAACCTTCGAGCATCGCGAAACAGACCTCCATAAAATCCGTTTGTAGTATGGGGAGTACGTTCATGGCTTCCGGGTCGCCAAATCGTGCATTCACCTCAATAATTTTTACTCCTTTTTGGGTGATGATGAATTGTCCATAGATAGGACCTATGTAGGTGCATCCTTCTTTTTTAAGGGATTGGATGATATGTTGGAGTGTTTTTACCCCTTCATGGTAATCTTGTTGTGTCAAGAACGGAAGTAATCCGTTGGCGCAGGAGTAAGATCCCATGCCGCCGGTGTTCGGTCCTTTGTCATCAGGGAGCAATCGTTTATGATCTTGTACAGCGGGGAGTGGGGCGAGATGTGTTCCATCGGTGAACGCCTGCAGGGTGAACTCTTCACCTTCTGCTTTTTCTTCGATAAGAACCTTTGCTGCTCCACCGATTTTATTTCGTATGACTTCATTGACATACGCCATGGCTTCATCGGTCCCATTGAAATGGTCTCCTGCAACATGGACGCCTTTTCCGCCGGTGAGTCCAATAGGTTTGATCGCAACCTGGGCGTCAAGGGCTTTGATGAATTCTTTTGCTTCGGAGGGCTGCGTAAAACTCTTATGGTGAAGTTGTCCAGGGATCTTGTATTTGGTTAGAAGGTTGCGCATCCATTCTTTGTCTATTTCAATGCGTGCTGCGTTTTTCACAGGAGCACAGGTGTGAATGCCGTTCTTGATGAGCTCATCGGCAAGGCCAGCTTCAAGAGGCGCTTCAGGTCCGATAAGTGTGACATCAATAATTTTTTTTTTGGCGTAGGTAATGATACTTTCTAGGTTTGTTTCTTTTTCCAACAGGTATTCAACAGCGAGTCTTTCGATCCCTGGGTTGTGATTATTCATGATGGAATACAGGGTCGCTTGTTCTGATCGGGCGACCGCGTCACAAATTGCATGCTCTCGTGCTCCACCACCTACCACTAATACATTCATCTTGACCTTCCCCTTTTTTTCTTCCGGTTATTGTTGGTTACACTGTTTTATTTTTGAGAATTTCGCTGACAGAGACAAGTGGAATGAATTCGACCTCGAGCTTCTGGAGTTGTTCTCGTGCGCCGCTTTCTCTGTCGACCACAACCAGGACTTTTTCAACTTCGGCATTGTTCTCCCGGAGAATCTGAATAGATTTTACGACTGAGCCGCCGCTGGTGGTAACGTCTTCTACTACAAGGACGTTTTTTCCTTTGACATCCCCGCCTTCGATTTGTTTGCCGGTCCCGTGTTCTCGTTTTTCTTTGCGGATAATCACATACGGGATGCCTGTTTCCAACGATAGTGCGACAACTAAAGGGACTGCTCCAAGTTCCATACCTGCGAGCATGTCATAGCCTTTTGCATATTCTGTCATTTGTTGTGCAATGATTTTAAGGATTTTTGGTTCTGTGCTTGCTTTTTTTATGTCAATGTAGTAATCACTGATTGCCCCTGAGGTAAGTACGAATCTGCCGAATTTGATAGCACCGCATTCCTTGAGGTGGTGGATAAGGATATTGTTCTTCATACAAGATCAGGGTAATGGTTCTGTGTGATTTATAATTTTACATTTTGTTGAGAACGGGAGATGGTTAACAAGGGGGAGGTTGTTCGGGAAAAACCAAACGAAAACAAACAGTATTTAAAGGTTGTAAGAGATAATTGACTATAGGACTATGACAAAAATCACGCTGGATCGAGAGACGTTCAAAGCACTTGCTTCAGATACACGGTTGGATATTCTCAAAACACTTGATGGAAAGAATATGGGATTAAATGAGATTGTGAAAGCAACGAATCTCAATAAAGCAACGTTGCATGAACATCTTGGGAAACTGCATGGGGCAGGGTTGATAAAACGAAATGAGCGTGATGGTCATAAATGGGTATATTACAAGCTGACGTGGAAGGGAGAAAGCCTGCTGCATCCAGAAAATACGAAGATTGTAGTGTTATTTACCACTACGTTTGTCGCATTGTGGGTTGGTATTATTCAGTTGATTTGGTATATCAAAGGTACGGTCATGAACCTTGGGTATACTATGTATTCAGTGGGTGATGGGGCAACGATGCATGAAAGCGCGGTGGTGTTACCAGATTTTTTAAAGGTTGGTGCGTTCTATAGTTCCAATCAAAATTACTCAGGGATTCCACCGTTCCTTCAAAATCTTTTCTCGACTGGGGGAAAACAACTCAATTTTATACCAATCAATTCTTCTGGGATTCCCTTGAATGCCGACCTCGATTTTGTAACAAGGAATTATGCGCCAATGGCCGTTGACAATGGAGGCAGGTTCGTTGTTGACAAATCGCAGAATGTGATTCAAGCTGTGTATCAAAACCCGTTGTATTTGTATATTGCTCTTGGATGTTTTGTTGTCTTTGCCGTTGTGTTATGTATTTCATTATGGCGGCTGTGGGAGAATCGTACTCCTAAAATTTAGAAAATGAATCGCTGTTATTATTTCGCAGGTGTTGTTCGTTTCTTTTTTTCACCATCAATGTCGAAGAAATCGAGTAATGTTTTTTGCATCCACATTCACCCCAAGATGTGATATACAAAGGTGTGTTATAATATTTGCGTTGGCGCAATTATTTTTTGTTATTTTTTCTGCAAAACTATAAATACTATGATTGACAAATAATATCATGTTATAATATCTCACTGTTCGTTGGTGAGGTGATAACGAGAATGAACCCAGAACCATACCAACACAAACTTCTTCTTTTTCAAAAGGTGGGGGCTCGATAAACCATGTCTGCCATTGCCTTCGCATTGGTAGGGTTTGTGGCAGGATTGTTCGCAATGACTATGATTAGTCTTTACAAATATGTTATCAAAAGAATGAATGTCTAAGACTATCCTTTTTTTTATTTATACGGGAGAAGAAAATAGGAACCTTGGGGGTGTTTATTCGTACGGTGCTGCTTCTTTTAACAAGTCAACATGGGAAATAATCATGCGTCGGCAACAGTACCGTTCCACACCAAGGTCATCAAGGATCATCTGCGGGGTTTCTTTTGGTTTTTCTCCAGCAGTAAGTGCTTTCTGGTAGTCCTCACATCGTTTTTTATACTGATCGTAGAGAGGAGCAATAACCTTTCCGCAGGTGAAACATCGAATCGGTATTATCATAGGATCACCTATATGATTTCTGCCTCTTCTTTCGAGCACCACGCCCTAGAGGCTTTTTTGCTTCCTTAATCCGTGAGTCACTCACAAGTAAATTTCGGTCAAAACCTAAAAATGTTAATCGTAACGCGGGATCACCGGTGAATTCTACTAATCCCTTTGCAATCGCAGTTCGAATTGCGTTTGCCTGGCTCATGAACCCGCCACCGCTCACGTTCACATTAATATCAACAGTGCTTACATGATGCTCTGCAAGTTTTAAAGGCTCCATGATTTTCCAACGACCAACTGCTGGCTCATACAACTCAACGGGTTTTTCGTTGATACGAACGCGACCAGCGCCTTTTACCACGGTCGCTTTGGCTATAGAGGTTTTACGCTTCCCAGTGGTGTTAACAACTTTCTTGCTCATGTTACACCTTCGCTCCTAAGAATTGTGCGATATCTTGAATCGTCATATAATCAGCAGGATGTTTTTCAGCGATAGTGATTTTCTCAAAGGCCTTACCCTGACAATCCTTTGGTACCCCAATGTAGCATCGTAATCTTTTATAGGCTGCTCTACCGTGTGGCTCCTGGTAGGGGATCATCCCTCGAACGCATCGTTTCACGATCCGATCTGGCATTCGTGGATAAAAGGGACCTTTTCGGTAAGTACCAACCTCCCGCTCGTGTTTGTAATGCGCTTTAATCATTGTTTTCTTACCGGTTACAATAGCCTTCTCTGAGTTTACCACGATGATTTCTTCACCGTTTAGAAGACGTTTTGCTACTGAGGTACAGAGTCGTCCTAGTACTGCTCCTTCTGCATCAATAATTGCTGCCATAGTTATCCCAGTATCCTTACATCCTTTCCTTTTGGATTATGTTTCACAAGCTCTTCAATGGTTAATGTTTTGCCACCTGCTTTTTTTATCTTCTCATGTGCTTTGTCTGAAAAGCTCCAGGCAGCTATAGGAACTTTTTTGGTTAACTTCCCTGTTGAGAGTACTTTTCCAGGGATTAATGCGGTTTCTTTATCGTGAATATACATGCTGATGCGATTTAGATTGACCTCTGGCCTATTCCGTAATGGTTTTTCCAGTCTCTCCGCGATATCTTTCCAGATAGGTGCATCATTTTCATACGCGGTCTTCTTTAAGTCAGCTATCAGGGTGATAAGTGCTGGATTTGTCTTCTTTATGTGTCGTACCATGGCTGGTTCCCCAGTGATAATGGATTCTAGGGATATAAAGTGGTATTTATAAGATTTGTGGGGCAGTTAGATGTCTTTTTTTTGGAACCTCCACACGGCTAGGCTGAAAAAGAGGATTATCCATGCAAGCAATACACTTACCAATAGCCAGCTAGAGTACCATGAGGGTAGGGGGATGATGCTAGAAAAATCCATAGAGGAGACCGGACCAATCGCAATGGTAATCAACGATGAGTAGACAGCTGTCGGATTAAAAAATTGGATAATGTTGTACCAATCAGGGGCAATAATGGTGCTGCTCGGTCCTATTGTGGTAATATCCACACTGGTTGCAAGGAGCCCTAAAAACACAACTGGCAGGATGATATTGAAGAGAAACCAAAGCAAGATAGCGCCACCCATCGCAGCAGATCGTTTATTAAAAATGGTTGAAAGAAACATAGTAATGGTTAAAAATACGAGTCCAAGAAGCATCGTTGCTCCAAGAAAGACGAGATAGTCAAGGTAATTGACATTTGACACATTGACGGCGATTACCAGACCAGCTGTTCCAAACCCTACCAGAATCATAAAACATAAGACGCTTGCTAGGCCCAGGAATTTTCCTATAATGATTTCAAACCTGGTCGTTGACATGGAGAGCAAAGAGCTCATGGAGCCTCTTTCGATTTCTCCGATGATAGCAGCGTATCCGAGCATCAGAGCAATAATGGGTACAAGAAAGGTGATAAGATTTTCCATTCCTGCGATGGTAACGCCAAGGTCTTGCCATCCGGGGCTTCGTAGAGAACCAAAATAGGAGATAACTAATGTGAGAAGGGCAAACATAACGGAGATAAGAATAATCCATTTGTTCCTGACGTTATCCATGATTTCTTTTTTTGCTATGCTGGTCACAATGGTGGTTCTCATGGTTATGCCTCCGTGTATCGCATAAAAACTTCTTCAAGTGATGGTTCTTTGGTTTGGAGGTTTAGGATGTTTCCACCTGCGGTGGAAATCGCAAGGATTACCTTTGCTTTCATGGCGCCGTCGCAGATGATTTCAATGCTGTTTCCTTGGATCTTCAACACTTCAACACCGGAGAATGCTTTGACTGCGTTTTCAATTGCTGGAGTCATCACATCAACCATGATAGTGATGTGTGGTTTGAGGTTCAATTTATTACTTAATTCAGCAACAGTGTCTTGAGCGACCAGACGTCCTTTGTTAATGATGCTGACGCGATCACAGATCTCCTGGATTTCACTTAGAATGTGCGAGGAAATGAATATCGTAGTTCCGTTTTTTTTCATCGCTAGGATCTTGTCCCGTATCAAAACAACACCCCGTGGGTCAAGTCCGCCGCTGGGTTCATCAAGGATAAGTATTGGTGGATTGCCAAGAAGTGCTCGAGCCATACCGAGTCGTTGCACCATTCCTTTTGAAAATGTTCCTACCCTTTTCTTGCCTACGTCCCCTAACCCCATTTCTTCGAGAAGTGTTATGCATTCCTCTTTGGAGGCGTGTTTCATTTCCGCATAAAAACCCAAGTTCTGTAATGCTGTAAGATTACTGTAAAAAGCGACTTTTTCAGGGAGATAACCAACGTATTTTTTCGCTTCTTTTCCGTGAGTTAGGACGTCTGTACCATGAATTCTGATGGTTCCTGTGTTTGCATGAATCAAGTCAAGCATTGCTTTGATCGTTGTCGTCTTCCCTGCGCCATTCGGTCCAAGGAATCCGAAGATTTCTCCTTTTTTAACAGAAAATGAGATGTTATCGACTGCTATAAATTTATTGAATTGTTTTTTCAGATTCACAACTTCGATTGCTATCTCATCAGTTGTTATGATTTGACTTCGTGGTTCGCCAGGGAGTGTAAAAAAACCTTTTTGCTTGCACTGTGGACAGGCGATCGGGACTTTTTCCCCAGACTTCCCAGAGATCGTTATCATGATTTTACACGCAGGACATTTGACGAGTTGTATACTCATAGAGTTTTTCCTTCTTTGCAGCTGGCTCATAATACAGATTTCCTATTTAGGTTTATTGGGGCCTGTTGTAGGGAGTGCTATTGACCCGTGGTTTGATAATCAAAACATTGTTTCAAAACATATAAATAAGGTCTGCTCTTTAGAAAAACGAGAAAAAGATATTTGGATAGGCGTATGCATCGTACTTACCCTCGTAAAAGAATGATTTTTTTACTGTTCATTATAGGGTGGATGCTATGTGTTGTTTCATCTCTGTCTGTCAATGCAGGATCTGAACAGCCACAAATAGGGGTTTTTTATAATTCAAGTTCGCTTCATGTCAATGAGCTTTCTAAGTCAATGGATTTTAAGGATTTGTACACCTCGGTTGTCGCAAATGAGTCACTGAACACGAGTACGATAGTATTGAATGGGAATGTCGTAACCCTGGTTAAGTTACCTGCAGGGAGTATTGCAGTACGACTCCCGGAGGATCGTATCGCTTTGAAGGTTTCGGAGGAGAACAGCAGTCTTCTTCCAGTGGGAAGCAGTGTTTCGTATTATGATGAGCAGCCGATTCTTATCATACCACAAAAATCAGAGGTCCTTGCAGTGTCCAGTGTGGTTATTTCTCCGATAGAGATTTTTACGAATGGTGCGTTGTTTTCTCAGTCGATATCAGAGCTGGATAGGTATGTTATTGAAGTCATGTTCCCTGAGGTGACGGTATTGTCTCCCAAGGATTCCGTGGTTTCGTATACGGTTGACTGGGGTGATGGGCAGCAGAATACCTATACACTGCTGGATGCCAGAGCTTTACATATGTATCCAAAAAATGGGACGTATCTGTTAAAATTGAATGTGACCGATACGTTAGGATTCACCTATGGAACGACCCATGTGGTCACGATTCATTATGAGGGGAATGTTGCGCATTCGTATCTCTGGGCTAAAAAGAATAAAGAACCGGTTGCGCTGACGACGTGTGCTGGTTTTGGCTTCCTTGCTATAGGATTGGTTGCGTTTACGGAGAATGGACGGTACCGGCTGCTTGTCGTTTTAGCGCTTTTATTTCCGATGTATACGCGGATTTTAAAGGAGGATGTACTTGATCAGTTTGTCCGTGGTCAGATTTATGGTTATATTAAGACGAATCCCGGGGTGCATTATAATAAGATTCTGCGTGAGGTTGGGGTGAAGAATGGGACGTTGTCGTATCATCTGGGGGTCTTGGAAAAATCAGCGTTGATTCAGTCACGTCGTGAGGGATTGAAGTATCGGGCATTCTATCCTAAGGAGATGAACTTTCCGAAAAAAGAGCGGTTTCGGCTGACCGGTCTTCAGATCAGTATTATTGGGTCTATTCGAGATCATCCTGGTTTGACGCAAAAGGAGATTGCTCGTTTGTTAGGGCATAAGCCGCAGACGATTAATTATAATATGAAGGTGTTGGATCAAGCAGGTCTGGTTCGTGTGGTAAAGAAGGGGCGCAAAACGCGGTGTTTTCCTGTGGAAGGGTCGTTAAGTTCGTCGTCGTTTCTTTGATTGGTTAATGGCAGGTTTCGTTGTTTTTGTTTTTTTTGTGAAAACTGTTTTAAATGGTGAGAGATTAGCGGCTGTGATGAAGGTTTGTATTGCAGTGTGTGGGAGTGATGCTGGGGATGTTCATTTGTCCTCTGCTGCGTTAGAAATAGCTGAAAATGTGGGTCGGGGGATTGCGCAGCGCGGTGGTGTGCTTGTGTGTGGTGGTCGTGGTGGGGTGATGCAGGCTGCCTGTAAGGGTGCAAAGGAGGCTGGTGGTGTCACGGTTGGGTTGTTGCCTGATTCACGAGAGGAGGCCAATGAGTTTGTGGATATCCCTGTGGTGACTGGGCTGGGGAAGCGTAGGAATTTTCTGGTGGTGTCTGCAGCTGATGTTGTCATTGCGATCGGTGGTCGATGGGGGACGCTTTCAGAGATTTCGTTTGCAATGATTTTTCAAAAACCGGTGGTGCTCGTAGATGGTACTGGCGGATGTGTGGATGAGTTGGTGCAGGGGAGACTCATGGCCCAGTCCGAGGCTTTGTTTCATGTGGTTCGTTCTGCGGAAGAAGCGGTGGAGAAAGCGTTTGAGTTGGCTCACAGGTAGTGTTATTTTTTCAGTCTGGCATTTTCAATAAGAATATTTATATATGAGATTTAACAAAGTATAACTTAAGAGGATCTGGATATCTTTTCATTCCTTTTCCTTCCATCTCTCCTAACCCCCATTCCAGATCCTTCCTACCTCCCTTTTCTTCTCATATTAACTCTTTCTTCTACAACGTAATGATGTGATAAAAAAAGGAAAGCTTATTTTTTAAAATTCGTTGAGTCGTTGTAACCGCCGCCGTGATTCTACTTCTGCCTCGTATTCAGTATAGCCTTCTCTAATCAAGTGGCTGTAGAGCGCATCGCGGTAGAGGTTATTAACTTCTTTTTTCTCCAAGGTTTCACCTGCAATGTAAATATTATTTTATTAATATATAAATCTTTCCTTAAAATTATTCAAAAACACCCGTTTTTTTGTCTCTTTTTTACGTTTTGACACTTTTCCACAGTATGTTAATATACTTTGGTTTCTACAATAAAGGATGGTAAAGGTCTTACTATGAGGCGGGATGTTACTCTCCTAAAGATTATTGATCTTTCAGATGGTCGCTGGAAATTCGATCTCAGGATAGGCATGAATGATGACGAGGTGCGCATGCTCCTGGGTCGTCTCAGATTTATTGAAAAAGAACTTATTACGCAGCTAAAAACCAAGATCGTCCAAGCCACCGATACCGTGGAATTTATTACTGAAAAATAAATTTTTCATTCATAGACTTTTATCACGCTGGTGTTTCGAGGAAGCTTCATGGAGACGGCTATAGCGTTACATTTTGTGCGTAGCAGATACGCAACTGGTTTGTATGGTGTTTCTGAAAACGACTCATAGTTTGCCATCCCTTTACATATGATAAGGTCAGCCTGCTTCAATGCTGTTTTTACCGTTGTGGGAAGATGAGAAAAATCAACTCCAACGGCAAAACACCCGGTGGTATCAACCTGGTCGACGACTGCTTGAAGCCGGATTGCTTTTGCATCCTTCATTGTTGCATCAGATAACACGGGTTTTCCTTTCACCACTGCAGTGATATGAAGACGTGTATTGTAACTCTTTAACTCTCTGCACATGATCTTGTCAAAAACGATTTCTCCACAATTGTCGGTAAAAAGGACAAGACGTGTTGCATGGTTGATACGTTCTCGAAGTCGCGGGTACTCATCATAGCCTAGCCCTTCTGCGTAGAGGGTGTCAAAGACCTCTTCAAGTATCCGTGGATGTGCATTTGAGCCGTCAATACCGTAATCCATCATGTTGCCGATGATTGCGCATATCATGCTGGTGCGTAAAGGGTCAGTGGAGGCGTGAATGAGTCGTTCTACTTTAGGAACTAAGGATGTGGCAACGAGGTTACTGGTTTGTTTTAATGGCGCGTACGGGTCGTTATCTTGTAGTGTTTGATAGACGCGTTTATGCACCCTTGTTGCTAGTGTTGCGCTGCATTCTTTGGGGTCGTAGTCTTCAGCTAGGGTCTTACAGGCTTGACGCAGTGCTTTGGCCTGGTGTTTTTTATCATGTGTGCCTAGCTCTGTTTCAAAGATGACTCGTTTTAAGAGACAGGGAACGCATTCAGGTCGTATCTTCATAGCTAGACCCTGAAAAAGACTGTGGCTATTTATCTTTACTGCTGAGCAATACTTTCATAAAAAAAGCTGGGGTTTAAAGAATTTTCCAGACGGTGAGCTCTTCGACTGCGCTTGCGTCAGTGCTGTCTACTGCGATGACTTTGATGGTGTGTTTTCCCCAGTGTGTTTTTTGGTTCCAGGAGAATTGGTATGGTGCTTCAGTGTCTATTGCTTGGAGAGTGTTATCGATGAGGAATTTTACTTTAGTGATCGGATGGTTTGAGACGGCATCAACAATGATGTCAATGGGTCCTATGATTATTTGTCTCTGCAGAGACATGATTTTTTTATTGCTGATGTAAAATCCATTTTTAGGGTGTTGTATGTTGAGTTGTGGCTCAGTCAGGTTTTCTTTGATGGTTGCCGTGGTTGTTGCGGTGGCAGAGGCACCCATGCTATCAGAGACGGTTAGAAAAATAGTATATATTCCTGCTTTTGTGTAGGTATAGTACATGTTTTTTTCTGAAGAGATAACACTATCTCCGAAGTCCCAGTGCCAGCTGTAGGGTGGGGTTCCGCCGTCGATAATGGTTCCGTTAAATTCTAGAGGGATGTTGGTGTAGGTTTCGTATGGTCCGTTTGTTGAAACGATGAGGGGGATGGTGTAGGAGATTTCCAGGTAGGGTTGGTAGGTGGTTTGTGTTTCACGGGATTTGAGTTTTATTATCGGGATGTTGGGGTGTCGCCATGGGTTTTTGTCGCTGATCTGCCATCCTTGGTTCATTGTTGGGTTGTTGATGATTCGTTGGAGTTCGCTCGTTATGTTCCAGTTTATCCATCCGAAGGTTGCAGGGATGCGAGCGTAAGAGATGTTGTGTTGTGTTGAAGTTGGTCTGGTGTTCCAAGTGACGTTGTTGAGGTTGATTCCTGCTTGGGTGATTTGATGTACAGAAAGTATTCGGTTGACAGGGTCTGTTGTATCATAATCATAGTAATACAGGTAGAGTGTTGCTGTTGAAATATGGGTGTAGGTGGGGAGTGTGGAGACGTCAAAATAGATGAGGGTGTCGCGTTCCCATCCTGTGCTATTGTTGCCAAAGCCATTGGAGATTTGGAGCATGGTTTCGTTAGAGTAGTTGTGTGTCGGTGTTGTGTGATCGATGAAGGTATCTTGTGTTGGGTAAAAGAGGGATGTATGTTCATTGGTTTCAGGGCCGCCAAGTGCTGAGGCTATCGTGATGAATGGTAAGTACAGACTTAGCGCTAATAGAATAATGACTGTTGAATGTATCCTTTCTTTGCTTCGATAGGTATCCTTTTTTCCCATGCGTTTCTTTCTCCTTCGTTGCGTTTCGGTTCTTCCGATGGACTCTTTTTTGAGCCTGATTCTATTTAAAGGTGTGGTGGTAGAATGTCACGGTGACTAAGTGGCAATTTCTCCTGTTGTTTGGTGTGTGTTGAATATATTTTTATAAAGGAGTTGAACAGATAAGGCGAAAGGTTAATATATGGGTAACAACTATAATAATTACATAATAGTTTAAACTAAGGGGTTTGAAATATGAAGAGAAAGCTCGTAGGCATAGTAATTTGTGTTATGATGCTGGCAACCATACTACCGATCACCGCAATGGCAAAACAAGTCGCCTCAGATCCAAAAGCAGATCCTGCTGGATTGTTTGATCGAACAATCATTCGCGGAATTGTGTTGTTCAAACGAATGGCGGATGGCGGCAATTCAATCCGGTTTTTCGCGCTACGACTTCATTATTTCACGATTAGTCTTTCTGGTGAGCGTGAATCTGGTGTTATAAAATTCCAGCCGATCACGATCCCGAACACCCTTTCCGGGTTTTACGGGAAATTCTATATCATAGCGTCATTCCGTGGAAGCTTAGGTCTCTAAGCGTTTTCCACCTTTTTTTCCTTTTTTTTGTTTTTAGGATTCATTATTTTTTTAGTGGTTCTTGTACTGTAAGTTTTATAAGCACGGATTCGTTCTCTTTTTGTATAGGGAGATGCACCGGTATGGTGGTGGGTGAAAAGAGTCATCGTAGCGCTGGTGTTGGCTATCGGAAGATGTTGAATAAACAGGATCCTCTGGATCATTTGATTTTGGAGTTGGGGCAAAGAGGTGTGTTGGATATCAGCGTGGTAGGGCTGGGTAAGGAAGGCCATGCTGAGGTAGTGCAGAAGTACAGCAGGAACACTGTTGCGCATCGGGGTAAGCATTCGTCGTAATGACGTAAGTGGATTTTGGTCCTATATACCCTGGTCATGGGTGGATACTATCGCCCTTTTCTGTTATTAATGTTGTAGATTATATTATAGTAAAAAAATTTAAATAGGGGGTGATGTTTTAAGGTAGTCATAGAGAAGCAAATGATTGGTCGTTTGATCCAATGAATGGATCCTTGTACGATCATGGATCTTCCTTTGGGGATAAGCGTAATGGTTGAAATCGTTCGTATCTCAAAAGACGGGTCCCTCTTGGAAATCAAAGAGGTCTCTGATAAGTTCCGGGATATTCCCTACAATGAGGAAGAGGACGAGTAACCTTTTTTCCCATTTTTTTTCTTTGAAGAATGAAAAAGCCCACTTTTCATTTTAGTCATGAGAAAAGGTTTGATTTCTGCTATGTTCGCTTATCATCGCTAGTCACCATTTCTAGTCCTTGTGATCGTTTTAGTTCACACAATAAAATTTGTTTATTTCAATACCTTTTCTAAATCCTTCAAATCAAAACAATACACATTTTTCTCCGTGGGTTTTTTCTTAAATGATTTTGCTATAACAAGATAGTGTTTTTCGTTACTTTTATGGTTGTGAGGCCCTTCAAAATAGCTGGTTTTTTCTTTCAATTCTTTCAGTACCTGATTTCCATCGACATTGTTTTTCCATTTGCACTCTCCGAATAAATTTTGTTGAGTATTTTCATTTAACGTAACGATGTCGATCTCAATTTCCCTGCGGGTATTTGTCAACTCATCCCTATAATGGCCCCACCATCGCCCTGTTTTCTGTGGGGTAATGACATTAAGTTTTTGTAGGAGTTCCTCTCTGATAAGTTTCTCGAATTTTCTTCCAACAAATGTATTGAAATTTTGTTGTAGTTTTTCTTCTGCTAATCCCATTTCCCCAATTTCCAAATTAGATTTATAAATTTCAGAAAATAAAAATGAAAAAGAAAAGAAGTTATCATCTATGCTATATGTAGTTTTTTTACTTTTTACTGTATTGATCGGATTTTCTTTTTTTATAATACCCAAACGAATAAGAACCTTCAGATATTTGTCAATATCATGGACTTTTATTCCAGATATGTTTGCAATATCAACGACTTTTGTTTGTCCTGCGGCAAGAGCGGTAAGAATACTTTTGTACACATCAGGCTCTCTCAATTCTCCTTTGAGCAAGAAGTCAATTTCCTCATAGAGCTGCCCTCTTTTGTCAAATATTTGCCCTCTGACATTATCGAGGGTTGTTTTGGTATCTGAGAATTTCTCTAGATAAAATGGTACTCCTCCAAGAACTGCATAAAATTCAATGTTTTTTTCCACGCTGTTTGAAGGAAAGAATTCATGAAACGAGGAAAAAGGAATCGTTTCCAATTTAATATGTGCTGTTTTTCTCCCGTATAACGCACTTTTCGAGCTGAGTACACCTTTTTCCATCATACTGATACTCGAGCCACAAAGAATGATAAACATGTTTGTTTCTTTCAACTGTTCATCAATGACAACTTGGAACAACGATGGAACTGTGTTATCCTTTTCTACTAGATAGGAGAACTCATCAATAACTAATACGATTTGTGTACCTTGAGTTTTTTTAATCAGATAGGAAAATAGCTCTTCTAAGGTATCAGTTTCGATAGGTGGTTCGTTGAGGTATTCCGCGATTTTTCTTTTCAAGCGTTGAATGTTTCTTTTTGTCCCACTTTTATCGCAGAGGAGATAGATGTGTGGTTTATCTCTTATAAATTGTTTTATCAACTCTGTTTTTCCGATTCTTCTGCGTCCGTATATGACAAAAAACTCAAACCCTTTCTTTGCATATCTTTCCTCGAGAAATGCCAATTCTTCTTTTCTGTCTACAAACTTTAGGTTCATAATGATTAGGAACGTAATCCTAATATTTTAAGTTTTGCTTTATCATTTGATTTTAGAGCTTAGGCAGATCGATATTTTGGATATAATTGCTATAAGTATTGGGATGGAGTCGTCTGCTCCTGTTGCGCGGGGATATTTTCGTCAGTCTGTTCCTTCTTTGGGGAAGCATACCTCGTAATGATTGGGTGAGAGGTTGTTTCGATACTTCCTTTCTTAGATGAGATAGAATTGTACAGCATTGTTATAAATGGTATAATAATTATTTTTTTGATAAAATTTAAATAGGGGCAATGGTATGGTATAATGATTAGGGAAGCGTTTGATAGTCGCATGACCGACGTGTTGGTGTCATGCCCAAAAAACGTTTTCTGTAATGGTGAATACCTATGGTTGTCGTCGTGAAAATTTCAAAAGATGGATACCTGATGAAGATTAAAGAGGTGTCTGATACGTATCGGGATCGGCCATATCGTTGGGAGACGGGCTAGTAGCCGTTTCTTTTTTTCATCAAAGTATATTCTCGTTTTTTTATAGCGTCCTAGTTCTATGTCGATATCCCTATTTTTTACATCCAATCCTCTAAATCATAGACGTAAAATCCTTGTTTTCTAAGATCATTTTTCCGTTCTATTGTTTTTGCAATAAGCCCAAAATATATTTTTTTAGAGTATGTTTTGTATAAGAGGTAAATCTGTTCGAATCCCGCTAGGCCCGTCTAAAAATTTTCAGTGTTACGTTCAAATGAGGAGATGTTTTTTAGCACTAGGTGAGAAAAGGTTGTTAACTCCATAGATAATTCTATTATTCATGGAGTACTATCCACGAAAAATAGACGAAAACCTGGTAAAAGTTTTCTCAGTTTTCTTAAATCATACAAACCAAAACGAGCGTTAGTTTTTATAGAAAAAGAATTTGGTGTAAAACAA
>Ga0315289_10005584_pt1 | contig 18562 bp, 16 predicted proteins | sample YL17G11_40_MG_FD_203452 | JGI IMG/M metagenome (GOLD analysis project Ga0315289, IMG submission 203452) | Sediment microbial communities from Yellowstone Lake, YNP, Wyoming, USA - YL17G11_40 | ecosystem: Environmental > Aquatic > Freshwater > Lake > Sediment | place: USA: Wyoming | collected...
CAGGCGCAGAGATTTTACTAGAAAGCTTAAAGCGCGAAGGGGTAGAGGTGATGTTCGGCTACCCCGGAGGCCAGGTGCTGCCTATTTTCGATAAGCTTTATGATTCGGATCTTAAGTTTATTCTCACCCGCCATGAGCAGGGAGCAGCCCATGCTGCCGACGGATACGCCCGCGCCACCGGCAAGCCCGGGGTGTGTCTGGCTACTTCCGGCCCGGGTGCCACGAATCTGGTGACCGGAATCGCCAACGCCTGCATGGATTCCATTCCCATGATAGCTATCACCGGCCAGGTGAAGACTTTTCTTATCGGCAATGACGCTTTTCAGGAAGCGGATGTGACCGGGATCACCCGTCCTATCACCAAGCATAATTATCTGGTCAAGGATGTGAAAGAGTTGGCTTCCACTATACGCGAGGCCTTTTATATCGCAACCAGCGGCAGGCCGGGGCCGGTGCTTATCGATATCCCGTCCGATGTGCAGCTTGCGGATACGGAATTTATCTGGCCTGAGGCTCCTCAGATGCGTAGCTACAAACCGACTTACTTCGGCCATCCCGGACAGATCAAAAAAGCCGCTAAATTTATCTCTGATTCAAAGAGGCCTATCCTATATATAGGGGGAGGAGTAATCTCTTCAGGGGCAAGCAGGGAATTGCGGATATTGGCCGAGAAAATCAAAGCGCCCTTGACCTGGACGCTGATGGGTATCGGAGCTTTTCCCGGCGATCATGAGCTTTCTTTGGGGATGCTGGGAATGCACGGCACAGCTTACGCAAACCATGCGATCATGGAATCGGATTTAATTATCGCCATCGGCGCGCGATTTGACGACCGCGTGACCGGCAGGCTCGATGCCTTTGCCCCGCATGCTAAGATAATCCATATTGATATCGACCCTTCTTCAATAAGTAAAAACGTTCGTGTAGACATTCCTATTGTGGGAGATGCCAAAAATATCTTAGGGGAGCTTCTGGAGCAGATCAAGAAGTTGCCGGATACCTTGGAATGGCTTAAGACAGTAGAGTCATGGAAAAAGAAATATCCCATGAAATATAAGGAAGAAGGGCTTCTCAAGCCGCAATACGTGGTAGAGCAGATTTACGAAGTGACCAAGGGCGATGCGATCATCACTACTGAGGTGGGACAAAATCAGATGTGGGCAGCGCAGTGGTACAGGTATAATCACCCGAGGACTTTTATCTCAAGCGGCGGCTTGGGCACGATGGGTTTTGGTTTTCCGGCGGCGATGGGCGCAAAAATGGGATGCCCGGATAAGCTGGTAATCGATATCGCCGGCGACGGCTCCATCCAGATGAATATACAGGAATTGGCTACCTGCGTGTGTAATAAAATAAACGTGAAGGTGGCAATCCTCAATAACGGATATTTAGGTATGGTGCGGCAGTGGCAGGAGCTTTTTTACAAAAAGCGCTACTCTCAGGTCTGCATCAGTAGCCCCGACTTTGTAAAATTGGCGGAAAGTTACGGCGCTGTGGGGATCCGCGTTACCAAAAAAGAAGAAGTCCGGCCGGCAATTGAAAAGGCCATTGCAATAGAGAACACCGTGTTTATCGATTTTAAGGTTGAGCCGGAAGAAAATGTATATCCGATGGTGCCCGCCGGCAAGGCGATCAACGAGATTATCGGAGGCTTGGCTTAATGCGCCATACCATTTCAGTATTAGTTGAGAATAAATTCGGAGTGCTCGCGCGTATAGCGGGATTATTCAGCGCGCGCGGATACAATATCGCATCTTTAGCGGTTTCCGAGACTCTGGATCCGACGATTTCTTACATGACCATAGTCGTGGAAGTGGCGGATGAGAAGATCTTGGAGCAAATCAAAAAACAGCTCAATAAGCTCATTGATATCATCACGGTAACGGACTTCACCAAAAAAGAGCATATTGACCGCGAGATGGTTTTGGCTAAGGTAGAATACTCTGCCAAAGGAAAGGCAAAGCTCGAGAGCATCTTTGATAAATATGTAGGTAAGATCATCCGGGCAAAAGGCGGTACTGCGATCATCGAAGCAGTCGGAGATCAGGCACAGATAAAGGCGCTTTTAGAGCAGCTGGATAAACTCGGGATCAAGGAATTGGTGAGGACGGGAAGATTGGCGATAGCGGAATAAGAGAAGTTGTCCCGCCTCGCAAAATGTGCCAAAATTCTCTTCGATAATTTTGGCACGCTCGGCGGGATTAATTCGCCCATACAACTTACGTCGCTGCGAGCCGCCGCTATGCGGCGGGCGAGCGCTCCGTAAGTTGTGGGCTCATTAAGGAGAGTAAAAATGGCTAAAATTTATTACGACAATGATGCGGATTTAAATCTGTTAAAAGATAAGACCATCGCAATCATCGGCTACGGTATCCAGGGCCGCGGACAGTCGCTCTGTTTGCGGGATTCAGGCTGCAGAGTAGTGGTTTCCGAGATGGAGGGAACGCCGAACTTCGAACTGGCAAAGAAGGACGGTTTCACGCCGGTTTCCGCGGCTGAGGCAGCAAAAGCAGCGGATATTATCCAGATTTTGACCCAGGATCACGTGCAGGCAAAAGTTTATAGCGAAGCGATCAAGCCGAACCTGAAAAAAGGCAAAGCGCTTTGTTTCTCCCACGGTTTTAATATCAGGTTTAAGCAGATAAAACCGCCGAAGAATGTGGACGTTTTCATGGTCGCTCCTAAAGGCCCCGGCGCCTTAGTGAGAAGGATGTACGAAGAGGGCAAAGGTGTTCCGTCGCTGATTGCGGTTTATCAGGATGCTACCGGCGAAGCAAAGCAATTAGCTTTAGCCTATGCCAAGGCGATCAAAGCCACGACCGCAGGCGTAATTGAGACTACTTTCGAAGAAGAGACCGAGACCGATCTTTTCGGCGAGCAGGCAGTCCTTTGCGGCGGAGTCACGGAGCTGATCAAGGCTGGTTTTGATACTCTGGTCGCCGCAGGTTATCAGCCAGAGATCGCCTATTTTGAGGTTTTGCACGAGTTAAAGCTCATCACGGATTTGATCCAGGAAAAAGGGATCTCCGGGATGCGCCGCGGAGTTTCCAATACCGCCTGCTATGGAGATCTTTCCCGGGGGCCGCGCGTAATTACCGCGAAGACCCGTAAGGAAATGCAGAAGATGCTTAAGGAAATCAAGTCCGGAAAGTTTGCCAAAGAGTGGATCAAGGAGAATGAAGACGGCAGGCCGAATTTCAATAGGCTTTTGAGCGAAGGCGACAATCATTTGATAGAGAAGGTGGGGAAAGAGCTGAGAGATATGATGCCCTGGATGCGAAGCGAACGCAAGTGAGCGGAGTCCCCTCCGTTTAGATTTCGAGGTGTCAACCGAGAAATCTGGAGGGGAAAAAAATAGTAGGTAGTAGGTAGGGAAAAACAAAAGCATGGAAAAAGTCATAATCTTCGATACGACTTTACGCGACGGAGAGCAGGCGCCCGGAGCGAGTTTGACCAGCCGGCAGAAGCTTGAGATAGCCTTTCAGCTGGAGAAGCTCGGTGTGGACGTCATTGAAGCGGGTTTTCCTATCGCCAGTCCCGATGATTTCAAGGCTGTTTCAATTGTCGCCAGGGATATCAGAAAGAGCGTTATCTGTGCTCTTGCAAGATGCCTGAAGCAGGATATTGACGCGGCGTATAATTCCCTGAAACCCGCTAAGCATCCGCGCATCCATTTGTTTTTGGCCACCTCTAAAATCCACCTGCAGTATAAATTCAAGAAGGCCGAAGATGAGATCTTAGAGATCGCCAAGAATTCCACGAGAATGGCGCGTAAGCTCTGCGGCGATATTGAATTTTCACCGGAAGACGCCACACGCTCCCAGCACGATTTTCTTTTCCGGGTCATTGAAGAGGTGATCAAAGAGGGGGCGCGCACGATCAATATCCCGGATACCACCGGCTATAGCTATCCTCAGGAAATTTACTCTCTGATCACCGATATCAAAAATAATGTCCCGAATATCAATAAGGCAGTCATCGCCATTCACTGCCACGATGACTTAGGGATGGCCGCGGCGAATTCACTTTCTGCGGTGCTTGCCGGAGCGCGCCAGGTGCACTGTACGATCAACGGGATCGGCGAGCGCGCAGGCAATGCCTCGCTTGAAGAAGTGGTCATGGCGATCAAAACGCGTAAAGACGCCTTTAGCGGCTTATATACGCAAATAAATACCAAAGAGCTTTTCCGCACCTCGCGGCTGGTAAGTAACCTTACAGATTTCATCGTTCCTCCCAATAAAGCTATCGTCGGAAGAAATGCCTTCCGTCATGAATCCGGCATCCATCAGGACGCGGTGCTTAAGAAAAGGATCACCTATGAGATCATGGATCCCCATGATGTGGGGATCGCGGAAAGCCAACTGGTTTTAGGCAAGCACTCCGGACGCCATGCTTTTAAAGACAGGCTCAAGTCCTTAGGCTTTCACCTGAATGATGAGCAGCTTGAGAAAGCATTTGTGCGTTTTAAGGAAGTCGCGGATAAGAAAAAAGATATTTTCGACGATGATCTGCGCACGATCGTGGAAGATGAGATCAGCGTGGTCAAGCCCCTATGGTGCTTGAGCAGTTTTGAGGTGACCTCCGGCACCAGGATCAGACCTAAGGCCACGGTTTGTCTTCTTAAGAAAGGCAAAGGTTGCTGCGGGGTATCTTTCGGAGACGGCCCGGTCGACGCCTGCTTTAAGGCGACCGATAAGGTCACCGGTTACAAAGCCAAGCTGGAAGATTTCCGCCTGGAAGCAGTCACTTCCGGCAAAGATGCCCTCGGCCAGGTGAGCCTGAAACTTAAAGTCAAAGAGAAGATCATCGGCGGCCGCGGCTCAAGCACCGACATTATCGAGGCAGCGATCAGGGCATATTTGGATGCAATCAATAAATTGGAATCCAAATGACGCCCCTTAAAATTTACGGCTTGATCGGATATCCTGTTAAACACAGCCTTTCCCCGCTTATGCACAATACCGCATTCTCCCGCCTTAAGATAAAAGCAAAATATAAACTTTTTCCTCTAAAGGAAAGGGAGCTAAAAAGTTTTCTAGGCAGCCTGAAAAAGAAAAATATTTGCGGCCTGAATGTGACAATACCCCATAAAGAGAGGGTATTGGAATATATCGACGGGTATGTCTCCGAGGGTGTGCGCGCTATCGGCGCGGCAAACACCATCGTCGTCGATAAAAACGGTAAGCTGAAGGCTTATAATACGGATTATTCAGGATTCGCCCGCCACATCAGGGAATTGAAGCTCAAACCTAAAAAAATCGCGGTCATCGGTGCGGGAGGAGCGGCTAAAGCCGTTGTTTTTGCCCTGATCAAAAATAAAGCGCAGGAGATCTGCATTTATGATATCGATAGATTCCGTTCAGTTTCCCTGGTGAATAGATTCAATGAGCTTTTTCCGGAGTGTAAAATAAAAGCCGTGGCCGCCATAGACGGATTAACACTTGGCGACAAGGATCTATTGGTCAATGCCTCGCCCGTCGGGATGAAAGAGGCCGATCTGTTACTGGTTGACCCCGCCAACCTGCATAAAAATATCTTCGTATACGATTTGATCTATAATCCCGCCCGGACTAAGTTGTTAAAAGCAGCGAAAGAGGCGGGATGCGCTTTTTCTAACGGTTTGGGAATGTTATTGTATCAGGGCGTGGAGGCTTGGCAACTGTGGCTTAAGCCAAAGATCGCGCCGGTTGAGGCGATGCGCGCGGCATTGGAAAAAGCAGCTAAGCGGTGCCCCGCCTCATAAACGCACGCAAAATTTTATTCTAAAATTTTGCGGCATTCGGCGGGGTTAATTCGCGCATTGACTTACCCCAAAAGGGGTAGGCCTTCCCATCCATTAAGGAAGGGCCTTATGTCGGAGCGAGTGAAATGAGCCTTCCATAAGTCAAGCGCTCATTAAGGAGTCAAAAAATTATGATCGGGATAATTATAACATTTATTTTCGGTTCAATTGTCGGAAGTTTCTTAAATGTCTGCATCCATCGCATGCCCCACGGCGAATCAGTGGTCTGGCCGAGCTCCCATTGCCCGCACTGTAAAAAAAGGATCCCCGCCTACGACAATATCCCCTTTATCAGCTATCTGGCTCTTGGGGGCAAATGCCGTTTTTGCAAACAGCGGATTTCCCTGCGCTACCCCTTTGTCGAGCTTTTGACCGCGCTTATGTTTGTAGCCTTATTTAATTACTATGGCTTAAGCTATGATTTATTCGTGTACATTGTCCTGGTCTGCGGCCTGATCGTGGCGACGTTTGTCGACCTCAAGCACCGGATTATCCCGGATGAGATCTCCGTGGGAGGGTTGATCGTCGGCTTGGTCTTAAAGACCGTCAGGGGGATCAACCTGAGCCCGTTTACGTTTGATTACCACCCGATGTTGGAGTCTGTCCTTGGGATTATTGTCGGAGGCGGGATCATATACCTGACAGGCTTTCTTTTTGACCTTGTATATTTTAAGCTACTCAAGCGGCCGCCCATACAGGGCGAGACTGAGTCCATGGGCGGAGGGGACGTGAAATTACTGGCGATGATCGGCTCGTTTTTAGGCTGGCAGAAAGCGGTATTGACCTTTTTCCTGGCGCCTTTTTTCGGAGCGGTCATCGGCATCATCAATCTGATCACCAAAAAAGACCACACTATTCCCTACGGCCCGTTTCTTTCCCTGGCCGCGCTCATCTCATTATTCTGGTCGACTAAGATCATCGAATTCTTTATCGGCAGATGAGCACTTATTCTTTGGATATGTGGAACAGGATCGGTACGCAGAAGCGCTCAGGCGTATTAGTGCCGCTTTTTTCTATCTATTCCAAAGAAAGCTCCGGGATCGGCGATTTCGCGGATCTAAAACTGCTCATCGACTGGGCGAGCTCTACCGGTAATTCCATCATCCAGCTCCTGCCCATGAATGAAGTGGGCTCGGTATTCTGCCCGTATGATTCTATGAGCGCGTTTGCGCTTGAACCGGCGTATATCTGCCTCCGTAATATCCCCGCAGCAAAAATCAAGTCTTTCCGGGAAGAAGTAAGCCGCCTCAATAAAGATTTTCCCGCCGCAAGGATGCATGTTGATTATGCCGTGAAAAAGAAAAAAATACACATCCTGCGGGAGGCTTTCCTGGCGGGCCCGGATAATAGATCTTTAGGTTTAGAGAGATTTATCGAAGAAAACGCATACTGGTTATCGGATTTCGCTCTTTTTAAAGCCCTTAAAGAGATGCACCAGGGAAGCGCATGGTTTGACTGGAAGGATGAATATAAATACCGGGATAAGCAGTCTATTGATAGGTTCCGCATAGAGCATGAAAGGGAGATCACATTCCAGATGTGGCTGCAGTGGCAGCTGTATTTGCAATTTAAGGACGTAAAGGCGTACGCGGATTCCAAAAAAGTCTTATTAAAAGGCGATCTACCGATCCTGGTTTCCCGCGACAGCGCGGATGTCTGGCAGCATCCCGAATTTTTCAAGCTTGAATTTGCTGCCGGAGCTCCGCCCGATATGTATTGCGCCAAGGGCCAGCGATGGGGGATGCCCACGTATAACTGGAAGCAGATCCAGGCTGACGGTTTCCGCTACATTGGCGAAAAGTTAAAATACGCCGAGAATTTCTACGATATCCTGAGGATCGACCATGTCGTCGGTATTTTTCGTATCTGGAGCATCCCTTATAATGACCCGTTAGAGAACCAAGGGTTAAATGGGTTTTTTGATCCGGCCGATGAAAGCTGCTGGGGCGAGCACGGAAGAAACATCTTAATAGGCATGCTTAACAGCACAAAGATACTGCTGTGCGCCGAAGACCTGGGGATCATCCCGAGAGCCTGCACCGATACCTTAAAAGAATTAGGCATCCCCGGTAATGACGTGCAGCGCTGGATGAAGGATTGGAACGTACGTCATGACTTCCTGCGGCCACAGGATTACCGCAGCCTTTCTGTAGCCATGCTTTCCACGCACGATACCACTAACTGGCCTGCGTGGTGGGAGAATGAGGCGGGCACCGTGGATGAGGCACTTTTTATCAGAAAGTGCAATGAGCGCGGAATAAACCACGCAAAGGCGATCAAGGAATTATTCGATCCTTTATTATCCCGGCATGGAAGATTGCGCTGGAAGAATATGATCGATTCCGTCGATAAATTTCTTCTTATCCTTGGCAAGCGACGCGAAGAGGTTATGGATTTTATCGATATGTATGAAAATACTTTCATGGAAAAAGAAAAGCTCTGGAAGCACTTTGGGTTTCCCGGCCGTATGAAAGAAAAATGTGACAGTAAGATTACCGAGGCGGCACTGAAGATTTCCCTTAATTCAAGTGCGGTATTCTGCATCAATGTCATCTTTGACTGGCTGTATCTTAGCGATATTCTAAAAGGCGACCCCTACCAATGCCGCATCAATACCCCCGGGACCATTAGCAAGGAGAATTGGTCTCTGACTATACCCATATCCCTGGAGGAGCTTCTTAAGCATAAAATAAACAAAGAAATCCGCGGCATGATCGCTTCAAGCGGGCGCACCTAACAAATAGAGGGACACCCATGCCGCAATTAAAGAAAATTTTGCCTGGCCGGATCCAATCTTTATTCGATACAATAGTCACCGGGGACCTTGTAAAAAAAGGAAAGCCGCATCCTGACCCGTTTTTGAAAGCGGCAGCGGATCTTGGCCTTGAGCCTTCCCAGTGCCTGGTTATCGAGAATGCGCCCCTGGGAATACGTTTGGCCAAAGCCGCAAAGATGTTTTGCGCCGCCATCACTACCAGCCTTCCGAAGGAATACCTCCAAATGGCCGATGTCGTCGTAGACAAGCTTGAAGACATCACCGGCCTCATCGAAAAAAGCTGCAAGCTCTAATCCTGCCAATTATCTGTTGAAATCTCCGACGATTGTGCTATATTTATGGAATATGAATAAGAAATTATTTGCTATTATTATTATCTCCTTTTTCCTTTTCGTGGCTGTCAATTTGACCTATGCCCAGGAGCTGCGCAAGCTCGTCGTCTTTTTTTCACCCACCTGCCACCGTTGCATGGTGACTAAGGAAAAGGTCATGCCTAAAATCGAGAAGGAATTCAAGGGTAAGATCGAGATCGAATACCGCGATATCACTGGACTGGATAATTATAAATCCTTCCTGTCCTTAAAAGACAAATATAACGGTGATTTTGAATTTTACCTTCCGGTATATTTTATGGAAGGCAGGTTTATCAACGGCAAGGGCGACGTGCATGCCAAATTAAACAGGTTGATCACCGCCTCCCTCGGTAAAGTAAAAGTGAAAGAGGAAGGAGCGCTGGTAGACCTGATCGAACGTTTCAAGAAATTCACTCCCCTTGCTATTGCCGGCGCCGGCCTCACCGACGGGATCAACCCCTGCGCGTTTACCGTGATCGTCTTTTTCATTTCGTTTCTCACGCTGCAGGGATACAGGAGAAAAGAGGTCGCCGCGATAGGCATCACTTTTATCTTTGCCGTATTCTTTACGTATCTATTGCTTGGCCTTGGCCTGTTTAATTTCCTCTATGCCCTTAAGGGCTTCTGGGTTGTCATTCGGATAATCAATCTGGCCATTGCCGTATTGAGTATAGCGCTGGGGATTGCCGCGCTTTACGATTTATATAAATTTAAAAAAACAGGACAGACCGAAGGCATGCTTTTGCAATTGCCGGGCGGGGTAAAGAGCCACATTCATTCGGTCATCGGCGAGCATTACCGTAAAACCAAAGGTACGGGTAGCGAAGCAGCGAGGCCGCACATTTTACGCTTTGTGCTAGCCGCGTTTACCACGGGATTTCTTGTGTCGCTTTTAGAGGCAGTATGCACCGGCCAGCTATATCTTCCGACGATCGCCTTTATTTTGAAGACCACTCCTTTTAAATTGTGGGCGTTTGGATATCTCCTTCTTTATAATCTCATGTTTGTCGTGCCGCTTTTTATTATATTCTTATTCGCTTTACTGGGGACGACTTCGGGAGAATTCTCGGGATTCTTAAAGAAGCATATGGGGTTGATAAAAATAGCGATGGCAGCGGTATTTTTCGGGTTAGGAATCTTCTTGATCTGGAGGCCATGATGGTAATGAGGGTATTATTGATCCTGGTTTTAATTTTTTCTGCCGCCAGTTGTTACGGGAAAAACTCCGCAAATATAGCAAATAAACCCGGAACTGAAGGAAAGATGATCGATCCGTTTACTTTAGATTTCGGCAAGGTATCAGAGGGGCAAGTATTAAAGCACAGCTTCACCTTGAAAAACGATTCTAAAGAAACATTAAATATTAAAGATATGCATACATCCTGCGGCTGCGCCGCGTCAAAAGTTGCGAAAAAGACGCTTGCCCCCGGCGAGAGCACATCTATAGAGGTCAGTTTTAAAACCAAGGGATACAAGGGCCTGGTGTCGCAGTTTATTTACGTGAATACAGATAGCGCGGATAAGCCGCTGATCCGTTTTACGATTAAAGCGGAAATCTTAAAATAGGAGGGAAGCAAAGATGTGGGGATTGCAATTGCGCATGTGGTTGTTGACGACGTTATTATTCGGCCTGATTTACGCTGGTCTCGTGGTCATCGGCACGACCTTTTTCCACTTCGCTGATTTTACCTTTTACCTAGTCATATCCGTGGTGATGATGGCCATCCAGTACATGCTTGGGCCCAAACTCGTTGAGTGGAGCATGCGCGTCAAATATGTCAAGAAAGAAGAGTATCCTAAGCTTTATGCGATGGTCGAAGGCCTGGCAGTCAAAGCCAATATCCCCACTCCCAGGATCGGCATTTCCCAGGTAGCTTTACCCAATGCCTTTGCTTTCGGCAGGACGATGAAGGACGGCCGGGTATGCGTTACCGAAGGGATCTTAAATCTGCTTAATGAGGAAGAGTTAAAAGCGGTCCTCGGCCATGAATTAAGCCACCTAAAGAACAGAGATGTCCTGACCATAACCTTGCTTTCGGTCATCCCGATCATCCTGTACCGTGTTGCCTGGAGTTTTCTGTTCTACCGGCGTAGCCGTGATGACCGGGGCGCCGGGATCATGATCGGCTTGGCCGCTCTTTTATTCTACTTTATCACTAATCTGCTCGTGCTTTATGCCTCACGCATCAGGGAATATTTTGCTGACCGCGGGTCAGTGCTTTTAGGCAATAAACCGTCGGCCATGGCCACAAGCCTTTATAAACTTGTCTATGGTTGCGCCAGGATGAATAAAGATTCTTTGAAGGACGTAGAGGGCTTAAAGGCATTTTTCGTGAATGATCCTTCTAGGGCCGCAAGCGAGATCAGGGAATTAGCACAACTTGATTTGGATAGAAGCGGGACCATAGATCCATCGGAGCTGGAGTTACTGAAAGTCCAGAAAGTCAAATTAAAATTTGGAGACAGGCTTTTGGAGTTATTAAGCACCCACCCAAATATGCTTAAGCGCATCAAGCGGATTTCTGAATACAAGCCCGGCCCGGGATAGCCCGTAAGTTGAAATTCACTTTACTTAACCCTTTTTCTACTATATAATTACATAATTATGGAGCTTGACGAGATCATCCAGCAAAGAGCCCAAAAAGCGCAAGGTATGCAGGCAAAAGGGGTGAGTCTATACCCAAGCATTGTGCCTGCGCATACCAGTATTTCTGAGGCGCTTAGCGGCTTTCAGGAGGGTAAAAGCGCTTCCCTTTGCGGCCGGGTCACTGCCAGGCGTTCGCATGGCAAGGCTACTTTCCTGGATATACGGGATTCTACAGGTAAAATCCAGCTTTATCTAAAAGAAGGAGAAATAAGCCCGGAGGGAATGATCGTTCTTGAACACCTGGATATCGCGGATATTGTTTTTGCCAAAGGCCAGCTATTTAAGACGCGCACCGGCGAGCCGACGATAAAGACAGATGAATTCATGCTTCTGTCCAAGGCCCTGCGGCCGCTTCCTGAAAAATGGCACGGCTTAAAAGACGTGGATCTGCGCTACCGCCAGCGTTACCTGGATTTAGTTTCGAATGAGGATGTGAAAAAGATTTTTTACCTGCGCTCAAAGATCGTCAAGTCGCTGCGCAATTATCTCGACGATAAAGCCTTCCAGGAGGTAGAAACGCCGATGATGCATTATATCCCGGGGGGTGCTGCGGGACGCCCTTTTAAGACGCACCATAACGAATACAGCATGGAGCTTTTTTTAAGGATTGCGCCCGAACTGTATCTGAAGCGCTTGTTAGTCGGCGGATTAGACCGCGTCTATGAGATAAACCGTTCATTTAGAAACGAAGGTGTATCGACTCGCCATAATCCTGAGTTTACAATGCTAGAGGTCTATCAGGCGTACGCCAATTACGAGGATATGATGCGGCTTTGCGAAGGCCTGATCGTGCGTATCGCCCAGGAAGTATTCGGCAAGACGGCCTTTACCTATCAGGGAAAAGAGATAAATTTCGCTCCCCCCTGGCAGCGGGTTTCTTTTGCGGGTTTAGTGAAAGTCAAATTTGATATAGAGCCCTCAGATAGCGAAGAGGCGATGCTTAATAAGCTTCAGGCGCGCGGTTTTGCCAGGGAAGTGAATAAGCTTTCCCGCACCCAGATCGCTAAAATCATCGAAGAGGTCTTAGAGAAGGAGATCGGCCTCAATCCGGTTTTTGTCACGGATTATTTCACGCATCTTTGTCCTTTGGCCAAGACGAGGATCGATAACCCATTGATTTCGGAGAGATTTGAATTGTATGTTGCCGGGCTTGAAATCGGCAATGCCTATTCCGAGCTGAATGATCCTGTTGAACAAAGGCGGCGTTTTGAGGAAGAGATCAGGGAATTGACTGCGGATGAAAAAAAGTGCGTGGATGATGATTATGTGGTCGCCCTCGAGCACGGTATGCCTCCTGCCGGAGGTTTAGGGATAGGCATAGACAGGCTGGTGATGCTTTTGACTGACCAGCCTTCAATACGCGACGTGATCTTGTTCCCGCTTTTACGGCCCTAGGAAGAATCATAAATGCTTTGTGAATTATGGCTTAGCCAGCGCTATCTGAAGAAAGGCAAGAAAGAGAAGATAATATCTCTTACCGCCTTTATCTCCATGATAGGAATCGCTATCGGCGTGCTCGTTCTCATAGTGGTCATCGCGGTGATGAGCGGTTTTGATGTCTTCCTGCAGGATAAGATGGTCGGCACCAACGCGCACATGTTCCTGGAATTTTACAGCGTCAAGCAGGAGCCGATGCAGGTCGCCGCTAGATTAAGAAATATCCGGCACGTGGTCGCCACCGCTCCGTATATCGCTGGCCAGGCTTTTATCAAAAATGGGCCACAGATATTCAGCGTGGATTTCCGCGGGATCGACCCCAAACTGCAACCTAAGGTTTCCAAGCTGCAGGAATACATAACGCAGGGAAGCCTCCAGATGCAGGATAATGAAGTCGTGCTCGGGGAAGAGCTGGCCATACGTTTGGGCGTAAGCCTGGGCGAAAAGGTGAGCTTAGTTTCGCCGGCCACTTTGAAACAGGCAGATTTTTTGGTGAAAGGGCTTTTTAACAGCGGGATGTACCTTTATGATTCCGGGCTGATCATGACCACGCTCAAAGGCGCGCAGGAATTCTTTAAAATCGGAGATCTGGTCAGCGGCATCGCCATCAGGGTGGATGATATTTACAAGGTCGACGACATAAAGATCGATATCTACAATACGATGAGCGATATCGGCCAGTTTGAAGTCAAGACCTGGGTGGATTTAAACCGGAATTTCCTGCAGGCCCTGAAGCTTGAAAAGGTGATGATGTTTATCATCCTGACCATGACCACAGTGGTGGCGGCATTCGGGATCGCCAGCACCCTGATCATGTCGGTGATGAGCAAGATCAAGGATATCGGCATACTGCGCTCTGTGGGCGCAAAGACGGGAAGCATTTTGCAGATCTTTATCTTTCAAGGGTTAAGTATCGGTATTACGGGAATCATCATGGGGCTGGCGGGCGGAGTAGCGCTGACCCTTTCTTTGAATAATATCGTGGATTTTATTTCGCGGCTGATCAAGAGGCCGCTGATCCCCAAGGATATATATTATTTCGATAAGATCCCTACAAATATCAATACGGGCGATCTTATGGTAATCGTCATTTGCACTTTGACCATCAGCCTGATAGCCAGTATCTATCCGGCTTATTACGCGGCGCGTATATCCCCAAGCGTTGCAGTCAGGCATGAATAAGATAGAAGTCAAATCCCTTTTTAAAAGCTACAATAATGGCGCAAGCGCCCTGGATGTCTTAAGGGGCATAAGTTTAACGGTAAAGGAAAAAGAGTTTTTGGCTATCGAGGGGCCGTCGGGGGCCGGGAAATCGACACTTTTGCATATCCTCGGAGGATTAGATTGCCCCAGCGAAGGAGAGGTGCTCTTTGAGGGGGAGAATATTTACAATTTAAGCGAGAATGAGCGCGCGTTATTCAGGAATAGGTATGCGGGATTCGTTTTTCAGTTTTATCATTTATTGCCTGAGCTCAGCGCCCTGGAGAATGTTCTGCTGCCCTCGCTTCTAAAATCATGGGCAGGGCGTAAAGTTGCCGAAAAGCACGCGAAATCGCTCTTAGAAAAATTAGGTTTATCGCTTCGGCTCCAGCACAGGCCTTACGAATTATCCGGAGGAGAGCAGCAGCGCGTGGCTATTGCCCGCGCCCTGATCAATAAACCGCAGGTTTTATTCTGCGATGAGCCGACGGGAAACCTTGACTCAGAAAACGGCGAGAAGTTACTCGCCCTTCTTAAGCAGCTCAATAGTGAAAGCCACGTCACTATTGTGATGGTGACACACGATAAGGATATAGCTAAAACAGCCGACAGGATTATTTATCTTAAAGACGGACTTATATTGAATTAGGCCTGTCTACCGGCAGGGGAGGGAGGAAAATAATGAAGATCTATATCAATGGTAAATTTTATGACAAGCAGGACGCCAAGATTTCCGTGTTCGACCACGGGCTTTTGTACGGCGACGGAGTGTTTGAGGGGATCCGTTCCTACAACCGCCTGGTGTTTAAATTAAAGGAGCATGTTGACCGGCTCTTTGAATCCGCAAAGAGCATTATGCTGACTGTCCCATTATCTAAGGAAGAACTGACCAAGGCGATCGTCACCACCTTAAGGGAAAATAAATTGAGTGATGCTTATATCCGCCTGGTGGTGACCCGCGGCGAGGGAGACCTGGGCCTTGATCCGCGCAAGTGCCATGGCAGATCAGCGGTGATCATTATCGCGGATAAGATCGTCCTGTACCCAGAGAAATTTTATAAAGAAGGATTAAGGATCATTACCGTGCCTACGGTGAGAAACCTGCCTGAAGCATTGAATCCGCAGATCAAATCCCTGAATTACCTGAATAATATTCTGGCAAAGATCGAGGCGACAAACGCAGGATGCGATGAGGCGATCATGCTTGATTCGTTAGGTTATGTGGCTGAGTGCACCGGCGATAATATCTTTATCGTGAAGAATAAGCATCTTTATACGCCTCCGCAGTGCATGGGGACTTTGCGCGGGATTACCCGCGATACGGTCATTGAAATCTGCCATAAATCCAAGATCCCCGTGCATGAGCATGTGATCACGCGCCATGAGGTGTATATTTCCGATGAGTGCTTCCTGACCGGCACTGCCGCGGAATTAATCCCTGTGGTGACGGTAGATGGGCGTATTATCGGAACCGGAAAACCCGGCAAACTGACGCTTAGTATGATGAAGAAATTCAAGGAAACCACAAAGAAAGAAGGGGTGCGGTATTAATATGTTATGCGAGATTTGCGGAAAAAACCCGGCAACAGTACATTTGACCGAGATCGTCGATGATCAGATGAGCGAGCTGCATCTGTGTGAAGAGTGCGCGCGCAAAAAAAGCCAGGATATGGAGCAGGCCTTCGGATTAAGCGATCTTTTAGGCGGGATGGCGGATGTCACTAAGCCTGAAAAGGATAAGGAAACAGTATTGGTCAAGTGCCCGAATTGCGGGCTTTCCTACGCTGATTTCAAAAAAATAGGCAGGCTTGGCTGCGGCGAGTGTTACAATGCCTTTAAGAAATATCTTGCGCCGCTTTTAAAAAGGATCCACGGCTCAAGCCAGCATATCGGTAAAAGCCCGGCAAAATTCGCCAAAGGCTTAAAGAAAACTTTGGATATAGAGGAGTTGCGCAATAAATTGCAGCGGGCTATCGAGCAGGAGGCGTTTGAAGAAGCTGCGCGGCTGCGTGATCAAATAAGGCAACTTGAGAAAAAGATGGACGAAGAGAATATTGAGGAGAAGGAATGAAAATAAATGACCTTCTGAATCATTCCAGCGAATGGCTTAAGGGGACAGGCCCCAATTCTGACATTGTCATCTCAAGCCGCATCCGTTTGGCCAGAAGCTTAAGCAAGCTCCCTTTTCCGCACTGGGCGAATAAAAAACAGAGCGAGCAGGTCTGTGATGCTGTTGTGGAAGCCGCGGGGAAAGTAGGCTTTCTTAAACAGACAACGGTTTTTAAATTAGCTGACTTAGACAGCGTGGACAAGCAATTTCTTGTGGAGCGGCATCTGATGTCGCATGATCACGCACAGAAGACCGACAGTAAGGCCGTGATCATTGACCATGAGGAGATCATCTCGATAATGGTCAATGAAGAGGATCATATTAGGATGCAGGTGATGCAGTCAGGGTTCAATCTTTTTGAGACCTGGAATATCGGTAACAAGGTCGATGACGCTCTGGCAAAGGAATTGCCCTATGCCTTTTTGCCTGACTGGGGCTATTTGACTGCCTGTCCGACTAACACCGGCACCGGGATGCGCGGCTCAGTGATGCTGCATCTGCCAGCGCTTGTGATGACCAGGCAGATCGACCGCGTGTTAGCGGCGATCGCAAAACTCAGTTTTAACACCCGCGGCCTCTATGGCGAGGGAACGCAGGCTTTAGGAAATTTCTTCCAGATCTCCAATCAGGTATCGCTTGGCCATGGCGAAGACGAGATCATCGGAAATATCAACGGTATCATCAGGCAGATCATCGAGCAGGAGCACCAGGCCAGGGAGCTGATGTTCTCTAAAAACAGGGCATTGCTCGAGGATAAAATCAACAGGAGCTTCGGGATCTTAAAGAGCGCTTATATTATCTCAAGCCAGGAGACGATTGAGTTATTGTCTTTGGTGCGCCTGGGATTGGACTTAGGCTTGATCAAGCATATTGACCGCGCCAGGCTTAACGATCTTTTTATCGCCACGCAGCCGGCGCATTTACAGAAAATAGAAAATAAAAAGCTTACATCCGAGGAGCGCGATGTCAAGCGTGCGGAAATTATCAGGGAAAGATTAGGGGTTGCGTAAACGATATTTATCCCTCGCCTAAGCGCTTGTCCTTTTCTTTGAAAAGTACTGCGCAGGCTCGGGATTGATTCGCCCCGCCATAGGCGGGGCTCATCAAGGAGAAAAAAATGTTCAACCGTTTTACCGAAAGAGCTCGTAAGGTCATCATCTTAGCTAAAGAAGAGGCACGCCGCTTTAATCACGATTATATCGGCACCGAGCATATCCTTTTAGGCCTTATCCGCGAGGGGGAAGGCGTGGCCGCGGCAGTGCTGCAGAAGATGGGCGTGTCGCTTGAGAATATCCGCCTTGAGATCGAAAAGTTAGTGCAGCCAGGGCCGACCACACAGATCATCGGAGATATCCCCTTTACCCCGCGCGCGAAAAAGGCATTGGAATTAGCTGCTGAAGAGGCGCGTTCCCTCGGGCATAATTATATCGGGACTGAGCATATATTGCTGGGGCTTATCCGCGAAGGCGAGGGGATCGCCTATCAGGTATTGTTGAACTTAGGTTTAGATTTAAGCACCGTGCGCAATGAAGTGATGGAATTGCTGGGTTCGGCATTACCGGGAATGAGCCCGGGAGGCACTCAGCAGGCAAAAACCAAGACTCCGGCTTTGGATGCGTTCGGGCGCGACCTGACTGCATTGGCAAGAGAGAATAAGCTGGATCCGGTCATTGACAGGATCCAGGAGATAGAGCGCGTTATCCAGATTTTAAGCCGGCGCACGAAAAATAATCCGGTGTTATTAGGTGAAGCAGGCGTGGGAAAGACCGCGATTGTCGAAGGCCTTGCCCAGCAGATCATTGCCGGAAATGTCCCGGAATTATTAAGAGGCAGGCGTATCATCATCCTGGACCTGGCTTTGATGGTCGCCGGCACAAAATACCGCGGGCAGTTTGAAGAGAGGATCAAGGCGGTAATGGAAGAGATCAAGCGTTCGCAGGATATTATTATTTTTATTGATGAGTTGCATACCTTAGTCGGAGCGGGCGCAGCGGAAGGCGCCATCGATGCCTCGAATATTATGAAGCCGGCGTTATCGCGCGGAGAGATGCAGTGCATAGGCGCTACCACTATGGATGAGTATAGGAAATATATCGAGAAAGACGCGGCGCTGGAGCGCAGATTCCAGACCATCATGGTTGAGCCGCCTTCGGTGGATCAGACCGTTGAGATATTAAAAGGCCTGCGCGAAAAATATGAATCGCATCATAAGGTTACTTTCCGCGATGATGCCTTAGAGGCAGCGGCAAAATTATCT
>Ga0315289_10005585_pt1 | contig 18562 bp, 13 predicted proteins | sample YL17G11_40_MG_FD_203452 | JGI IMG/M metagenome (GOLD analysis project Ga0315289, IMG submission 203452) | Sediment microbial communities from Yellowstone Lake, YNP, Wyoming, USA - YL17G11_40 | ecosystem: Environmental > Aquatic > Freshwater > Lake > Sediment | place: USA: Wyoming | collected...
CCTGGACCGCGCTCTGATGATCCGCGCCTACGGCTGGGATCCCGTGCTCCATGATGACCCCGGCAGACGCTCTTAAGCGCCTGGTCGAAGTTCTCGACCGGCTGGCGATTCCTTACATGGTCGGTGGCTCGGTCGCCAGCTCCATTCACGGGATTGCCCGCCCGACCATGGATGTGGACCTGGTCGCCGCCCTGCCACCCAGCCAGGTGGACCGCTTCGCTGCCGAGTTGCGAGGCGACTTCTACGCCGATCCGCAGATGATTCGGGCGGCCCTGGCAGAGGGGCGGCCGTTCAACTTGATTCACTACGCCAGTGCTTTCAAGTTCGATATCTTTCCGGTTCTGCCGGACCCGTACCACCAACTCCAGTTGCAGCGCCGGGTGATGGCGGAAGCGACCCAGTTCGGAGAGGTGGCCATCCGCTGCGCGGTGGCCACGGCGGAAGACACCGTCCTGGCGAAGCTGGAGTGGTACCGCGCCGGAGGCGAGACCTCCGAGCGCCAGTGGAACGACCTGCGGGGAATGGTGCGCGTGCGGGGCCCGTTGCTCGATTTGGAGTACTTGCGGCAGTGGGCGCCGCAACTGGGCGTCGAGGACCTGTTGGAGCGCCTGCTGGCGGGGTAAGGGCCGGGCGTGCCCGGCCCGTACAACTGTTGTGCCCGTAGGGACCGGGCGTGCCCGGCCCCTACCGGATCCGCTGGATGCGGGCGCCCAGGCGGGCCAGCTTCGTCTCGATGGCCTGGTAGCCGCGGTCGATGTGGTAGACGCGGTCGAGGAGGGTTTCGCCGCGGGCCACCAGGCCGGCCAGGACCAGCGAGGCGCTGGCGCGCAGGTCGGAGGCCAGCACGGCGGCGCCGGAGAGCGACGTGGGGCCGGCCACGATGGCCTGCCGGCCTTCGCGGCGAATATCAGCGCCCATGCGGGCCAGCTCGAGCGCGTGCATGAAGCGGTTCTCGAAGATGGTTTCCGTGATGACGGAGATGCCCTCGGCCTGGGTCATCAGGGCCATGTATTGGGCCTGGAGGTCGGTGGCGAAGCCGGGATACTCCTCGGTGGTGAGGTCCACCGCGCGCAGCGTGCCGCCGGCGCGCACGCGCAGGGCATCCGGGCCTGCCTCGGAGACCTCGGCGCCGGCCTGCCGGAGCTTGGCGGTTAGCGCCGTGAGGTGCTCGGGGGCGCAGCCGGTCACCAGGACCTGGCCGCCGGTGATGGCCCCGGCGATCAGGAAGGTGCCGGCCTCGATGCGGTCCGGGATGATGGCGTGCTCGGCGCCGTGCAGCCGCTCGACGCCCTGAATGCGGATGGAGGAAGAGCCCGCGCCCTCGATGCGCGCGCCCATCTTCACCAGAAGATCGGCCAGGTCCTTGACTTCAGGCTCGCGGGCGGCGTTTTCGAGCACGGTTTCGCCGTGGGCCAGTACGGCGGCCATCAGCAGGTCCTCCGTGCCGGTGACGGTGATCCGGTCGAAGCTGAAGCAGGCGCCGCGGAGGCCTTCGGGCGCCTCGGCTTCGATGTAGCCGTGCTCCTGGCGGATGCGCGCGCCGAGCTGTTCCAGTCCGGCGAGGTGCAGGTTGATGGGCCGCGCGCCGATGGCGCAGCCGCCGGGCAGGGAGACGCGGGCGCGCCGGACGCGAGCGACGAGCGGCCCCAGCACCAGGCTCGAGGCGCGCATGGTCTTGACCAGTTCGTAGGGGGCGACAGGCGAGAGGATCTCGCGGGCCTCGACCCTGAGCGCACCGGCCATGTACTCGACGCGCGCGCCGATGGTGCGCAGCAGCCGCTCCATGGTGAGCACGTCGCGCACCCGGGGGATGCGCTGGAGCACGACCGGCTGGTCGGTGAGCAGGCAGGCGGCCAGGGCGGGCAGGGCGGAGTTCTTCGCGCCGCTGATGGCGACTTCGCCCTGGAGGGGCACGCCGCCGCGGATGAGGAACTTATCCATCCTTCAGGGTCTCCGAAATGCGGCCGCCGCAGGCTGCCAGGCGGGCTTCGGCCTGCTCGCGGCTCAGGCCCAGGCGCGCCATGACGATGGCCGTCCTGACCGCGCCGCCGGAGGCGTCGAGCAGCTCGGCGGCGCATCCGGCATCGACGCCCGCGGCCTGGGCGATGATGCGGCGGGCGCGGTCGCGCAGCTTCTCGTTGCGGGGCTGCAGGTTCACCATCAGGTTGCCGTAGACGCAGCCGAGGCGGATCATGGCGGCGGTCGAGAGCATGTTGAGCACCAGCTTGGTGGCCGTGCCGGCCTTCATGCGGGTCGAGCCGGCGATGATCTCCGGTCCCGGCAGCGGCTCGAGGGCGATATCGACGGCGCGGGAGAGTTCCGAGTCCGGCGTGCAGCTTATGCCGATGGCGAGAGCGCCCAGGCGGCGCGCTTCGGCCACCGCGCCCAGCACGTAAGGCGTGCGGCCGCTGGCGGCGATGCCGACCAGCACGTCGCTGGCGGTGAAGCCGCGCCCGACGAGGTCGCGCGCGCCGGTGGCGGGGTCGTCTTCGCTGACTTCGGTGGCGCGCGCGAGGGCGGGCTCGCCGCCGGCGATGATGCCCTGCACCAGGTCGGGCGGCACGTTGAAGGTGGGCGGGCACTCGGCGGCGTCCAGCGCGCCCAGGCGCCCGCTCGTGCCGGCGCCGAGGTAGAAGAGGCGTCCGCCCGAGCGGAGGCGCGCGACGATGGCGTCCACGGCGCGCGCGATGGCGGGGATCACGCCGCGGACGGCCTCGGGCACTTGGCGGTCCTCTTGGTTGATGACGCGGAGAATCTCCTCGGTGGGCCGGGCGTCGATACCCTCCGAGGCGGGGTTCGGTTGTTCGGTCAGCAGGTGTTCGAGCACGCTGGTCAAGCCACGCCGGCTTTGCGCATCGTTAATGGCCGCAGGGAGCGCTCCCCGGACGGGAAGTGTCCGATTTTGGGATTGGGTTTGTTTCGTATTTTTTTTCTAACCGGCTGAGCCATCATGAGATAGCCTTCGGTCGGTAGCGGAGTTTCGGTGCTGGGGGAGCGAGGATTCACGAGGTAGACCCAACCTATGATAACCGGTGCGAGCGACCGGGGTGCCCGATGGAGGGCGGTAGTGCGCTGAAACGGCAAGGAAAAAATGTGGGAAGGGGTGGTGAATCGGAGCGAGGGGATCATCGAGTTGAGGCGGCCGCTTGCGCGATTCGTTCAGGAATGTCTTCGGGCTTCCTGGCAAGCGCATAGTGCCAGTATCCGAAACTGCCCTCCGCGTTGAGAGCGTCCAGCCATCGCTTCGCCGCCTGAGCTTTGATATCCATCAGCGGGTCAAAGCCTTTGGTCTCCAGGACCAGATGAGACGCGGGCCGCGTTTTGAGGCGGACGACGAAGTCGGGAAGGTAGTCGTGGGGCTGGCCGTTGTGGAGATAGGGAATGGCAAACCCCAGACCGGCGTTCTTGACGAAGGCATCGACGAGCGCGTGGGTGTCGAGGATGTAGGCCGCCGACTGTTCCCAGCGGAGGGTGTCGGCGACGACGTAGTTCACATGGCTGTGGAGCACTTCGCGGACGTCGCGGCTCGTCCAGAAGTCCACTTCGGCGGTGGAGCCGGGGCCGCGGCTGGTCTCGTAGCGAGGAAACTCCCGGGCTTCCCCATGAGAGACATCGGGCTGAATGGCCTCCGCCAGGCGCTCAATGACCCAGCCGTAGTACGGCGAGAGAAAGACATCGCGGCGATCCGCCGGGTGAATCGGATGGACCTTCTCGGCGAGATAGCGCTCGGCGATCTTGGCGATCTGGGGAAACAAGGCGTGAGGGGGGACGTGGCAGGTGGGCTGCGACGCGTAACAGCGTGTAAGGTCGCGGGCGAGTTCAAACACCAGTTCCTGGAGTCGCCGGCCGGAGCGGTAGGGGTTTAGATCGACGCTCACCAGCTTGCCAGGCCCCATCAGCGATGGACGGCCGGTGTTGGCCGGAAGCGAGGCCTTCATCTGTACTTCAGGGGGAATCAGCATCGGGTCCAGTGGCAACAACGGCACAGTGCCCCAATCCACGCTGATCCGGTTGCGGATTTCCTGGAGATAGCCTTCGACGCGGGGATACTTGATCTCGAACACGGCCTTCTCAGGCAAAGCCGTAACGTGGTGCGGCTTGACGGGAGGGGATTTTCGTCCGGCGCTCTGCTTGAAGGGGATGACTTCGAAGGGAACGCCGAAGACCTTGGCGACTTGCTCGGTGAGCTTGCCGTCGGCGCCGACCTCATAGGTGGAGCGGCGCAACCCCCGCCCTACGACCTGTTCGCAAAGGAGCTGCGACATGAACGGCCGCAGGCCGATGATGTGCGTGACAGTGCTGCAATCCCAGCCCTCGGTGAGCATCCCCACGCTGACGATGCACCGCACGTCTCGTCCGGGTGGGTGCAAGGGGCGGCCGAGCTTCTTAGCCAGCTCCTCAAACCCGGAGGGATAGATCGGACGCCCCTGCCGGTCGCGCGGCCAGTCGGTCTTGCCTACGGTGTCCAAGGTAAGGCGCATCCAGGCGGACTCGTCGCTCTTGGCCTGGCCGGTGTCAGTCTCATGCACCACCTTGGAGTCCACACGTATGGTGTTGAGGTTTCCATTGTTGCGCAGGCCCTCGATGTTGGCCGGTGGGATGCCCGCCGGCGGCCGGTTCTGCCCGAGCCACTCGTAGATCACGTTGGCGATCTTGATGTTCTTGCAGACGATGATGAACACGGGAGGGCGCGTTTCGCCGGGAACCTGTTCCCACTCGCGGCGGAGTTCTTCCCATAGGCCGGCCAGCATCGCGATAGGTGTGTTCGACCATTTCAGGATGGCCTCAGGCTTGGGGCTGCCTTTGGCGCCGCCACGCTCGGCAGGCGTGAGATGACGGAGAATCCACCTCCAGATGTTGAAGTAGCCGGGAATCTCGGCGCCGGTCGAGTCCCGCACGGCAAGCTGCGGGATTTTCACGAGGCCGGACTCGATGGCGTCGGTGAGGCCGAAGTCGCTCACCACCCAGGGGAAAGTGCGGTTGGTGTCCTGCCCTACTCTTGCCAGGAAGTAAGGAGTGGCGGAGAGGTCAACGCAGAAGTTGATGCCGCGCAGCTTGTGAACACGGTCCAGGCCCTCAACCCAAACCGTGGCTTCCTTGAAGAATTGCTCACGCTCCTCTTCTTCTTCGGCAATGTTGTCCTCTTCGGCTTCTTCGGGCTGGTCACGCCGAATGCGGTAGGCGTGGTGCGCCTCGTCGTTGAAGACGAGGATATTCTGTTTCCCTCCAACCGCGCGGCCGAGCACCCGGTTCACCAGGGCCGTGTCGCTCTCGACGTACTGGATCGATTCGACGCGCACCCGCTTCAAGTTGCCTTGCTTGTCTCGTTCTTCGCCGGTGATCTTGAGCAAGCCGGCAGCTATCTGACGCTCCAACTCTTCGTGCGTGAGTACACGCCTACCGCGCGCGGTGGCGGTTGCCTGGCCAATGGTGAGTGTTGTCTCGGTCCTGACCGGAACTCCGGCTTTCAGCACCCTGGCACGGGCCCCGCCTACCTGGACGGTCTGCGGCTCGAAGAGATGCCAGTTGGTCACGAGGACCCGGCCGCGAGTGAGGTCGGGCATCAGGTGGGACGCCACTAAGTCACGCGTGCGGTAGAGGCTGGCTTCTCCCAGGGCAGGATCGAGCTCCCGAAGCCGGTTGCGGATAGTGACGTTAGGACAAAGCACCAGCACCAGATCCGAGAAGCGGGCGTCGCTGCGGGCGTTGACTTTGTTGAGAATGCTCCAGGCGGCCAGCATTGCCATCACGGTGGTCTTGCCCGCTCCCGTCGCCATCTTGCAGGCGTAGCGGCGGAAGGCCTTGTAGCCCTGGGCCTGGCGTTCTTCGCCAGGCTCGTCACCGGGGATGGAAATGCCCTGAAGGAAGTCGGAGCGGGTTTCAGCAAGAAAAATGATGGTCTCGGCGGCTTCCAGTTGCGCGAAGAAGAGCCGGTGCTGGCGCCCTTCGCGCCGCCAGTAGTTGAGCAACTCGAGGGTAGTGCGGGTCACGCCCGCGTAGCCCTGTGCGCGCCAGTCCTTCAGCCGTTCGCGGATGCGGTTGACCAGTTTCAGTTCGATGGCGATTCCGGCGCCGCCATCGGGATCGAAGTCGCTGCCTGCGGAGGGCGGGCGGTAGTAATACATGGCCGGGCGGCGTCCCGGCACGCGTCTCGGCTGCTCGCCCTGGACGATGCGCCAGTGCTCCTTTGGCTCTTCGTAAGGAGAGTTAAGGATGGGCTCCGGGACTTCGTAGCCGCTCATAGGTTGAAGGCCCTCTGGATGGCGTCGAGCTTCTCGGTGACTTCGGGGTGAATCTCCTCCGGCCTCATGAGGGCGGCAATCTCGTGATAGCGGGTGTAGGGGATGCCTGGCAAGCCGGCTGCGGCCAGGGCCGGAGGAAGCAGGTCGGTGCGGGCCTTGCTTCTCATCAGATACGGGTAGTCGCCGAAGGGGTCTCGGACGAAGGCGGCAGGATAGGTCTCGTCGAAGTGTTTTCGAAGGTCCTCCAGGTGAATCCGCGCGGCTTCAGGGCCACCGACCAGCTTTTCGACGTAGCGGGCAATGGCGTCGGGATGGAGGAGATAGTTCTCGATCTCGTAGCGCCGCCAGCGCAGCCGCTGCAGACCCTGGCCGGTGATGGGAGTGGACTGGATGTCGGAGCGTGCATCGCCGTCGATGAGCTGTAGTCCGGGAAGGTCCTGGCGGACAAGCCTGAGAGCATCATAGTGATCCCGGGCCGAGATGCCGGAAGCGCCAGGCCGCGTCTCGATGACGGTTGGTTTCCAGAACAGGTTTACCCTCAGGAACTGCTGGACGGGGTGATCGAGGACGCGCGCCCATTCGCGCAGGATCTCCAGGTCGGTGTAGTTTTCCAGATAGAGCACGCCCGGAGCCTCGGCCGCGATCATGATGTCGGTGTTCGTCAGGGCTTTGAGAGACTTGATGAGCCGGCTCTGCTCGCCTTGTGCGAGTGGTCGGGGTCTGGCGAGCATGACGCACAGCTCGGTCGGATCGACGGAGTTGATGATGACTTCGGAGTGGGTCGCGAGGATCAACTGGGAGTTCTGCCTGGCGGCGACAGCGCGCAACTCGCCATAGATGGCGTCCTGCAAGATCACATGCAGGTGGGCGTCGGGTTCGTCAACGAGGAGTACAGAGGCCGGACGGGTGTGAAGAAAGGTCAGCAGCATGAGGACCTGCTGAAATCCGCTGCCGGCGCTGGCGATATCCAGCCGGGTTCCGCCTGGCCTGGTCGTGTACTCCGCGAGGATGTCGGCTCCGGTGGCATCGGGAGGAATCAACTGGTAACCGAAGAGGCGTTCGATAGAGGCTTCCAATTCCGTCCAGGCCGGTTCCGAACGGTGCGCTTCGACCAGGAGATTGCGAAGCACCTCACCGGGTCTGGCCTGCCCGAGGAGCTGGTCGATCTTGGGCCGCTGGTAGACCGGCTCCTCCGTGCTCAAGCCCGTCATGGGAGGAACAAAGACCGTGTCCAGCTTGGCGCCACGAAGCGTTGCAGGCTCCGCATCGCGCTTGGGGCGAATGTAGATCTGCTCGGTGCTGTTCGCCACAAACTCCATCGCGACTCTCCAGCCCTCTGCGCTGTGGATCTCAACCTCGACGTTGTCCCGATAGATTCTGTCCCTCCACAGGAGGCCGAAATCGCGTAGCGGCACGGCCGAGAACGCCTGGCGTGCGATCGGCGCCAACTCGTAATATCCACCTCGCCGCTGGAAATTGTTCAGGTACTTCCAGCGCTCGAAGGCGAGCCCCCAGGCGGCAATGGCTTGCAGGACTGTGGTCTTGCCGGTGTTGTTGGGGCCCGCCAAAACGATATGGGCGGGCAGGTCGAAGGTCACTTCGTCGAAGCGCTTGAAGCGGCGGATCACCACTCTTTGGATCATTCCTGCGCCTCGCCGAGAGCTTTGACCACCAACAGTTCGTTGCCGCGGTCGTCGATGACCTTCACGGCGATTTGACCGTGCTCGCCGGCTTCGAACGGGGCGCTGGTGGTTCCGGAGAGGTGGTCCCAGACGGTCTCTTCGTAGATGTCCTTGAGCGCCCGTTTGAGGTTGTCCCAGGCGCTGGTGCGCGGGAAAAAGGCTTGGCAAACGTGGAAGCAGAGGGCGTTGTAGTCGGTGTCGAGGAGCCAGGCGGGGACATCGCTGCCGGTGCGGTGGTCAGCGTTCATGGTGATGGGGTCGAACACATCCAGCCCCAGCAGGTCCACCTGGTACATCACGGCGTCGCCCGGCGACTTGGGCTTGAGCCGGCGGAACCGGACCTCCGGCAGGCCGCAAACGCTGAAGATCTGGCTCGAGCGCATGTTCTTGAGGAGATCGCCCATCATCAGATCAGGGGTGGCCTGGACGTAGGTGGCTGGCACGCCCACCGCCGCCTCGCAGTCGTCCACGAGCTTGCGGGCGTTGGGCTGGATGGCGAAGCCGATGACGTAGAGATGGCCGTAGCTCTTGGCGTGCGCTTCACGGGCGGCTTCGTAGACCAGCTTCTCGCTGATGGCGGCGTTTTCGGGACCGAAGACGATAGCGAGGGGCTTCCCGTCCCCGTTGCCCAGGAGCGCCTCGGCCGATAACGACAGGGTCTTGGCAGGAGGCCGGATGTTCCTGAGGGTGACCGTCCTGCCACCGCCCACGTGGAGGACCGGCGACTTGCGCAGCACTTCTAACATGCGATCGACGAAGGAGCCATGCCGTTCGGCCATGCCCGCACCGCTATCCTCGATGCCGTCGGCTTCCCAGTCCACGGGCGTGGGAATGGTGGCCTCGAAGGCGAACGGCCCGCTGACGCGAGTGATTTTGTCCTCAATCTCTGGCCGATCGACCAACACCTCTTCGGTGGGCGGCTCGTCGTTGGCAATAGATGTGACTGTCACACGCGGAACTATGCCGCCAACTTCTTGACCCTTGCTGTTCTGCTTCCGCACGTAAACAAAGCCACCCGCGGGCCCGCGGGCTTCGTCCTTGAGTTGGTAGTAGGGGAAGGTGGCCGTCAGGAGCCTCTGCCGGGCCAGGGCCAGTGGCACCCGGCTGATGTCGATGGTGACCCAGCGCCGGCCCCACTGTTCGGCGACATAGGCCGTGGTGCCGCTGCCGCAGGTGGGGTCGAGCACTAAGTCGCCGGGATCGGTGGTCATTAACATGCACCGTCTGAGAACCTCCGCGTTCGTCTGGACGACATATGTCTTGTCCGGTGCCCCTACTGTGTCGGTCCAGGGCGCTGTCAGACGCGTCGCGCTGCCTTCGTCCGCGTACATAATGAAGGTCAACCGATTTCCCTCGGGTTGAATCCTGCGAGCATGGACCAGGCGATCCATGCCCTCCCGGGGAATGCCCCAGCCGTTCTTGGGATGCTTGTAGGTTACACCTTCAAACTCGTAATCGTACATACCAGAGGACATAGGGCCAGACGGTTCAAGCGACTTGAGACGGTAAATTCTTGCACCCGGTGGCAGTAACGAGTGGTCGTATACTTGATGCGGGGACATTCGATGGCGCCGGCCATCTGGTAGTTCATACCAGCAATGATGAAACTCACCCTCAAGGCTCCTGTCGACGTATAGAGGTTTGTATCTTGCGTTTCGTTTGCCGGATCTGTCGTACGCCTCTTTGGCATACCACAGGAGAAAATCAGACATCTGCTCCAAAAAAACGGTCCCGAGCGGCATTGTCTTCTTGCGAAAGGGTGTCACTGCTATGAAGTTGTCCTCTCCAAATACCTCGTCCATCACCTCCCATGCGTGGTGCAGATTCTCGTCGCCCATCTGCACGAAGATGCTGCCCGCCGGGGCCAGCAGGTCGCGGCAGAGAAGCAGCCGGTCGCGGAGAAAGGTCAGATAGGAGTGGAGGCCGAGTTCCCAGGTGTCGCGGTAGGCCTTGACCATCTCGGGCTCGCGGGTCATGTCCTGGTCGTCGTTGTGGGTGACGTCGCGCCTGCGGATGAAGGGCTGGAAATTGGAGCCGAATTTGACGCCGTAAGGCGGGTCCATGTAGATCATCTGGACCTGGCCGCCGAGCCCCTCGTAGTGCAGGAGCGAGTTCATCACCACCAGCGAGTCGCCCAAGATCATGCGGTTGACCCACTGGTCCCGATACTCGTAGGCTTTGAGCACTTGCTCTCTGACCGGACGTTGGGGATCGCCGAAGAGCTCGAACATGTCCAACTGCTCGACACCGCGGTCCTTGCGGTGGCCCTGGAGGGTCTCGATGATGCCCTTGGTGGAGAGGCGCTCATGAACAAACAGGGGCAGCGTGGGGACGTCGAAAGACAGCCGCTCGGCTTTGCCCGCCCAGTTGAGGAAGGGCTTCCCGAGCCGCTTGAGCTGGTCTACGGCATCTTGGAGGCTCCGGACGGTGGCCACAGGCGGACCGCCTCCGTGTTTGAATTCCTGCGGCTTGTCGAACTCGTGCGGGAAGGGAAGTGCCGCGGCCTCCTCGATGCGCCCAAGCAGCCATTCGCCCAACTCGCGAGCGGGGTTCTGGCCGTCCCAGTCGAGGGCCGGCGAAAGTGAGGAATCGTAGCGGTAGGTGGCGGGCGGTCTCTTCTTCTTGAACTGCGGCTGCGTTCCCACATCGGGGCGCAGGGGGCTGTCCGCCTCCGTGTGCCGGTAGGTTTTGGCTCTTGCAGCCGTTGTCGCTTTGGCTATGGTTCGCGATCTGCGGGCCAACGATTCGCCTCCTCCCGCTGTCGGGGATAGCCGACTGGCTCCTCTGACGTACTATCTTAATGGATCGTGGGTCAAGGGAGAGGCGCGCGCAGAGGGCCATTGCCGGCGAGGTGAACAGAGGTGTTCGAGCACGCTGGTCAAGCCACGCCGGCTTTGCGCATCACCTCGAGCGAGCCTTTCAGCGCCAAGCGCGCCGCCTCCTCCGCGGGCATGTCTTTGAGGCCGCGGCCGAAGATCTCCGGGCTGAGGCCGTCCTCGTAGCCGATCTTCTTGAGCGCCCCGAGGAAACCGTTCCAGTCGATGACGCCCTCGCCGGGCAGGAGGCGCTCGTTGTCGCGGATTTCCTCGGGCGGAAGCTTGGGGGCGTCGGCCAGGTGCACGTGGACGATGCCGCGCTTGCCGGCCGAGACGATGTCGGCGGGCGTAGCGCCGGCGTGGTGCCAGTGCCAGGAGTCGAGCAGCAACCCGAGGTTGGGGCCGCACTCTTGGGCGAACTCGAGCATCTCGTCCATTCTCCAGATGAACTCGTGCGGGGAGCGCTTGCGGGAGTTGAGCGGGCCGACGAACTCCAGGCCCAGGCACACCTCGGAGCGGCGCAGCACCTCGGAGACGGCCTGGAAGCGGGCCTGGTAAGTCTTGCGCAGCTCGGCCTTGGGGGTGTCGCTCGAGGGCATGATCCAGGTGACCATGCGGGGGCAGCCGATGGCGCGGGCGAACTGCGCGGCGCGCTCCAGCCGCTTGAGGCCCTCCTGGAAGACGGCCTCGTCCTTGCGGAACTCGACGGGAAAGGGCAGCGCGGCGGGCTTCAGCTTGAGCTCGGCCAGCAGGGCGCGGGTGCTGTCCACGCCCTCGTCGAGGGCCTTGCCGAGGTTGACGTCCACGCCGCCGTAGCCCACGCGCTGGGCCAGGTGGGCGAACTCGGGCCAGGGCGCGCGGTTGGAAATCGTTACGCTGTTGAGTGACACGTACATGGAGGCCTTCCTAGTAGTTCTTCTCTCTCTCGAAGCGCGGGCGGTCGGCCCGGCTCATGCCTTTCAGTTCCGCCAGGTCCGGGCGAGCCTGGGCCAGCTCGTCGCACGCCGCCATGACTTTGGCGACCGCGCGGGTGATGTCGTCGCTGTCGCGCTCGTCACCGAGCAGCAGGAATTGCGGCAGCCAGACGGATTCCTCGTAGGCGGCGCGCTCGGCGACCGGGCAGCGGCAGGCGCGGTAATCGACGGGCTGCGCGCGGCCCAGGCGCAGTTGCGGAAAATCTTCGGCGCGCGCGGGGAACAGGTCGCTGCGGTAGACGGCTTCGTAGAAGCGCCCGTCGCAGGGGATGCCCTCGGCGTCGAGGGCGGCCACGAACAAGTCGCGCGGGATCCGCGCATCCGCCGGCCGGTACTGGAAGACGTAGTTGTAGATGGTGTCGCGGGTGAGCGCCGGCTGCGGGGGCAGCGGGCGGATGCCGGGGATGGCGGAGAGTGCCTGGGTCAAGAGGGCCGCGTTTCGGGCGCGGCGTTCGGCGAATTCGGGCAGCCGCTCGAGTTGGCCGAGCAGGAGGGCCGCCTGAAACTCGGTGATGCGGTAGTTGGAGCCGACGACGCGCATTTTGAACTGGTCGGTTGCGCTGGCCCGGCCGCAGTTGGTGAACGACTGCACCAGCTCGAACAGGTCCAGGCGCGAGGTGATGACGGCGCCGCCCTCGCCGGCGGTCATGAGCTTGCTGGACTGGAAGCTGAAGCAGCCGGCATCGCCCATGGATCCCGCGCCGCGGCCCTTGTACTGGCCGCCGTGGGCGTGGGCGCAGTCTTCTATCACCGCCAGGTGGTGCTGAGCCGCGAGTTCGAGCAACGGGTCCATGTCGGCCAAGCGCATGGCCAGGTGGACGGGGATGACGGCGCGCGTGCGGGGTGTGATGGCCCGGCGGACCTCCTCGACGTCGAGGCAGTAGGTGTCCGGGTCGATGTCGGCGAAGACGGGGACGCCGCCGGCGAACAGGACCGCGGCGGCGGTGCCGTCCCAGGTGTAGGCCGGGACGATGACTTCGTCGCCGAAGCGGATGCCGGCGGCCTGGAGCGCGACCAGCAGGGCGATGGTGCCGTTGGCCACCGCGCAGCCGTAGCGGGCGCCCTGGAAGGCGGCGAATTCCCGCGCGAACTCCTCGGCCAGGGTGTTGGGGAAGGGGTAACCGCCCCAGTTGCCGCTTTCGAGCACCTGCTGGAGGCGCCGTGCGTCCGCCTCGGTGTACTGCGGCCAGGGCGGGAACGGCCGCGCGCGAACCGGTTCGCCCCCCAGGATGGCCAGTCGGCTCATGCGCCCTATTATAGTGGCCGGGAAGAACAGCGACGAAACCGGGGAAAGGGGGCGGATCAGGCTGACCCCATTTTCAGCGCAAGCTGCAGCAGCGTGCGCACGGGCACGCCGGAGGGGCCTTTGGCGAGGTAAGGCTTGGCGTCCTCGAGCCAGGCGGTGCCCGCGATGTCCAGGTGCGCCCAGGGGGTGGTGTCGGCGAACTCCTTGAGGAACATGGCCGCGGTGACGGCGCCGCCCCAGCGGCCGCCGGTGTTGGGCAGGTCGGCGAAGGCGCTCTTGAGCTGCTCCTTGTAGTCATCGTCCAGGGGCATGGGCCAGAGCTTGTCGCCGGCGGCGCGGCCGGCTTCCAGCAGGCGGTCGCGCAGGGCGTCGTCGCTCGAGAACAGGCCCACGTACACGTGGCCGAGCGCCACGACGATGGCGCCGGTGAGCGTGGCGGCGTCCACCAGGTGCGTGCAGCCCAGGCGGCGGGCGTAAGTGAGGGCGTCGGCCAGAATGAGGCGGCCCTCGGCGTCGGTGTTGATGACCTCGACGGTCTTGCCGGAAAGCGTGGTAACGATGTCGCCGGGCCGCTGCGCGCGGCCGCCCGGCATGTTCTCGACCGCCGGGGCCACCGCGGTGACGGCGATGGCGGGGCGCAGTTGCGCGATAGCGCGCATGGCGCCGATGACGGCGGCGGCGCCGGCCATATCGTACTTCATCTTCTCCATGCCGTCGGAGGGCTTGATCGAGATGCCGCCGCTGTCGAAGGTGACGCCCTTGCCGATCAGGCCCAGGTGCGCGGGCGGTTCGGGCGCATCCGCGGGGCGGTAGCGCAACACGATGAGCACGGGCGGCTCGGCGCTGCCCTGGGCCACGCCCAGCAGGGCGCCCATGCCGAGCTGCCGCAGGCGGTCCTGATCGAGGACCTCGCACGCGAGGCCCTCCCCGGCGGCCAGCTGGCGGGCGCGCTCGGCCAGCAGCGCGGGCGTCATGCGGTTGGCGGGTTCGCTGACCAGGCCGCGCGTGAAGTTCTGCGCTTCGGCGATGATGCGGGCGCGGCGGGCGTCTTCTTCCAGCGACGCTTCTCCGCCCGGCGCCACGGCCACGAACTCCTCGACCACCTTGGCCTCTTTCTTCTCGGTCTTGTACTGGTCGGGCTCGAAGTCGCCCAGGATGGCGCCCTCGATGGCCGCGGCGACCTGCTCGGCGGCGGCCGCGCCGGCGTCGAGGGCCAGGGCGAGGACGGGCATCGATTTGGGTTTTAAGAAGCGCAGGGCGGCTCCGGAGACGCGGCGCAGATCGGCGGTGGTGAACTTGTCGCGCTTGCCCGCGCCGATGAGGACCAACCGTTTGGCGGCCAGGCCGGGCGGGTGGTGGAGCACCGCGGTCTCGAAAACCTTGCCGGTGAACTCGGCGCTGTCGTAAAGCTGCTGGATCCAGCCGCTGGCGAGGGTATCGGCGGCCCGGGTCACCTCCCAGGGGAGGGCGCCGCCGGGTGAGTCCTTGTCGAAGGCCACCACCACCAGGGCGTCGCAGTCGATCTCGTGGATGGGTCGCGTGTCAACTCGGATCTGCATGGTTGGTTACGTTCTCCTCGCCCGCAGGGCCTGGCGGGCCTCGGCCTCGGTGGCGCGGGCGCGCTCGACGGCGCGCTTGTCGTGGAGCTTCTTAGCGCGGGCCAGGGCCAACTCGCACTTGATGCGGCCGCTCTTGAGGTAGATGCGGGTGGGGATGAGCGTGAGGCCCTTCTCGCGCGTCTTGCCCAGCAGCTTGTCGATTTCGCGGCGGTGCAGCAGCAGCTTGCGGTCGCGCAGCGGGTCGTGGTTGGCGCGGTTGCCGTGCGAGTAGGGGCTGATGTGGGCGTGGACCAGCCAGGCTTCGTCGCCTCTGACCTCGGCGTAGCTGTCCTTGAGCTGGATCTTGGCCTCCCGCGCCGCCTTGACTTCCGTGCCGGTGAGCACGAGGCCGGCCTCGAAGCGCTCGAGCAGGTAGAAGTTATAGGCGGCCTGCCGGTTGGCGGCCAGGAGCTTGACTGGTGAAGCGGGGTTGGGCAACTTTCTCCTACACGCGGGCAAAGCCTGCTTCGTCAAGCAGTTATGTGTGGATTGCGCCGCCGCAGTCTATCTTAGCACAGCCCTCGAGGACCGATAAGATGCGCATTTTAAACCGCTTAGCACCGCTGGTGGCGGTCTGGGGCCTGCTGGCGGGCCTGCTGCCGGACCTCGAAGCGCGCCCGCGCAACGCCGACAAGCTGCTGGCTCAGGGCCGCGTAGCCGAACAGCGCAAGGAATGGGACAAGGCCTTGGCCTTCTATGAGCAGGCCCTGGCCGAGGCCCCCGGCGACCCCGCCTGCCTGATCCCTGCCCGGCGCGTGCGTTTCCAGGCCGGGCAGTTGCACGTCGAGCAGGGCCTCCGCCTGCGCGCCCAGGGCAAGCTGGGAGATGCCCTGGCCGAGCTCCAGAAAGCCCTCGACATGGACCCCTCCTCGGTGATCGCCGAGCAGGAAATCCGCGTGACGCAGGAGATGATCGAGCGGGAGAAGAAGAAGACCGCGGCGGGCCAGGAGTCCCAGCCGGAGGAGCGAGGCCTGACGCCGGCGGCGCTCGAGCGCAAGGAATCCCTGGCGCGGATCGGGGCGCTGCGGGGGGCGCCGGAACTGAAGCCGCTCTCGACGCAGCCCATCAACCTACGGATCAGCAATCAGCCGCCCAGGGTGCTCTTCGAGACGGTCTGCAAGCTGGCCGGGATCAACCTGATCTTCGACCCGGAGTACCGCTCCGAGCCGTCCATGGCGCGCAACCTGAGTTTGGAGCTGTCGAACGTCACCGCGGAGCAGGCGCTGGACTACCTGGCGATCATGACCAAGTCGTTTTGGAAGCCGCTGTCGGCGAACGCCATCCTGGTGACCAACGACAACCAGATGAAGCGGCGGGACTACGAGGACGTGGTGATGAAGGTCTTCTACTTGACCAACGCCACCACGCCGCAGGAGCTGACCGAGATCAGCACCATGCTGCGGGCCATTCCCGAGATCCGGCGGGTGCACCAGTACGGCGCCCAGAACGTGCTGATCGTGCGGGGCACGCGCGACCAGGTGCTGCTGGCCGAGAAGCTGATTCACGGCCTGGACAAGCCGAAGGCCGAAGTGGTGGTGGACGTGCTGGTGATGGAGGCCAACCGGGCCAAGACGCGCGACCTGGCGGCCTCGATCGCCTCCGGCGGCAACTCCGGCCTCAAATCGCCGGTGATGTTCACGCCGCGCAATCCGGTGCTGCTGGGCGGGACCCAGAGCAGCGGGGGAACCGGGAGCACCACCGACACGAGTGGCACGGGGAGCACCGGCGCCAGCTTCGCCAACAGCGGGGCGCCGACGAGCACGCAGGCGCAGCTTATCTCGCTGGCGCGCATCGCGCGCATCTCGACCAACGATTTCTCGATCACGCTGCCGGGCGCGCTGCTTCAGGCCCTGATGACCGACCGCCAGACCAAGGTGCTGCAATCCCCGCAGGTGCGCGCGGCGCACGGGCAGAAGGCCAGCCTGCGCATCGGCGACAAGGTGCCTGTCGCCTCGGGCGGCATGCAGCCCTTCGGCGGCGTGGTGGGTGGCTTCAGCTCGCTGTATTCGCAGTTCCAGTTCCTGGACGTGGGGGTTAACGTGGACATCACCCCGACGGTGCACGGGCTCAACGAGGTGACGCTGAAGGTGCTGCTGGAGATCTCCAACGTGCGGGACCGCATCGACCTGGGCGGCATCTCGCAGCCGGTGATCGGCCAGCGCAAAGTCGAGCACGAGATCCGCATCCGGGAGGGCGAGGTGAGCCTGCTGGGCGGGCTGATGCAGACCCAGGAGACGCGGGCGCTGGCCGGGGTGCCGGGGCTGATGCGGATTCCCATCCTCAAGAAGCTGTTTTCGAGCGAGAGCGTCGAGAAGAACGAGAGCGAGCTGCTGATCGCCCTGGTCCCGCACATCGTGCGCACGCCGGGGATCACCGATCTGGACCTGCGGACCGTGGCGTCGGGCACCGATGCGGCGGTGAAGGTCAGCTTGGCGCCGCGGGAGCCAACGCCGCCGTCGGCGCCGCAAGAGGCCCCGGCGCCGCCCGCCCCCGTGCTCCAGCCGCCGCCCGCCGCGGTCCCGGCTCAGCCGCCCGTGACCCCGGCGCCCCAGCCGCCGCCGCCCACGGTGCAGCCGCCTGTGCCTGCGCCCCAGCCGCCGCCGGGGACCGGACCGCCGCCGCCCCCCGCCGAGCAGCCCGGCGGTACCATCAAGTAGCGTATGCGGCGCCGAAGCCAGCGGGGCCTGACCCTGGTCGAGCTGATCGTGGCCTTCACCATCATGACGCTGCTCGCCGCCATGGCTGTCCCGCTGGCGCGCGCCAAGGTGCGCCGCGAGCGTGAGCGCGAGTTGCGCTGGGCCCTGCGCGAGGTCCGCTCCGCCATCGACAAGTACAAGGACCTCTGCGACGCCCAGAGGCTGGGGCCCGTGAAGGTGGACACCGACTGCTACCCGGAGAAGCTGGAGATGCTGGTCGAGGGCGTGAAGCTGGCCGGGACCGTGGACAAGAAGGTCCGCTTCCTGCGCCGGATTCCCAAAGATCCCCTGACCAGCTCCTACGAGTGGGGCCTGCGAAGTTTCCAGGACGAGCCCACTTCGACCAGTTGGGGCGGGCAGAACATCTTCGACGTCTATTCCAAAAGCCGGGAGAAAGCCGGGGATGGCACGCCGTACGCGGAGTGGTAGGACAGCACGCAGCCATGCGGGCGCCGCGACACCCGGGAGCATGACAATCCTGGGGACAGGCCTGCGGTCATCCGCAGGTGGCTGGTTTGACGGACCCAGCCCGGAGTGTCCCCGGATTCTCAGGCGCGGCTTCACCCTGATCGAGCTGATGATCGTCATGACGATCATAACGATCCTGGTCTCGATCGCCGTGCCCTTGTACCAGAAATCGGTGCTGCGGGCCAAGGAGAGCGTGCTCCGCCAGAACCTGTTCACGCTGCGCACGGTGATCGACGAGTACACCTACGACAAGCAGAAGGCGCCGCAGACGCTTGAGGACCTGGTGACCGAGGGGTACCTCCGCCAGGTGCCGGTGGATCCCATCACCGGGTCGAACAAGAGCTGGAAGATCATCATGGAGGACGCCCTCACCAGCGTGAACCAGACCGAGCCGGGCATCTTCGACGTGCGCAGCGCCTCCGACAAGACCAGCCTGGAAGGCACGGCCTATTCGGAGTGGTAGGGTTTCAGCGCCCGGCGCGGGACTCCGGCAGGAAGTTCTCCATGACCCACACTTCGGCCTTGTGCCGTCCGGCGACAAAAGCAATGCGCCGGCCATCGGGGTGAATCCGCAGGTCAGATAGCTGTTCCATGGCCGGCCCCAACTTGTGCGGGCTCCCGCCTTCCACCGAGATCCGCCATAGCTCGGCGCCCTTGGTGAAGATCAGTTGGCGGCTGTCGGGGGTCCAGGCCGCCGGGCCGAGCCAACCCACGCCTTCGATCAGAGTGCGTGGTGCTCCGCCGGTGATGGGCATGACCTTCAGCGCCGGGGAGGCGCCCGCCTGAGGCTCCCGCCCGATAAAGGCCAGATGCCGTGCATCGGGCGACAGGGTCATACTC